>Ga0065711_1008148_pt1 | contig 14985 bp, 8 predicted proteins | sample Hoacrofraction12_FD_59098 | JGI IMG/M metagenome (GOLD analysis project Ga0065711, IMG submission 59098) | Hoatzin crop microbial communities from Cojedes, Venezuela - Epithelial fraction 12 v2 (version 2) | ecosystem: Host-associated > Birds > Digestive system > Esophagus > Crop | place... | reverse complement strand
AGGCTGCACAGGACCTTGTCCAGGCAGGTCTGGAATATCTCCAGAGAAGGAGACTCCACAACCTCCCTGGGCAGCCTGGGCCAGGGCTCCGTCACCCTCAGAGGGAAGAAGTTCTTCCGCCTGTTCAGACAGAACTTCCTCTGCTTCAGTTTGTGCCCGTTGCCCCTTGTCCTGTCACTGGGCACCACTGGAAAGAGTTTGGCCCCATCCTCCTGACCCCCACCCTTGAGATATTTATAAGCATATATTCGGTCCCCTCTCAGCCTTCTCTTCTTCAGGCTGAACAAGCCCAGCTCCCTCAGCCTCTCCTCGTAGGAGAGATGCTCCAGTCCCCTCATCATCCTCATAGCCCTCCGCTGGACTTTCTCCAGTAGCTCCTCATCTTTCTTGAACTGGGGAGCCCAGAACTGGACACAGGACTCCAGATGGGGCCTCACTAGGGCATTGTAGAGGGGAAGGAGAACCTCCCTCGACCTGCTGGCCACACTCCTCTTGATGCACCCCAGAACCCAGAATGGAACCACAGAGCGGTGCGGGTTGGGAGAGACCTTACAGTCCATCTGGTTCCACTCCCCTGCCCTGGGCAGGGACCCCTTCCACCAGCCCAGAGTGCTCAGAGCCCTGTCCAGCCCAGCCTTGAGCACTGCCAGGGAAGGGGCAGCCACAGCTTTTCTGGGCAACCTGGGCCACAGCCTCACCACCCTCACACTAAAGAATTTCTTCCTTGTATCTAACCTAAATCTCCCCTCTTCCAGTCTAAAACCATCACCCCTGTCCTGTCACCCAATGCCCTTGTAAAAAGCCCCACTTCAGCTCTCTCGCAGGTCCCTTCAGGTAGTGGAAGACTACTCTAAGGTCTCCCCGCAGCCTTCTCCTCTCCAGGCTGAGCAGCCCCAGCTCTCTCAGCCTCTCCTCACAGCAGAGGGTCTCCAGCCCTCGGATCACCAGGCAGCACCTCAGCACGTGCAGGCAAAGAGCCGGCGGCCTCGCGGTCCCCACGGGCACACGTGCACCACCGAAAACCGAGGGCGAAAGGCGGGAGATGTGTAAGATGTGTTCCAGGACCTGGGCACAAAGGATCTGCCGAGGGTACGGTTACGGGCGCCTGCGAGCAGACATCTGCTGCTCTCCAGCCCGGCCCTCGCCTTGCCCCGATCCCTGTGTTTTCCATACATCATCGCAAAATCTGTTTGCCAAATACAGGAGGGTAAAAATGGCAGGTGGAAACATTTTGGCTTTCCGCCTACGCCGAGATGGCAAATATTGTGTCACAACACGCTGACGAGAAGCGGCCGTTGCTTTCTGTTTTATGGGCGCTGGCCGCGAGGTGTTAGCGTTGCTCTTAAAGATTGCATAAACTTTGTGATTCAGGTGGAGTCGCCACTTCTGTTATTAACTCCTCGATTTGAAAGGTTTATCAGTGGAACACAAAATATTTGCTTTAAGATTATACCTGGTAAAGAAGACTGTCAGCCGAGGGGGAGATTTGTTTTGCCAGTTAAAAACCCTCTCCCCGTCAGTTGTTGGTATCTTTTGGTTTACGGGCATGCACGCGAATGGTCATTTTGGGACGGGCCGTCGCGCTGGGGTCCTGCCCCTCTGCACCTGCCGGGGACACGGCCGCTCGCCCCAGCCCAGCGCTGCGGCTGCTCTGGGGCCGGGGAGGGAGCGCGCCTTCCACCCTCCTCCTCCTCCTTCCCGCGCCCGATTTCCCCGCGGTCGTTTTTGTCACAAGATGCAGGAGAAGGCAACCGAGTGACGCTCCTGCCGCTGTGAAATGAAGTGCAGAGCGTTGCCGGGCTTGCCGGCGGTTTCCCACCAGCACGCCCCGGCGCAGCCCGGTTTATCTCCCCTGGGAGAAAGCATGAACTCCCTGGTGCTCTTGGCTGAGCCTCCTGCTAACGAGCACCCTGAGTTTTACCTGGGAACTATGAAAAATTACAAAGGAAGGTCAGAGATTAGGTAAAAGAGTTGAGTTAAGGCAGCGTGAAACCACAGGCAGCAGCGGAAGATTTATTTTGCTGGATTTATATCAGCTCTTTAGGCCAGATTCCAGGTCTTGCAGCTACAATTCACGGTGGCAAACGCTGCAGCTGGGCTCTTCATTTGAGCCGGCATGGGAGCTTTATCACCCTTGTCCGGTCGGATGCTGCTCCTTATTTGCCAGCCAAGCCAACGGTGATTAAATGGCATTTCTCAGCGTGCAGGTTGGAGCGTTATTAGCTCTTATCTCTAATTGCCGTCATTTTGAAAGTGTTTCGAACAGATGGCTCTAAGAGAATAAGAGTGAAAAGAGAGCCTTTCATACCTGCGACAAACAACCAAAAAAAAACCACTTGCTGGGCTTCCAGCTCGTGCTTGTGAGATTAAATATGGGGAAAAACAGGCCATATCCCACTCTGGCTTCTGCAGGACAGGGAAGCAGGGACAGCAGGGTCACCAGGACTGCCCCGGGGTGGGTTCCCGCTCACTAACGTCCCTACGCCCTTCCAAGGTGACCCTGTCCCCACACTACTCTGCCCTGCGCGGTGGGAGCATGCTGTCAGGGGCTCCCAGGGAAAAGGGCATTTCCCGCTGCTTTCGCCCCGATGTGCAGCTCCGGGGAGTCCGTGGGGCTCCTGCGGGTGCCCGGTGCCTTGGGGGGCTGCGTGACGCGCTGAAGCCCCGCACACCCCAGCTGCCTGGCCACGTCCCACCGCCACCACCCACGTACCAGCACTCCAGAGGAGGGATTCGACCTGCTCTGCCATGCTCCAGGTACGCCACAGCTACCTGTATTAAATCAGCGCCTTTAAAATAATCCAGCTCATTACTAGATTATGTGCTACGAGGTCGGGGTGCATAAACCCTTCGCACAAAAAATTCTCTTATTTTGCTAACTGCTTAAACGTGAAACTGCAACAGAAAGAAATTGTTCCCGTGACTCATATTTTTCATCATTTGGTCATTAAATCGTGATGGATATAAACCTATAAAGTACCTAAACTGAACCTTTTAACAATCCATGAGCAATACTATCATTTCTTTAATAGAACTCGCTGACCGTGCCTTTCTCAGATGCCATTTGTCATTTTCAGCATGCAATAATCAATAACTTGGCTTTGAAATAAATAATATAACAGTCACAATATATTATCTTTCAGGCTGGGCTTATACTAACCATAAAACAAGACTTGGAAAGATGAAAACTTTAGGTAAATGCCAAAAATGAAATAACTGAGAGTAGGAGCTAAATGAACAAGAAGCTTTACATAGTTTCCCTTCCAAATTCACTCGTGCTTCCCTTGCTTTTAGGAAACTATACCTACGTCCAAAATAAAAGCAAGAATTTGGGGCCATCTGAGTTCAGGTTTGGGACAAACGCCGTCCCCCTGGTTCCCTTGCTGCGGGGCTGGTGCAGCATCGCTCTCCCAGGCGCCGGGTCAGCAAGGCGTGTAAGCACCGGCACCAGCCTGCTGTTATTCACCGGAGCAATTAAACACATGCTAAGTTTTAAACGTATGATTGTTGCATTAAAATCAATAGGGCCCAAGAGCGCGCCTAAATTAAACGTGTTTCTAAACCCAGCTGGAGTTTAGAAAAGCAGCTCCACGACGAGACGGCTAAAGCCTGCCGAAGTTTTGGGGACCTTCCTCGGGCGGTGCTGAGTGCTGTGGCACATGCCAGCTGTCCCTGCGGGGACCTGAGCCATCACCCAGGGAAATCCCTGAGCCGTGCTGGGCTCCGTCTCACGGATGTCTTGTGCGGAGTCTGTTGCAAAGTCTAGACGTGCCCGTAGACACCAACATCAATGTCATCTGCTTCCTCTTGCACCTTATAAATCCTTTCGTAGGAGTAGAAAAGTCAGGCTGGAGCACTGTGTAAGATGGGGTACACGTAAGATGCAAGGGCAAGCTTAACTCTGCATTTCCTCCTTTGACCGGTGCTTACTCAAACCCTAAAATGTCCCAGGTATTTATTTTTCTTGGATGAATTTAGCCTATGGCCAAGGAAGCCTGCCTAAACCCCTGCTCAGCCTGAGCTGGTGGGTGGTCACTTCCACCCAAAAGCAAGCCTGGAGTTGCAGTGGAAGTGAGGAAGAGGCCAGACCTTTCTCAGGTTCAGGAAGACCCCCTAAGAGATCTGTTTTTCTAGCTGTCTTTTCTTAGGAGTGAAAGTTCAGATAAGAGTTTGCATCAGAGTAAAACCTCCGGGTCCAAACCTTCGGTGCAGCTGAAATACGCTGGCACTAGCACTGCTCCAGGTCCCTTGCCCACGTCCTTCACTCCAGAAGACAGCGTTGTGCATGGGAGCTGACAGAGAGGGACCTTCCTGCAGCCGTGGGTGTCCTCCCTTTCCCGAGCCACCCGGCAGGGCAGGGCCAGGCAGCCGGGGCCACCGCGGTCCCCATCTCGCTCCTCTGGGCTGGATATTTTCTGAATAAGGAGAGGAGTGTGGGCTCCTGCCTGGCAAAGTCACTTTCAGGTGTTGTTTCAGGACTCCCCGCTGAGCTTTTTGGAGGCTTGCTGAGTCTGAAAGAGCAAGGGAAAACGGGAAGACTTTGTGTCAATAAATTCTGGTGGTTCAGCTTCAAGGCAGCGTTTCCTCAGCCGTCGGTGTAACGGCTTCGGCTGCTCTTTCCAACTGAGATGGCATCTTTATGGAAGCTCTCCCAGGCCATGGCGATGCCCAACGGTAGGGCCATGTCCAGCCCTGGAGGAAGGCACTCGCTGGCAGGGGAGAAGCCATCAGGGAGCATCCCAACAGATCATCCCTCGGCATCCCCAGGTGCTATTGAATTGCTGGGATTTAGACATAAACAGAAGTTCCAGTCCTCGGGTGTGAGCAGCCCTTGTCGCCCTTATCGTTTGAAATAATGAGAACAATTAAAACCACACAAGCTCCGTGTTAAACCACTCACATCCCCTGCCGCAGGTGTAATCGATACGGCCCCGGCACACGCCAACCAGATGAGCCACTTCGTCTTCACCACCTTTTGGAAGTCACTTAATCACCCATCCTTCCCCTGCCCCGTCTCGGCTGCCAGGTCTCCAGGGCAGAAATGGCCAGGCTAACAGTGGTTTAGTGCTTCAGACAACGAAGTCCCAGCTTTGGCTCGACTCCCCAGCAGCTCTTGTAAACACAAATAATTAATTATATATGGTCTTTTTAAGAACAGGGAAGAGGGAGTTTGAAGGAAGCAATTTAATTTGATTTGCTCTTTTACTTTTGAGCAGAATAGAAGGCGACAATTAGGGTGATGAACTGGGAGAGGCCAGCGAAGAGGGAAACTTTAAAACCCCTGAGGAAAGATAACTGGAGTCTGCAGAGCATCTATTATAAGTAACGCCAGCACGTGAATCTAAAAATAGCTGTGTGTGTATGACTGATATTAAAAATGACTGATTTAAAAGAAAGTGCTTCACCTCTGTTGCCAGCCAGGAAGGCAGGTCTCTAGTATTCTCAGACTTAAATGCTGCCAGTATTTCACGTTAGGATAGTCATAAAGTTAAAGGTTAATAGGCTGTACAAATGACAGAGTTTAAAGGGAAAAAATGAAGATGGGAAGATTTCTAGCACTTAGGGAACATTTTAAAAATGAAGCTTCTCTGCCTAATGTAATTTTTCCTATATTCTTTCTCACGCTGTTGATCATTATTGAAAATATTTCTATTTGCATAAGTGATTTCTCCTTCACTGCCCACCTCCGTTTGCTTTCTGGATCATCATTACTTCCCACAGTACATGAGGAGTGGTAATCCTGCTGCCTGCCATAACGGTCTGCTGCCGTGAGAACACGGCAGGGCGAAATTAAAGCCGTCACCTCGGAGGGAGGACGGACAGCGAGACCCGGAGAGAGGGGAAGGCTGCCATTTAATTGCCAGTCATTAGAATTGGCGGGTTGAGGAGAAAGGCAAACACGTGCGCTGCTGGAAATGGGATTTGGTCCTGGTGTTTCGGATGAGCTCGACAGACGTTGTGAGTGGCGAAAGCGTGTTGCTGTGTCGGCCTTGCTACCGTGGATGGCGTGCAGGTTCTTCTCTAACGCTGGAGCTACAAATTAGAGTCTAAAGGCGAGATTACCGCGATTAAGATAAATACTGTTACATGGAGACTGCCAGTTATCACCTTTGCTTTTGCACTGATGAAGAGAAAGTCTCCCTTGGTTTCTGTTGAGGCCTTTCAGAGCAACTGGGAGAGGCCATGCTCTGAGCATCGCTTCTTGTGGCACTCCTTGGGCTGATATTGCAGGGAAGCGTGGCTCTTTAAAATGTACTGTTCCTTGGGTGGCCCAAATGCTCGTCCCATCGTCTGATCAGTTCCCACTGGTCTCAGAAAGATGTAGGGTGGAAGCCATCTACTCCAACCCCTGAAATCAAGGTGGTCTGATTCACCTGGTCCCAAGTCCGACCCCTACACGCATGGTAAGGCTAAACTACAATCGGCAGCTGGCAATGAACGAAAGCACCTTCCAGCCAACATTCCTTCCGACTGCCTTCTTCAGTGTGCAGGTGGCTGACAGTCCGCTCCAGGGACCTCAAAAGGCTGGGTGTGCCGAGGCTTTCCCTGGGTGCACTGTCTGGGAGGCGAATAAAAAGTCTGGGCTCTGCTGGGCTTTGACATCTGGTGCCACGCCGGCCTTCAGCAGAGCCCCTGGCTGTAGCTTTTCTTCCTCTGCGCTCTGCAGCTAGCTTCCACTTTTCTGCAGCGCGTCCTTAAAAACCTTCTGCGCCTGAGAGATGCTGGAGAAGTCAGATACTCCTGATTTATGGTGGTCTGAGCAACAAAGAGGTATGGAATAAATATGGCTGCTGAGCAAAAGCCTCCTCCACTCTGGAGCTAAAATGAAATAGAGAAAGGACTATCTCTTGGTGTTCCCTCTGGTAATTCATTGTATGCTTTTACCACAGGAGCAGACTTTGTATCTGCACAGAAGGTTCCTGAAGTTGTAGAAGATGATCCATGTGGAGCTGCTTTGAAAACCAGGACGTCAGTCTTTGCATTCCCAGTGCACAGATCAAGGTAAAACTCCAGGAGACCGCATGGCAAATGTCGTAAGGATCACTGTTGCTCTTGATGTCCTGCAGCAGTGACTCAAGACTGCAGTGGAGCCGTTTCATGCTATGAAAAACTATGCATAGCATATTTTTAAAAATTTATATGAAATTTCCAGGAATATTGAATGGTGAGATCTTGTTTTCTTCCTTTTTTCTTCCCTTGAGTTTCTACATTCCAGTCCTCAGTTTCTGCTGCGCTATACGGCTTCCTAACGCTAGAACATTAATTTAGCAGAACACGATAGCATTGAAACTCTTGTTTAAAAGATGTGCAAGCATTGTATTTCTTGTGCACATGACACTGCATAGAACATAATGAAAATATTTTTTAAAACAAAGGCAGAGGTAAACCCACCATAACCTACCTCCTTGTTCCTTCCTGCAGGGACTGAAATGCTGAATAAAAGAAATAAAAGGACTGCAAGAAGTAAAATACTTGCGATGCAAACAGACTTCTCAAGAATTTCTTTTGCCATTGCTTGGATGAAAAACTTTTCCAGTAATTAATTTGTGAAACATTTTCCTTGTCTGAGACTATCAGTCATGCACTGCCTTTGGGAGAGGTTGCGGCTCCTCTTTCCGTGCTCAAGACCCCTTGCTCTGCAACTAACTTGGATCCAAATGAAACCGCTGCAGGAAAAAGGTATTTTTCATGCTGAGCCTTCGTCTCAGAGGGAGCTTTGCCTCAGAGACCCACGCACCGCTGGGCTGACTGGTGGAGCCCTGCATCCCTCTGCGCCAGCCGTGACCCACGTAGGCAGGTCTGTGGAGTCGGGGGAATTGCTTCTGTGAAGAAAGGCTCAGCGAAAAGCAAAGGGTCCTTTCTATTTGGGCTCTTGTAATTTCTGGTTCTTCATACATTTTTACAGACAGATAGAATGGTTGTAATGTTCCAAAATAAAAACCAGTTTTCTTTTGAAAAAGAGGCCGTGCCTAAAAGTTGAGTGTAGAAAATGCTGCCTGTAGCCTTTTATTAGCTTCATTCACTCTAATATATCTGCCCTGTATGCCAAGAAAAGTACAAATAAATGGCAGGGTATTGGTTTTTCAGTAACAAGGTTTAAACCAAGGGTACAAAAAACCTATCCTATCTGATGCTCTTTATGAAACAATTAATATCGTCAATGTCCTTTCCATCTCCTCCAAGTCACACATACTGCGGAAACTTTCGTGTATCTCTAAGAAGGGAAAAAAAAATAATAACTGGAGAATAAACAGGGTGACGTGCCAACGCTACTGGAAAGGGAAACGATTTCCATGTCTGCTTGTAAAATGCTTCGATATTAAAATAAACCAAGATGTCGTTCTCTTGAACTTGCCGGTGAAGGCTCAGGGCATAGTGGACAAAGGGCCCTGGTTTTCGCTTCGTCACCTCAGCATTTGTAGACCGTTAATTATTTTGATGTTCGGGCCCGCCCCCGCGCCCCGCCCCTCCCGGCGCTGTCCGTGGTGCTGGAGGGGCCGCGGGGCAGCGCGCGGTGGCACAGCTGCGGGTTGCTGTGTTGGTGTTGACACCAGCATTAATTCTCCACAAATTGGGATTGGAATCAGTTCCCAGACAAACGCGAAAGTGTTTTGGTGGGGATATGGCACGCAGCCTGGGTTTCTTCTCACCGGGGCAACTCTGCGTCCCCGTTGCAACGCGCCTTCCCCGCCCTCGCTCATCACCTGAACGTCGCGGAGCTGCTTATTGGAAACACGCTGTGTGTCATACTGCTGCAAAGCATTCCGATCAATATATTATCATTTCAGAGCTTGATTGTGAAAGTGAAGGGCATTATCAAGGGCGTCTGGAAATCCTGATCAGCGTTCTGCAACCTCTGATCGGCTTCAGTGCTTTACAAGCATGGCCTCTGGAAAAGAATAAAATCAGAATCCCCAACCAGAGAGACGGTGCCTTGTCCTCTCGTTCATACCAACCCTGGCTGCCAATAAGCAAACAAATAAACAAACAAAAAGCAGAGGTATCATCTGCACGTTTGCCCTAGAGTCTTTTAGCATACCCTCTATTCTTCACTCCATGGCAGCTCTCAATCACACCAATATGTAACAAACATCTCATGGCAGCATGTTGTGTACCATATACAATTTCCCTGACTGAAATATTTAAGGCAACAGTGATCTAGAGGAAAATGGAAATATATTAAAAATATGGGGTTTTTATGACAGCATTACACAGGTAATTTAGATCTCGTACTCTGGGAATGACAACACATGGTAAGAATACACATCAGGCTGCTGAGGAGAAACAGCTAGTGTTTGCTTAATATGTTAGGATTATTATTTTGTCAGTTCTCTTGCTCTGTGGATACCAAACAGCACTTAAATGTATTACCTTTCATCCATATGCCAAGCAGAACTTGTTCCACTTTCTGTCCTATGTAATATTATTATTGTTTGCCCTATCTGCCACACAGAACAAGATGTTCAATTGTACACAGCTCCTCTTTCATTGTTTTCTCTGAGATTATTCATGGACCTTTAATGACAAGCCAAAAATCTACGTAAAGTGAAAAAGTCTTCCTTCGTTCCTAGCGAGCTTTGTTAGTGCTTCACAGTTGCTTCTCGTGTCTTTGTATGAGGAAGGTGTTTCCAGACACCATTCTGGACCATGAGGCTGAACTGGTCGGGTCCCTGTGGCTGAACGTCCGAGGCAAAATCCTGTTACGCAGGAAACAGCCGTGTGGTTGTGGTGGCTCTGATGCCGATGAAGCCGAGTAAGTATCTGTGGATTGGAGGGCTGGCACAGCAGTGGATTTAGTCCTTCTGCTGCTCTCCACCAGCATTGCTTTAATCAAGTCTATTACTAATGAATCTCTGATATGTATGGCTAATGTTTAACTAAAATCCATTAAAATATTTTCTGCATAATGATCACCTTTTTAATAGATTTTCTAATTTTTCAACCATGTAAAAAGAAGCAGCAATGCACGCTACATAAATGCAAAGCTGTGACTCGAAGAAGGATGGTTTGGAATTTGGCTTTGGAGGAAAGAACTCTTAGCCCAGTGCAATTGTTTCTTGGCCCCTGATGCTTTATCTCCATAACGTGGATTTGAGCACTTATAATAATATAGAGACGGTGGAAATAAGAGACTTCACTATCTAGGATAAGGTGTTCCCTGGAATGTACAGAAACATTATGTGGAAAGAAGGCCAGAAACCTTCTTTTCTCAGTTCTGATTCGTGAAACTGCCAGAACAGTCTGTGCACCGTGGGAGCGAGGTGAGCCCCTGAGTTGTCTGCATATCTGCAGGCTAGGATGCCCCAGCCAAAAGAGGCAGCAGGAGCCTCCTATGGTGTGCACGTCACTTGGGCTACTTGGGATTCCTGAAGCACTGAGCTTGCTGGAGGAGCAGCCTTCTCTGGGGACCGGCAGGTGAGACAGAGTCATTAGTAAGTGCAAAGCACACTGAGGTCTTGACATAGAAGCTCTTGCAGAAGCACAAAATGGCCCCATCGTTCATTTATTTTGCAAAACCACGAGCTATTTTGGGTATCTGCTGACTCAGAGCAAGCTGGTTCAGAGTGTCATGCCATTTATAACAAAAGTTCTCAGGGAAATCAGGGTGATCTCAGGATCTTTTAATAAAATTCAAAATATGGCTCATGCCCAGTATGTACATTCAGCACAACTCTTGTGCAATTGCTGAGGATCTCTGCTACGAACACAAGAGTCTTTATAAGCAGCTGATTTTTGAGTTAATGGGCTGTAACACTTTTGAAATCAATGGTTATTTAAGAACTCCTAAAACTGCACATTGTCTAGCTGCTGTGCACCCAAACATCGGATCTGCTCTGCTCTCCGCTGACCCTCTGCAAATGGATAGTGTGGATCTGAGGTCTGAAGGCTCAGTGCAGATGATAACACCTCTTTTCTAGCCAGGCCAGTGAAACATTCACCATACAGCTGTGCAGCAATTTTTTATTTCAGTGGGTGCTGAAAATACTCAGCGCTTTTCACGTGTGGTTCCAGGACACTCGTGGATTTTCATAAATACGCTATTTGTGGCCACAAAGAGATCTGCTTATTTAGGATTTCACCAGTGCTGGTGTTTACACAGGGTTTTGTTTTGTTTTGTTTTGTTTTTCTTTTTTTACATTCTACATGATACCTCAGAGTTTGCAACTTGGTATATAAGCACCAGTCTTCAGATTTAGAACAACAAGCTGCAAAGCTACTGCCTAGCCATTGTTTTTGGGGTGTTTCTGCCATACTTTGAAGCAAGTAAGATGAGTTACAGTAAAGCTTACACTTGGGTGAGATGTCAAAGAGCAGCACACGTTCTGCCTTGAAACCCTCCAAAGATACTTTTTGTAAGACATTGCCTCCAATCTATATAGCTGACCTCTCTTCTGTGAGCTCACTTGTGAAAGTGAGAAATTGTGCACAGATAACTAATGTCAACACAAAGATCATTAGACTGTATAGAAATTAGACTGGTGGGCAGGACACAACGGCAAAAGCAAAGGAGATGTTGTACGAGTTTGGGGTGACTTCAGAGCGTTGTATCGCCTTATATAGCGCAGGTGTGTAGTGCTGTACGAGACGAAGACTGTACTTAGATCCCATCATTTGCCCATCAGTTTTGTCCCCATGAATTTATTCCAAATTACATGGAATTTACAAGAGCACTTGTTTAACAAAAACATCACAAGCTAGAAACTTTTCCTCTTTCTGTAAAAATGGTATATTTGTGAGTCAGGCACAGGGCTGTGATCAGCCTCAGAAATAAAAGCCTCACGAATTAAACCACCTGCTTTCTCACAGTGCTATAAGGTTCTAATATTTGTCAGGAAAGACCCTCAGCTCGCCAGAGAGCCACCGGATAACAGACCCTTACAAAGCCTTCCACGTAAAAGTGCAAAACTGCCATTGTAAGGCATCGTAAGGGAACAACTTTAACTGTTCCAAACTACCTCCCAGCCCCCACACATCGCATAGACCCTGGTACGCTCCACCAAGTGAAGCTGAGATAACTTACGAAGCGTAACTCTCTCGCGCTTTTTCTAGTCTGGAATAAAACATCTTCATCAAATACATCCCGCGACCGACGTTCCCTTCGGTGAGAAAGCAGCGTCCCTTTTCTGGGGAACCTCTGTTTGTTTCCAGCCATGCATTTCAGAAGAAGCAATTGAAAGAATGACAGAGAAATGCAATGTTTCCAGATAACTCAGATTTTACAAAGGCCCTGATGGTGTGTAGCGGTTTGCAGTAGGAAGGGGAGAGCCATTGGCAGCAGCTCAAACTCTACAGTAGTTCATCTCTGGCATTCACAAAATACAGTTTTTAGCTGCCTGGACAGCATAACAGCAGCTCTAAAATCTGATGGTGGAAGAACTAATTTTGACTGCCTGGGAAAGGAGTGTTTCTCCGCGGGGCAAGCTGTTAACTGTGTTCTCATCCCTTCTTCCTTCTCCCTCTGAACATCTAAACCCTGATGCAAGGAGGTGCTTCAGCACTGCCCTGTGGAAGAAACTGGTTAAAGTCAGCCATGAAATCAGGCAGTGCCTTGATGGATTACTGTTTGCCTATGATTGCCGTAAGGCCAACAGCTGCAAACATCTGCAGGAGAGCCCGGGGCTGGTCTGGGGAGAAGTGTCTGGCTGGCCAGTGCCTTCTTCTGCAAAGGCATGGCAGGCTGTGCGGGGGGAGGTCCTGCCACTGTCAGAAACCTTCTGTCAGAGCAGAAGCAGATGCAAACCTCATCGCTTCTGCTGTGCGAGTCCCGGCTGCCATCCTCCCGTGGCCGGGCTGCCGGGCACGCTCCCAGATGGAAAAACAAAGGAGCGAGGGAACTAAGCACAAGGAACCCGCGCTTTCCTCTGTCCCCTCCGGATGGAAAAGAGGAAACCGAACCCAAAGCGACAGATGTTGGTCACCTGTGGTTACAGCAGGAGAGGCGGGGGGAGATAAAGGTGGTAGAGGAGTCTGTGTGAACCGCGAGGATCGCAGGCTGCGGCGGTTTGCACGGTGCCCTGCGAGCGCGTCGCAGCAGCAGGCTGCCAGGCAGGGCGTTTGGGAGTTAACAGGAGCGGGGCACCGCAGAATCGCGCCGTACGGAGTCGTGGTTCGGCTTAGCAAGAGTGTGGCTCTTTAGAAAAATAATGAAAAAGAAGAGGCAGTGCTGAGACGGGATAAATAAGGAGATAAATCATTTTGCAATACAATGCAAGCCAAAACCTGAAAATAAACAATTACTTTAAATCATATCAAGAGCCTATCACAAACATCACATTTATACAATTGATCCATGTGTAAATTAGCCAATTAATTCTGAATTGGAACACTAATGAAATAATAATTATCTGTTTCCAATGGAATGGTAGGAGCGCGGGTCTAGAAACAGAAACGAAAGAAAGACTGCAGCAAAATCCACTCCGCTCCATCACCACTGGGCATGGGGGGGAGAGTAGTCAACACCAGTCTTTAATGCCCAGATAGGGTGGGGGGGAGGGAGGGGGAGCGTAAATAAAAGACGTAAATACGTGAGAAACCTGTGGGCCACCAATGACAGGGATGTAGAAAGGCTCTTTTAGAACATAGATTGGTTTTTTGGGTGGGTTTTTTTTATAATAAAGAATTGTAAAGAAAATTTAACATCTTCAGAGGCTGGCTTGTTTTTTTGTCCCTGCTTGGCCTTCTGCGATGACTGGTTGTGTACCCTGAGGGACTCCAGAGGGGTCAGGACCTCGTAGTCACCACAGAAGTGAAAGATGGATGGAAGAGGGTGGGGGCTTCAGTACAGAACGATTTTGGTGACTCATATCTACATCAAGAACTTGATTGAGATGGAGAATTGCACCGAGGCCTTCAACGAGGACTTTGCACTCTTGTTTTTCCATGTAAGAGCTGCAAACAGATAAAATAGAGCGTTCTCCCGGGTCCTTACAGGATAGGCGAGAGCTCTGGTTAGATGCCTATAGGCTCGTTTCTGTATAGAACTATTTTCTGTCTCTCATTTTTTTTCTATATGTTTTACCCCAGAGTTCAGGAGTATTTCCTCAAAGAAGCAGCATTTCTTTGAAAGATTCCTGATGGGCTTCACTGTGCCTCATGCCTTGAAGTGAAACTGTCCTTAACAAGAGCAGAATATTTCTGTAAACCCCAGAAATCACTGCGACCCTATCCCCAAGATGGGCTTTGCTGATTTTTCACTTCTGCACCTCTCTGTTTATCTGAGCTGCTCCTCGCAATGACACCAACAGCCTCGAAATAGTCACGCGAGAGACAGCACTCTGAAAAAAAGCCACGTACACTGAAGCTATACGAAACATCGCGCCTGTCACAGCCAAAAATATAACACGATTGGGTCTGTGTAAATTTTCCCTGGATTTATAACCCCAAATGTTCGGGAGGAAGCAGAACTCCTGGGGGCAGCTTGCAAGCATTACCACTGAGAAGTTTGATTCAGATAAAAGATGTCTTATTTCGTATTGCCAGGTGGGTGTCTTGAAAAGGAAACAGCAAGAGAAACCAGTTATATTTGATGGGGGTATTAAAACATTTAAATGTCGAGATTGTTGCCCCCCTGCGCACACGCGCACACTTCTGAGTCTATAGCTCTGCGTCCACCAAAAAGATTTTTGCAGTGCACGCTTCCATGTGTTCCAAATGCTGAGAAGCACGCCAGAATCGGGAGGCTGGTACGCTGTCTGCTCTCTTTCCACCTTCCTTTTCTCTCTTTTCTTTTCTTTTCTTTTCTTTTCTTTTCTTTTCTTTTCTTTTCTTTTCTTTTCTTTTCTTTTCTTTTCTTTTCTTTTCTTTTTTCTTTTCTTTTCTTTTCTTTTCTTTTCTTTTCTTTTCTTTTCCTTTCTTTTCTTTTTTCTCTTTTCTTTTCTTTTCTTTTCTTTTCTTTTCTTTTCTTTTCTTTTCTTTTCTTTTCTTTTCTTTTCTTTTCTTTTCTTTTCTTTTCTTTTCTTTTCTTTTCTTTTCTTTTCTTTTCTT
>Ga0065711_1007389_pt1 | contig 14985 bp, 4 predicted proteins | sample Hoacrofraction12_FD_59098 | JGI IMG/M metagenome (GOLD analysis project Ga0065711, IMG submission 59098) | Hoatzin crop microbial communities from Cojedes, Venezuela - Epithelial fraction 12 v2 (version 2) | ecosystem: Host-associated > Birds > Digestive system > Esophagus > Crop | place... | reverse complement strand
AGGGGGAATCAAATCAAACATTCTTGACAGGATGAAGCTCCTTTACAAAGCAGTGCCAGAAATTTTTGTACCAGCAGCTATTTCATTCTAAACTTCAAGCATCTAAGCTTATGTCTTCTTTTTCTTTTAAGCATGAAGTTCCCACTTCAACTACAAAAAGCAAGAAAACAAACATATAGCGTAAATCTTAAATGATTTTCTACAGAAAGATACTGCACTAGAAACATGCCGATTTTTCTAATTTCTTTGAAAGAATGAAACCAGTCACTCCAACAAATTGATCGGATCAGACAAAACTACCATTTCATGTGTGCAAAGTACAGCCCACGATAAAAATGTAAACAATTTTATGGCTTTCTGAAATCAGGTTCAGTTAATAAAGGAACAATTATGTTTTAACTAAGAACTTTATTTCAAGAAAGGAAGACACTGAAATAAGGTTGCTGGAATGTCTTCCACAACAAGGTGATCATCTCTACTCTTCCCCTAAATCTGTGTTTTTCTTCCTAAAAAAAGAATAAGCACAAAAAGATTAAATAGGAGGTAGGGTGTCATCAAGGAAAAGACTGGCTGATTTCACTATATTAAGACAGAAATCCCTTCCCAGCCATATCAGGAATGTATTTAGCGCACTAAAAGATCTGGTAAGTAACTGATATTGCCTCCTTGTTCTAAAATGGGTCTTTGGATACCTAAAAGCAGACACAAGGGCAGCTGGATCAACTAAATCAGAAAAATCCCCACAAATCTTGGATTAGAAAACCATTAAGACTAAAGCTGCGGTTTCTTCTGCTTTGTTTGAAAACCACATAGTCCATCACTTGAGAAAAAAATAGCTTAAACTCACTAACTAGGTCCTTTTGTTTCTTAGAGTCCTTTGCTAATTAGGTCTTCCAGAATTCCTCAGTCTCCCAGATGGGGAAAAAAGGCTTCCAGGTTGCCATCCTGAAAAAACACCTCTTTGTCATCTCGGCAGGAATTCGGGCCCTTGGAACACACCTGCCGTGAGGCACCACCGACACCTCCCCTCTGAGCACAGCCTGATCCATGCCGCCCGCGTTAGCGACTTCCCTGTTGACCAAAGGGGATAAAATGCAATATGTCATTTTAGACGAGAGCCGCCACACCGAAGCGTGCTTCACATGGTAGAACACGTGAAGTTGCAGCAAATAGCTGTCAAAGATCTGCGGAGTCCATCTTTTGGTTTTGATAAGAAAATTAGGTTTTTAGTTTGAAGAAATAAAAATGAGTCACAGAAAGCCACACAGCAGATGAGCCATATTCTAAAATTCGACAATTCCGGTACAACAGTATCTGCGTGCTGCCCATCTCCACGCTACCTCTTGAGGTTTTTACAGAAATGTCAAGGCTATCAACAGCAGAAGAAAGAAAACTGACCCAAGAATAAATTCCATCAACTGAAAAGTCAGATGTTAAAATATGAAAAAAAAAATGTGACAAAAGTGCCAATCTCAATGAGGAGCCTTTATCCCAATCTTGCCCAAACCTGGCGCACACAAACTCTTTCTGCAGGAAGTTACTCTCTGCTGCTCAGCTCTGTTGCCTGTATTTCTGCTACTCCCTTGGCCACCATAAACTTCAATTAGTCGTCTTTTGGCTTGCAAAGACAGGATCTAATCTAGGATGCTAATTTCTAAATAACTTGTCTTGTATTCGTATGTGCTTTATGAACACAAGGAGAACATCTAGGACGAAACATAATTACAGTATTCCGTTTCAAAGCAAGGACCAAAGCTTCGGTGCACCAAAGTTTTGCTGCTTCTCAACTGTTAAAAGCCTGCACAAAAATGATAGGAGACTTGGGCATAATTTGAAGCACGAAAGGCAAATGAAATGGGAAAACTGAATTGTTCTCTTATATAATTACTCATCTTTGTTCAACTTAGAGAAGAAAAGGTTGAGAGGGCCCTAATCACAGGTTTCCAATACCTAAAATCTAGTTGTAGAGAAGATGGAGGTAGTCCCTTCGTAAGAATGCACTTAAGTTTTCCTTTTTTCTTCATTAAAAAACTTTCTTTAAAATATATAACAGACGGAATAACTTCCCAACGAAAACCAACATGAAGTCACTTTTGTCACCATAAAGCATTCCAGACAATGAAAACATTCTGTATAAAAAAATAAAAATCACTGAACTTCACTAGTTGTTCTCTTTAACAACAAAGCATCAAGAATGCAAATGAAACTCAACAGTTGAAATAGGTCTTCAGACATTTTAATATTATAAAGCCTTGGGTGAATGTGAAAATATTGATATCAAAATAATCTTTTAATTTCTACTTTTCTACCCACATACTACTTTGAGTCTTTGGACAGATCTATTTATGCTTTTCATCTTGCCTTCACTACCACATCATTAGGGATGTGCAGTTTTGCCTGACTGGTAATTTATTTGCTATGGGGAGCAAAGAAAGAGTGGTTTGTTTGCAGGATCTTTTCCTTTGGAAAATAGGAAACACAAAGGGTGCTGTTTCTCTAAAGAATTTACACATTCAGGCTAGCAAGAGCCTTAAACAAATGCAGTTACATTGATCAATGAATTTTATCAATTTATGTCATCAAATCAATTAAGATAAGCTGCAAATAAAGCCATCTTTCACAAGTGTATGCTGCCTATATAGTTACTGTCAAATACACAACAATTTTTTCCAGAATTATTTCTCCAGCATCTTCAAGATGCAATCTTTTCTCCCTCATTATCTACTCAGGTGAAATCCATCTTTCACAAAATTAAATTATTGTGGTTTCAGAAAAGCTCCACATTTCTTAAACCTTTGAAATTTCTGAAATGTCTCCCTGCCTTATCTCTTCAGCCACACTAATTTACCACAGCGCATCCATCCAATACTCCTGCTTCTCACCAAGTCCATCACGAAAAGCTGCTTTCTAATGCTCTTCAGGGCTCAGCTTTGCTGGTTTTGCAAATTTGTTTCCCTTAATTAGATGAACCTTTAGCAAACCGTCCAACAAGCACCTCTGTGTTTACTTTCACAGGACACCTTACGCACAAAGGTGCTTTAAAAAACAGCGATAAAGTTCTCCTTCAAAGCCACCACCAAGTGGGCAGTGACACACAGCACTTGGCCTTGGTCAGCGTGCTGATACATGGCAACTATTTCTTCTTGCCTTGATTTTCTACAGATCCCCATCTGCGCCTGCTCTCCTTCTGCACTCCCCAGTTATAAGCACCTTGGATGAAAGATGTTTTGTTTTACCTTTGTATACCAGCATTGCTTGTCAGGTGAGTATTCAAACAACAAATTACCTACAGAGAGTTTCTGCAAACTAGATACTAAGCTGTACTTTTCACAGCATTTTCACATACACACAAAATTAAGTAAAAGCATAAGATTATTAAATTGAAAAGAATAAAAGATCTAAACTCATTGCAGAATCAGTCATACACCTAGAAGTAAAAAATGAGATATCTGCTTCATAGGAAAGTTCATAAATTTCTTCAATTTTTAAAACTTTTTTAATCTAAAACATGAGACTGCATCCAGTAAGGCAGACTATCCTTGAGCCTCTGCAGCAGGAACCAGGAGCCGCAGGCTGACATAGCACAGGTAAGCATTACAACCGCAAGTAAGCAGCTATTGTTAAGGTAGCAGTTTGCCTCTTGCAAACCCAGTACAAAAAGCTGATTACCTCTGCTCAAAAGCCACTGAAACTAAACATGGCAAGAGAAGCAAGCTGATTGCCAAGAACTCTGCTAGCACAGTAACACGAGAGACTCAGGCCTCTCCATCAGAGGCTGTTCTAATCCAGCTGCAAACGCCCAGATGCAACATCTGTTGAGTCAGGGTTGCTTAGGAGTAAGTGTTAAAGAGGGCATCAGACAAACATTTTAAAAAAGATTCCCCATGGATTTTTTTCTTTAATTGAAGACACTACAACAGTGTTCCTCACTACATTAAAAAAAATAAAATGAAATAAAATCAACATACCATTTCCAAAGCTACTCAGTTTCGGCTCCTTGAAGCAAAAGATGATTGTTAAAAACAAAAGTTGTGTGAAACTGTCCAAAGTCTAAAATTTTAGGAAGCTATGCTACAAAAAAAAGAAACACAACACTTCCTATTGCACACAGGAGTTCATTAAAATTCAGCAGGAGGCATATATCTGCTGGGTCAGTTGTTCAGACTTCCTCAAATGCCATTTGCAAGCAGTGTGATTTCAGGTAAGCCGCACATACTGAAAAGGAAGTGAGACTGTTTAACAGAACAGGATCCACTACACTGAACTCCATGACATAAAACCATATTTAAAATCAGTGCAAGTAATTCTTGTTTTATGTAAAACATTCTACTGCAAAACTAGCTTGTACAGCATACAACAGAGCACTATTAAAGCAATGTAAACATTTGGCTTGTGAAAAATACACTCTAACATAGAGGATGCAAGATGGCAATGGAAATATTACAAATCCGCAGAGTATAAAGATCCAGAAAATCCATTGCCTTGCCCTCATCTTCCTAAGAAGTGCCTCAAAAGAATCCAGAAGGATGCCTGCACATCATAAAAAAAGGCTGCCTGAATACAAACAGTTTCACTGCATTGCTATGGCAATCTTTAATAAGGATTGTACAGACAGCAAAATAAGCCTCTAGAGCTGTTACATAGCGAAAGAAAAACCTTTATACAGTCTTAATGCAATCAAACCTATCATCTCAAAACCATTCAGGAGTTCCAACCTCTGCATAGCATTTGTGGGAGCACAATCATGCTTCTGTGCTCCCAAGCTGAACCAGGATTATTTCATTGCCTAAGTACACTGGCATCTGGGTCCTAACGGATCTTGGCTCTCAAGCCAATCCGTGTTTTGGCAGTTATAGGCTTCCTAATTTGAACTCTGAGTGACAAGTCTGACAATACCAGAGTCACTGTTAAATTTCAAGGCAAATGCAGAGTGGCATTTTATATAAAAATTTACGTAACTGAAGTTTAAAAACAAATCTGTCTGCTTATACACCCATTAAGTGACATGTAGGATAAAAGCTGGACTTTAAAAAGCTCAGGGCACACTTTTACTCAAACTGTAGTCCACTAGTTTGTGTGAGCCACAAGTCATCATCAGAGGTCCCTCCTCTCTTCGTACATTATTTCTACAGTTTATCTGAAGCAAACCAGCTACTCTTGGCACACCAATGACCATGAAGATGATGCTGTCTCCAACCTATACCCCTGTGTCTAGACTAACCCCTCAGCCTATCTGCTATGGCTTTGTAGCTGACAGCCTCATCCAGAGCAGACACAGACAGCTCTTTGCCACCAATACTTCACATCCAGTAGACCCCACAGACACGCCGCCTCTGACTGTGGTGGAAGGAGCACCTCTTTCCACATTCACCACTTCAGGCTGTATTTCAGTTTTTGGAGAGTAAGCTGTGAATCACAGAATCATAGAATGGCTTGGGCTGGAATGGACCTTAAAGACAACCTTGTTCCAACCCCACTGCCATGGGCAGAGACACCTTACACTAGGACCAGGCTGCTCAAAGCCACATCCAACCTGGCCTTGAACACTGCCAGGGAGGGGGCACCCACAGCTTCTCTGGGCAATCTGTGCCAGTGCCTCACCACCCTCATAGTAAAGAATTTCTTTCTTATGGCTAGTACAAATCTACCCTCTTTCAGTTCAAAGCCACTACCCCTTGGCCTGTCACTACAGACCCTTGTAAAAAGTCCCTCCCCAGCTTTCTTGTAGGCCCCTTCAGGTACTGCAAGGCTGCTATAAGGTCTCCCCGGAGCCTTCTCTTCTCCAGGCTGAACAGCCTCAACTCTCTCAGCCTGTCTTCATAGGAGAGGTGGTCCATTCCTCAGATCATTTTTGTGGCCGCCTCTGGTCCCGCTCCAACAGGTCTGTGTCCTTCCTGTGTCCAGGGCTCCAGAGCTAGACGCAGGACTCCCCGGTGGAGTCTCACCAGAGCAGAGCAGAGGGGCAGAATGCCCTCCATAGACCTACTGGCCATGCTGCTGGGGATGCAGCCCAGGGTATGGTTTGCCTTCTAGGCTGTGAGTGCACATTCCTGGGTCATGCTGAGCTTCTCATCAACCAATAATACTAAGTCCTTGTCCTCAGGGCTGCTCTCAATCCATTCTCTGCCCAGCCTGTAATTGTGCTTGGGATTGCCCTGACCCATGTGCAGAACCTTGCACCCGGCTTTGTTAAACTTCACAAAGTTTGCACAGGCCCACCTGTCAAAGCATGTCAAAGTCCCTCTGGATGGCATCCCATCCCTCAGGCGTGTCAACCACACCACACAGCTTGGTGTCACCATCAAACTTGCTGAGACGTTAAACAGCACCGGTCCCAATACTGACCCCTGAGCAACCCAGCTGGCGAGTCCCATGCACCTAGCAGGCATTACAGATGGTAGAAGGGTTCTTCCCTTGCCCCCTTCCATTCTTCAGTGCCCTTATTTTAGTGCCAGTAAAGTTAGCTTTTACCTGAAGATTTCCAAGGATGAAAAAAACTACCTTGTTACACATCTTTCCCAAGAATGGGGAATGGACCTGAAACTCACTCATTTCCAACAGCAGCTGCATGTACCGCCTGGTCAGGGCACTGCACAAGGACAGTCTCAGCCCACTGCACTGAAAGTAAAGTAGCAGAAAGCAGAATTTTTGCAACGCTGAGATGCGTGTCAAAGCATTATTTTATATGAAATATGCTTTTGAAATTTAAGTTAGCTGATCAACTGTTTCATGCCTGGATTTGCATAATGAAACAAATGTCAACTCTCACATAATTATGGCAGTATGAACCAAAATTTTGTCAAGCTTATTAGTTGGCCCAAGAATATCCAATCGATTTGATGTAAAACTGTTCTTAAAATGTTTAAGTCCCTACAGATTTACCGTATCTTCACTGTTCTGTAAAGGACTTGTATTTCACCTGCATTTTTCACCCCTCATAAACCCTTTCTCAAATACGTCACCTATATGACTTCAGCATATTAAAGCTCATTCATTACCACCTACACTTAATAAATCCATGCCAGTGAAACTGATTCCACCAACAAAAGTTTGATTAGATAAGCACTGCATTACTAAACACAGGCACACAGAAGCAATCCAGCAAAAGGAAGTAAAAGAAAAGCCTGTATTATCTCCAGTAAGACAACAAGACTCACGACATTTGGATCACACTTTCTCCTCACTCATAGTGAAAAAAAAATCCTGGTAAGAAACCAGCTGCTGACTGTCAGTTATTTTAAGAGCATCAAGCTTTATGTGGTTACTAAGCTCAGGGAAGACCAGTGGAACATATTAGTCCATTCATGAGGAAACTGAATAGCTTAGATACAGCGTGTCCCTTCGGTGTCCAACTTGTCACATGCACCCTAATCTACTGATTACCAAGGGCGCAGCTCAAGTGCCTGTTACTATTGTACAAATGAGACTGACTCAGACACGGGCAGATGTCAAGTAGAACAAGGCACCCCCATTCAGCCTGTCAGGAAAAAATCAGCATAGCGAATGCGTGTGAATCTCTGTGCTTTGGTTCAAGTATTTTATCTCTACAATTTTAAGTTAAATATTATCCAGTATACTTATGAATTAATGTGGTTTTTTTAATTTTATGAATGTAGGAGTTAATACTACTAGGTGAAAAAGCTTTTATTGTACATCCTCACTTTACTTACAAAGCCACATTTTAACTTAATGGACTAAGGTGGAGTATGTATTTTAAACCCTTTACAGCTTGCTGCTTGAGCAAAGGTGAAGCATTTTTCCACTTTTAACCAGAAATCCTGTACATTCAAAACTGTACAGTAATTAACCGTGATAAAAACTATACCAGGTAAACAGCAATTTCCATTATACATCCCACAAACTTTATATAACTGTATAAATACCACTCACAAAGAGATATGACAGCACAGAGGTTAAAGCCAACGTTATGATCATGGGAAAAGAAACCAGTTCCTGCACCTCCCCCCTGCAACAAGGACTGAATTCCGTTCAATTCACAAGCTATCCATTATATCTTACCTATATTAACCCTTGCAATATCCCATAAGAATTAACAAAACTAGCCAGATAGGCATTACCTGTTATTGCAGCTACTAATGCTGACACAGAGGAGTCTTAATGTAGGCAAATCCAGAAGCACTGTTCACGGTGGGTGTCATTGGCTAGAAGCCTTATCCGCTCTCTTAAGTATCAGAGCACAGACTGACCCAGCCATATGCTGAAGACTGTGACAAGCCGACCACTACGCAACTAAAAGGACCTTACCAGCAACCATCTACACAAAGTAACTGTTATGTGTTTTTCACACAGCCTTTTCTGAAAATTATCACACTAAAATACAGTCAACATCTGTAAATACACTCCAAGAAAAATGTATGTATTTTCAGTAACTGTGGCATCGCCACGAAAATACTCTAAGGTATATAGACTGATACTTGGAACATTTATACCTAAACTATACTACTTGTAAAAAAAAAAAAATCAAGTTCCAAATTTATTAAGCTGATAAAAACAAAGATATCTTATTAAAAAAATAACTATTTCTCAACTGCAAATTTTTCCAAGTTCTGTACAGTGATACCCAGCTGGCAAGTAAATACAACTGTACTTGTCTAACACACTGTACCTCTCTGAAGCACATCAAACTTCCGCAAGCCCGTACAGACCAGACGGCCACACAACTTCTACTTCCTTCATTCACCCTTATACCTTCTAGAAAGCTACAGCAAGAGTTTAAAGGTCAGTTTTGGTCTTTTTTTAAAAGGGTAAAGGTTTTTAGTTCTGAAAAAGCTCCTTTGCCCTAATGAAGCAGCCTAGAAAGTTGAAACAAAAGAATCTGAAGGGAACCAAACCAAGGCTTCGGTGATATCCCCTCACCTCGTTACCAAGAGCAGAAATCTCTGTTGTTGAGTTGGGAGAATTTAAACCGGGACACTTTTAAGAACAGCGTTATCCACAACCAAAGCAGCCTAAGGAAGCAGTAGACCTCTGAGCAAGTCCTACCCTAGTTACTCGGTCAAAGGTGGGACTGCCAAAAGATGCCTATCTCAGCGGCAGACCAGAGCAGTTCAAGGAGATGCAGAAGGAAGCTCTGCCCACCAAATGTAACCCAGGGACTCTGCTTGAGACCTGACCAGATCTGAAAACAAGGAGAACAATGTGTGCCATGACCAAGGAACCAAATATTCCACTACTCTGGTTATCTGCAAAAGGCATCACAGAATGTAATATTTTTATTTAAAATACTAATTATTATTCTTAAAACTTATATTATTAGTAGTAAATAATAGTCCATATTATCGCTACTACTCAGCCAACTGTGACAACACCTTCATGGAGTTTGGCCACAAGAGAGTTATCTCAAGGTCACAGAGTAAATCAAATCAACACTGCATCTCCTGGGTAAGTCAGCTGGATCAGCACAAGGATTTCTCATGCTGCTTCATAAAGAAGCCAGGACCTGGCCAGGACACCGTTACAAAGAAATCCTCCCACAACCATCCAGAACTGGCAAGCAGAGCCTGGAAGAAGCCAAGGGAAAGATGACTACAAGCCAATATTATCTTGGAGCAGATTTTCTCTTGACTGAAAGTAAGACAGACTACGAGCCACTATCTGCAGATGCCGAACCTCATCCCAAAATGAGGAAATTCAGCATTAATGACAATTTTTTTAAGTACTTTCTAAACTACAAATCACAAAACCGTATCTATGAAAATATGCAAAGGGCTCCAGGATGAGGGAAGCCTAAAAACCATTTAGAAACCTTTTTCTTAGATCTAGGTAACAAAAAAGGCAAATCTCACATAAAAATCCAAACTGGTTCCTACCTAGGAGTTTAACCAATTACTAGTCTGTTATAATAAATGGATATTTTTCAATTTTAAAAAAGAACAAATTTTTCATGGTGTAGTATTAATACTACAAACGCAAAAAAATTCAGAAATCAAGGTGCCTGAGGTAACAGCAGTTCTTTTAACTTGAGCTCCTCAGTGCCAAGAAAAGCACTGAAGTCGCCCGCAAAGGCATGATGCTCCTACATAATTATCATTAGAACAAAGCAGTAGCTCCAGAGTATCAAATCTTATGGTTTAAAAGAAAGCACAAGACCACATTACTCGCATTATTCTTAAAACAAAAAAAAAAAAGCACGAAGACCATAATGGAAAATCGTAAAATAACATGCTACTTTAATTCTCAACTGTTACTGGAAATTTGGCAGAAAAAGGAAAACACTGGGACTAATCACCCCAAAGGAAAGAGCTGGCTGATGAGTCTACAGCACTAGAAACACTAGAAACATAATGCATTTACGGAGTCCATCTGACAAATAAAACATTGCATCACCTAACTGTGATCTTAAAAAATGACCTTGTTTCCATAAAAGTAAATCCTTTAAGTACTTATTAGGTACAGTCATATTCGGTACAGTCATATTCTGACATTGAGGTACTTCCTTGCCCATTATATTTTGGGAGCACAGTTTAACTGCACGCGCCCAAAACACTGTGTTCCAGCAGACAGGAACTGAAAACTTTCAGGAAAGCTTCTATTCACTGCTACTATTCCCATCTTCTTCATGGCAAATGTATCAGACTTCCAATCAAAATTAGACAAGCACAACAAAGTATTAATAACCTGTCATGTAGAATAGGTAGCACCTGTAAGCGTGACAGAAGAGCTTCTATAGGTACCAAGTTAACCTTACTAAAGGTTACCCATATACCCAGTGTCAGGGGTTTTTTACTGATGTCTGGAGCACATTCAGCAGTCAACAGTAAAAGCCTGGAAGACTGATCACTGTTGAAAAATTAGATGTCATGGTTAATCATTTATGAAACCATAGACATTCTATTGCTGTGTCTTCCAGCTCTTTCTTTCAGCGATCACCTTTGTCTATGGCTTCCATATATTCACAGCTTTCCGGAACCAAATTAAATTTAGGCACAGTTATTCTACAGTAGGGGGGAAAGGAAAAAAAAAAAAAAAAAAAGTAATTCCCACATTAGCATTCTGTGCTTTTTAGAAAACACACATCAGTTACTCACAAAGTGTCTCTCCACATCATCTCTGATAAGCGGAAATATTTCCTCTGTTCTTCATGCACCTGTAGTCAAACAGAAAAGAATTGAAGCAGAGGCACAGACAGACATCCCGAAACAGCATCTGCCTCTCGGATCCCACGGATTTTCACAAAACAAACCAAGATTCATTCGAAACATTCACACACAATATGACTTTCTCCCCACTTCACTAGCTTCCTCCACTAAATTTACAGAGATAAATGAACACAAAAGAAAGAAAGCTGCTGCTTGTGTGCATGTATTACCCTGCTCTTTGCTGTGGAAACAAGGATGAATTATGAAAACTAATCAAGTGAATAGAGAGAGCACATGCCCTAGATTTTTCAAATAATCTCTTGGTTTAACCCAGTTGTTCCTGAGCCTGCCTATCCCATGAACAATTTACTAAAATGGAAGCTGTGACTCATTAAAGCCACCCTTTATTTTAAGGGGGAGAGAAATAGCTCAAATTATTTATGTGCAAGACACAATCACACTAATTTGTACAGAAAAGGCCAAAATTTTAATGAGTTCCATTTTTAAGATCTAATGTAGTTGATCAAAAATTTCTTGATCAATGCTTTCTGTGTCTCAGGAGTATGATATCTTATATCCATTAACCAAAAAAAAAGACTATAGATTATATTCAAGTTTGTGAGCTCATACTTCCACTTGAAGGGACAGTGAAAAAGTTGTAACATTTCAATTTGCTGACATCATTTAGTAGCAAGCATTGCAAAATATAAACTATGCAACACCCCTGAAAAAAGCCAGACTTCTGATTTTTGGTCTTTTATATATTTTACATTGATAAACATAAGTTAATGATTAAAAAAAAAAAAATCAGTAGCTGTATGAATTAGATATTTCTTTAAAGCAATTTGCTATTAATTCACAGCCCAAAACAGAAATTCCTACTTTTTAATTAATACTTTTAACATACAATAGTAAATTAGTATTTTTAGATATAGTCACGAAACAGTAAAAACGTATTTGAAATAACAGCTCAATTTATATATAACAGAAAACAAGCTTGTACAAATCATCTTCTCCCCTCCAACTGCTCTGTACGATTACAAATAAAACTCTGACTTCAGAGAGTACGTGACAAACAATGCTAATTTAGGAGCCTGTCTAAAATTATATTCTGTTAAAGCAGACTTAGACTCTTAGTGGAAGGAAATCTCACGCAATATTTGTAAGTATGAATTACAAATTCAGTGTGTGCTTTGAAATACTTTAAACATGCCATAACTGAGACAGCATCAAACAGAATTGCTTAAGAGCACTCCTTGCCCACTCCCTCCCACTGATGCTAGAGCATCCAGTAGAATAAGCTGGCTCTTGACTCCTGGTGGTGTTGTACCTCAGCACATATTCGTTTCAAACAAACTTCAGGTTTTCCTCTATTAAATAAGTCTGCTGAGTAAACAGGGTATGTTTTACCCATCCTCCATCATAAAACTAACACATTCAAAAAGTACCACATACATCTGAACTGCTTTCCTGCCATCATACTCAGAAATAGTTATTTGCAAAGTCCTACGTGACGTGCACCATGGTTAATGTAATTAGGATGAATACTGAGGTCTCGCTCCTTGTTTTACCATCCTGGGCGCACTGCACAGGCTTCTCTGATGAGGCAAACACACTACACAACAGCTTGAAGGGATCAAAAGACAGGTGCCCTCAACTTTGCAAAATGCTAAGGCTGGGATTAAATTAATTCTAAGAAATAAATTAATTTGGCCTCCTCTTGAGCAAGCATACACTACAGATGGGTTTGTGCATATAGTTAAGCATCTTCTTTCCATACAACCGCTTAGTGAGGTCAAAACCACGTACATTTGATGTGGTCTGCAATAGCATTGCTTATCTGTACTTGTCAACTATACTGCTCACTCCAGCTTGTTTAAAGATTAGGAAGAAACCCTGACCTTTCAGTTATTAACTACAAAGTGATTTTTTTTTTAATCCTTCCATTTTACATGATTTCCCTAAACAAGTCACTCCAAGTTTGTTAAAGTTTTGGAGAAATAAGTGTTAGCGCACAGTAAATTTGTGTTGTACCAAACAAAACTATATCTGAATTCCACATAGTGGACACCCTGTGAAACTTTTTTATTTTTATGTCTATATATTGTCTTCTGTTGGAATGCTCTGGATTTTTCAGAGTTGACAGAGCATGCACATGGCTTACATAGGTTACTTGTATCAGTAACAGTCAGCTCTTCAAACACAAAAACAAATTAGTGACACAAGACATGTCAAAGAGCGTATAATAAAGTGCGCAGGACAGTCTTGGAAACCATTAAATGAACAAGTCCACGCATCCTCAGTGGCAAAACATATGAGCATACAGTGAACATGAAAAATACACTCAACAGATCAGAGGACAGACCTCAGCAAACACATAATTCCTACAGAACACAAGATTTTTCCAAATGATCCTCAGAAATCACCAAGCCAGAAGATGCTGTGATTTACCCTGACCTACAATGTAATGCAGTCCTATCTCCAGCAGAGTAGACCAACAAAAATTAAGAACCATAACAGAACAGAACAGCTGAAAAACAGACTGTTGACTAAATCTACAGGGAGCAAGAGGGTACATTTTAGCCTGGGAACATTAATGAAGGACACAGTTCCACCTTACACTTAGTCTGACCCAACCACCACTCGCCTACCTTGTGCTGAACCTCTCAAACCAACCAGCTGTGCAATTCCACAAAAGGTGGCTGCCGGAGGGCCAGCAGTGCCCAGCACAGCCACTGCTGCCTCCCATCAGCCGGGCAAGGCGATCCCGCTCACGGCCCCGGCACCCACAGAGCAACTGCGCAAAGAGCAGAATAAAGCAGCATTGTCCCTTTTAGCAGCAGCTGAATAAATCTGGCATTGAACTATACTCTCAGAAGAACAGCTTTAATCTCTAAATAATAAGTAATAATAAGAGAATCTCTCTCTAAATACACAGAAGTATATGCCTAAAAAAGGCATTTTTATCTTAAAAGTAGAATGTAGAACAGCCTGATGCAAGCATTTTCAGCATCAACTTTGTACACGATTCTGGACATTAGCATAGCCTCCCTCTTTTTTATGATAGGCATCAGAGTTGCATTACCAGAAAGCAGCATTACCATATATCAAGTATCAACTGATAATCAATAATTAACAAGTAGAATCATTACTATTTTCCACCTACAAACTATAAGTATTTAAACATTTCAATAAAGATGAAGTCCATGCACAAAAGAAACCCCCCATCTTAGACTACAGAAGACACAACTGAACAATTTGCTTCAGTCAATCAAGGCACTGCATTTTGAAAAACTGAGTGTCATAAAGTAAGCCAATAAACTATTGAAATACAACTCTAGGTAGCAGAACAGATCTTATCCTAACGGAAATTTAGCAATTGTATTAAGCGAAGAAGTTTCACCCACCAAAAGCAATGCTACCATGCTCATTAACTGCAGTTAGATAATGTCCTTTGTTAACATACTTTAAAAATATGTTCAATAAAAATTTTATTCAACCTATTTTAAGAACACAAAATAAACCAAGCTTCAGCAGGTTCACAGAAGCTCAGAAGTCTTCAGCAATGTTTTATGTACAAAAACAAGCTTCTCATTCACATGGTATTTCACTCATATAGCAGGAGAAAATATTTCTCTGAAGAATCACAGAATCACAAATGTTAGGGGTTGGAAGGGACCTCTGGGGGTCATCTAGTCCAAGTCCCCTGCCAAAGCAGGGTCACCTACAGCAGGCTGCACAGGACCTTGTCCAGGTGGGTCTTGAATATCTCCAGAGAAGGAGAATCCACAACCTCCCTGGGCAGCCTGTTCCAGGGCTCCGTCACCCTCAGAGGGAAGAAGTTCTTCCTCATGTTCAGATGGAACTTCCTCTGCTTCAGTTTGTG
>Ga0065711_1043027_pt1 | contig 14986 bp, 5 predicted proteins | sample Hoacrofraction12_FD_59098 | JGI IMG/M metagenome (GOLD analysis project Ga0065711, IMG submission 59098) | Hoatzin crop microbial communities from Cojedes, Venezuela - Epithelial fraction 12 v2 (version 2) | ecosystem: Host-associated > Birds > Digestive system > Esophagus > Crop | place... | reverse complement strand
CCTTCTCTGGAGATATTCAAGACCTGCCTGGACAAGGTCCTGTGCAGCCTGCTGTAGGTGACCCTGCTTCAGCAGGAGGGTTGGACTAGATGACCCACAGAGGTCCCTTCCAACCTGTGTGATTCTGTGTAACCGGGAGACTCTGCTTGCTCTGTGGCTACAGCAGTGATGCTCTGACAGTCCTCATCCCCAGCCGGACAGAAGCTGCTGTCCAGAACGGGAATACTCCTTTGCTTTCTGCCACTTAGGTAAACGTGCATGAATATTTCAGGTAGTTTCAAGGACTGGCAACCTGACCATCCCTCTTCTGTCCTCCTTTTCTTCCGAAGGAGGCTCTTAACAAGAGCTCTTCCTTTGCCAAAGGTAATTCTCCTTGCTTTGGTTATAGCTCAATATTATGCTCTTATCAGAGGACAGAATGTAAATGGAGTATCAAGGAGTAACTCCAGTGATTTACAGTAGTGTTTGAAATTCAAAACATGTCTGGAGAACCCCCTTAGATCTTTACTAATTCAGGCTATCTCTTCACGAAGGGCCTTGCTCTTAGTCCTTCAGAGCTTCTGCGACTGTTAATGGAATGCTCCTAGTTTGCTGCAAAATAGATTTCTTTGATGGCTAAATGAAGAGCCAGGAGTTTCATTTCTCCTACCCCTGTTTATTTCATTTCCCAGGTAAATTTAATTGTAGGACTTATTTTTTGGTCTACCAACAGGCATAAATAAATGCCATAAGTTTTAACAATTAGAGCGCTTGTATAACATATGGCTGTAGCAGCCTGCGGTTCTTCCCTTTCCTTCTCTTACAAATAGTCAATGGTGCCATTTCACTCATCTCAGGGATGTTGCTATTGTGTTCTACTCCACACACTCTTTCTACTTTAACATATATTTGTGCTGCTCTTAATGTCTTGGAGAGTGTAGTGGAATGCTACGAATCTTTACAAGCTCAGGGTCCCGTCACTACGGAAAGGCTGTTCCTCGCTTTCACTTCCAAACTCCTTGAGAAAGTCAAGAAAATGTGCAAGTTCCTAGAAGCTGTGAAGCCAGCGAGGGCTGGCTTCCCTTGCAAGGGAGAGAAGATGTTATTTCCTGTTACAAGGTGATTCTGTGTTCAGGCACAACTGAAATGCTTAATGAAAATGCACTTCCAATAAATACCAGCAGTTTTTATTGCTCATAAAAGAGTGGAATTAAAGGGCCCCATAAACACCACCTTGAACCAAAAGCCCGTGAAAACACTAACATTAAGGGCAGAAAGAGTCAAGTAGCAAATAGGCTGTACAATATGAAACATGCTGCTGGATGACCACCTCCAGAGCAACTGTGGATGCTTTTCTTTGTGTGCATTTAAATTTCCATCCCACAAACCAAGAAAAGCCAAGAGTCATTGAGTCACAGAACCAAATTAGTTGGATGGAACTTTTGGAGGTCTTCTTGTCCAACCTCATGCTCAAAGCAGGTCCAGGTGCAGCAAGTTTCTCCAGGCTATGTCTGGAGGAGAGTTTTGAGTGTCTCCAAAGTGAGAGACACTGCCCTCACTGGGCAGCCCATCCCAGGATTTGACACCTCTCACAGTAAGACGAATTTTCTTTGCATCAAGTCAGAGTTTCCCTTGTTCCAGCCTGTACCAAATGCCTCTTGTCCTAGCCCTGTGCTCCTCCTGGTAGTTGTAGACAGTAGTTAGAATTCCCTTTAGCCTTGGCTTCTTTAAGATTGAGCTAACTCGGTTCCCTCAGCCCCACTTTGGATATTTTCTGGTCCAGCTCCGATCATCTTGGTGGTCCTTTGTTGGACTCACTCCAGTCTGTCAATGTCTTTCTAGCAATGGGAGTCTCAAACTGGACCCAGTACTCCAGATGCAGTCTCACAACTGGTGAATGGAGTCACTTCTCAGCCTGTTGGCTACCCTTTTGCTATGTCTTGATTTAGACTTTAAGTCAGGCTGTGTAAGTTGGCTTGCAGTAAATAAATGAGCTTGAAATCCCAGCTTCCTATTTACAGCAAACCTATAAATGAGCTTTTGCTGTGAATATGTGTATGTACTAAGGTGAAATACAGATAGTCTAGCTTAACAGCTTGAAAAAAATATCTGTTGGACATATGTTGTTTCTGCTGTAAATCACATTTATGGAGGTATGGCAGGGTGTAAAAAATGTGATATACATATCTTACCTCTGGCAGTATCTGTTTGACTCTTTTTACTGTTAGAAAATTCTTTTCTCTGATTCTGTCCAACGTAGTGTTATTTTCAGAGGGCATTTCTGCCAGCTCCTCAGAAGTTTACCAGTTGTCAGGAGCAAAAGAAAGATCTGCATGTAGTACCCAGACTGGAAGCAGTAATGACTTCTGTTTTGATCATAGAACCAGGAAAGAGTTGCCAGTCTTTGTCTGTAAATTGTCGAACACCAGATTTGCAGGAGTGGCAAATAAAGCTCGATGAATATCTGCACGACAGAAGAGGCAGCAGCTCGCCCATCCCCTGTCCCCAGACAACGTTCTCCTTATTTCATTTAAGGGGTGAATTTAGAAGAAACCACTGCCCCTTGAGCACTGACCTTTAAAAGCAGTGCTGTGCTGCATGCTACTCACTTGAGCCGAACTCTGCCAGTCCTTAATCTGCAGATTTTCCTGGAGTGAGTCAGGTTTTAGGGAATGGAGCATTCTACATAACACAGGCAGGATAAAAAAAAAATGGAAAAATGGAAGGGAAAACAATAATACCAGAAAATATGACCTTGAGAGAGAATATCTGTCTTGAATCTTTCATATGGTGCCAACACAGAGATCATGTACTATAAAATTATACAGGACAAAGATCTTGCTTAAAAGACCAGAGCAAAACTGTTTAAGTAGCTAAAGAATGAAGTTTCTGCTTATATCGACCTGTGAACATTTTGGAATACACTTACAAACTGTCAGTTGTTCTTGTTCTCTTTTGGTTTAGTTTCAGTCTCACAGGTTCAATTGTACCTATCTCTCTTTTCCAAATGCAGCAATAAGCAATAGCTGTATGCATAAACAAGTGTAATCAATCTGCCTTAGATGACTAAGGGTATAAATGCATGCCAGCAGGGAATGTGATAAATTCGTAGATACGTAAAAGTACCAACTCCAAGCTGCTAACAGTGGTACTTCACAGCCAGTGCTGGTTGAACAGACAGTTTAGTGCATCTAGCCCAAAAACGAATTCCACCGAAGGCTCAATTCAGTTGCCTGTTTGCTCACAGGCTGTGGATGAGTTCGGCACCGTTTCCACGTAAGACAAGGCTGCGGAGCTGAGCACTGTGTTTCGCACACGGTCTCCTCAAAACATCTAGTGCATTGCTGTACATTTCTGTCATTCAAAGAAAGTTAAAACTGTAAAGAGATGTAGCTCACCCAGGAAATAACAGACTTAAAGTTGCCCATTAAACACCGACACAGCTGTTTGTGTTTATACAACTGTGATACAGTCTCTAAGTAACTACTCGCATTATTTTTCTTTAAGGTCTCTTCTTACGCAATGAATAAATTATTGGTACTTCTTTATATTCACAGTATATTTGCCATCTCAGTCATCCTCTTTACCAACATGCTATCCATTTTTTTCAGAGAATATAGAAATTGTCTTTGCTTCACCGGGTTTCCTATGGTCTTTTAATTACTAGACTTCAACCAGAACTACTCAACCTTTATTAAGACCTACTTTCTGTCATCCGGAATTCAGAGGCTGACCAAACATTGAATTGGATTTAAAAATATAAGGAATAAACTCTTTTACTGTATTTTTTGTTGCTCACATTTTAGACAGGTTTGTGTTTAAACTCCTGTATAGAAAATCCTATTTTTCCATAATTCTGGGATTTTTTAAATATAGAGATTTCTGTAAACTCCAAAATGTAATGTGGAAGGTAACACTTCATTAAGGCATTGAAAGTCTGGTATACAACTAGTTGTTGCTATTTCTAAAGAGTTTTTAGATATTCCCAAGGCAAGCATACTCTATTTTTAGAGCATTAATCATAGAAAATAGATTCTTACATATAGCTTAGAGCTTGAATATCATGCACTTTTCAGTCCTCAGTTTCTGGTAGCTGGGAAAGCAATATATCCCTAAATGGTTTCCAAAAGTGACTCGACTATATCTCCTTACTGTAGGCTTGCTTGTACGTCAGTTCTTTCTAATTGTGGAAATCCTTGGCTGTTACAAGCAGCAATGCCACTCACCCTTTGCTTTGCCTAAAAATTATTCTTGTAACAATTTTGAAAAGTTATGTGTGTTCATAAAAATTATTGGATGGTCTTCAAGCTCAGTTTTTGACATGCTGATGAAATCCATGGAAGTGTTGAATGAATTGTCTTTGGGATAAACAGAACTAAGCTGGAAAGGTAGAAACCTTTGTCTTATATGCGTTCCCCCCTCTCCAAGTTACATTTCTTAGAATGTAGAAAAGTGATCATAAAGCTTACATACATGCTTTTCTCCTTGTAGAGAGTGCATAGAGCATGCAGCTGACTATGAATTATTATTACTCAGAAGTATATTTTCCTGAGCTTATTTTTTTAAAATATCCTCTTTTTTTTTTGTAACAATTTGGTACTTGTTTCATGAGAAAGAATCTTTCTCAGGGTCCTCTTAAGCTCAAGGAGATGTGTCATATAGCCACCCTTGCTCAGCCAGCCTATATTTAAGATGCTGATTATTGTTGGTATGGTTGACATCCAGGTCCTGAAGAGATGGTTGGAAGAATCACTGTGGATAGGATAACCTATGGCAAATTAAATTATTTTGTTGAATAATGGCATCCACAAAAGAAGACAGCCCTTCTGATAGTGTATAACATTGTGAGCGTAAATATAAGATGCGATTAAAAGCAGTTTCCAGTAGTCTATGGAACTGTGTCATCTGACATAAAAACATGTTTTTTCACTTGCAGTTCATGGGGCGTTGACACAATCGCCAAGAGCCAAGTGAATGTCTTTCCCACATGTTCTTGAAAGTGAATGAATTCTTATTAATTTTCAGCACGTTATTTTAGTTCATTTTTTCACCTTTACACAGAATTTGCAAGCTGTGCTAAACCACTCATTGGCTTCATCCAGAGTCATTCTGTGCTCCTATGTGGCATTTTCTGGAATAACAACACTTGGTAGGAATATGTGGCATTGAATTCATGGATTTCATTTGTAAGCATTTTATGTCCTTGAGAAATTACTTCAGTTGCTGAAGAAGTGAAAAAGGAACACTTTCCATACCTATTATCAGTTCAAGTCATTTTAAAAGTGAAGTACTTACTGTTTATTTTGTGCATTCTGTCACAGTTTTGGAACTTCTGAAGGATGTCTGTTCTAGGCTAAATGCAGCAAACTTGTACAGTCCTCTTCTTGAACTGTAATCATATGACTCATACACTAACATCCAGAAATGCTGAGAAGTTTCAACCGCTCCGTCTTCTTCCTTGCTGACACAGCGACGGGATGCTTTCCATTACAGGTGCCACATCCACTAGTAGAGTGAAATTTATTGTCCCATTTTGGACTGACGGCACTGTTTGTGAACAAGTTATGCTTGTCAGCCTAGCTTCGCAAGGTTGAAAAAGTGCTCGGGTACTTCTATAAAGAGTCTGCCTCCCACTCAGAATTGAATTGGCAGTTTCCTAAACGAATTCTTCATTTTCTTTTGTTAGTTGCCCGTGATTCACACCCACATTTTGCAGAGATTGATGGCATTTTCATTGCTAGGGGTATTTTAGGATGGGGGAGAGGGGATGGGAAGAGGCTTGGGAAACAAAGTGGGCAGGGATTTGGCATGTTTGGAAGGCTAACTGTTCTGTGATTGCCCACAGCTACGAGATCAGCAGCCAGAGCACCATCTGTGCACACAGCTTATCCATACCGCCTGGCTTCGGCACAAAGGAACGTGTCAGCTCCTGCTTTTCCAGATCAGCTGAAAGCCTGCTTCGTGCTCCAGTGAAATTCTACAACCATTCCCTGAAGATCTAATCCCTTTGCCCAGCACGACTGACTGGCACAGCCTTCCTTCGGCAAGAAGCTCTTCCTGCAGCGCTGCATTCTCAGGCTGGAGCTGGGAAAGTTTGGCTGCACTTGAGTGTCGCCTCCCTGCCCTGTGAGTTGCAAAGCGATCATCTCAGCGTCCTGGGGAATGGTAAGAGATATAGGACCCCCCATAGAAATGTAAAAGCATCTCAAGAGGCTGTGCGTGGCAGAGGGGTTTGCATCTGAGCTAGTTGTCCCAGACTTCCTTTGCAGTCAGGAGAGAGCTACTTGCTCTAACAGCTGGGGTTTACAACTTGATTCATGCCTTTCTAAAACAGATATTTAAGTTTGGTCAGATGAATTGCACCCTAAACACCATCAACTGTTTGCAAGACCTTCTCTGACTATAGTGGGAACCTCAGCAGCTAGTTTTTTGTATGCTGTGGGTACTTAAACTTCAGTGAAAGGAATTCTGCCTGTAACTCCTGGGATCATGGTGACATGGGAGTAAATTTTCTCACCATCAGTATCTGGACTGGAATCCAGTATGTGAGTAGGTGTTCCCCAGACCCTCCGAGACATTTTAACACCTAATGTCCATTGATTTCAGGTACACAAATTATACAGGATTTGGGCCTTAATGCTTTGCAGCTTGTATTGAATTTATCCTTAGAGAATCTCTGTGCGATATTCTCCTTGTTTTGCACAAAGACTGGGGAACCTTGTCTGCATGGGGAAACTGTCCAAAATAGCTCTCCCAGAAAAGTCCCTGATATAGAGTCCCCTCTCCTAAATAACATTTACTGTGTTCTAGAACAAAATATCTATGACAAGACCAAAATTGTCAAACACAGGAACAGAATTGGTTATTTTTGTCTGTAAACCCATACTAACCTCCGTATAAGTTCTTGTGTTGGCAATCTTACACTTTCACACAGCTCTCGAATTCTTTAGTTAACAGTGTAGATGATGGCAGGTTTAGATGGATCTGGCATTACATGAAGTTAATACCACACATTCCTATCAACAGGTTCCAGTGAGGGGATTCAGGTTAAGCAGATTTCTCCACAGATTCTGCAGCAGGGTTTTACTGAGTGACTGGAGATCACTCTGCTTCTGTACATCTCTGTACATCCTGTCCCACCCTGGCTTTTCTATTATGTACAAAAGATCTAGTCTGTGGCTCTCACCAATTCACCCTCCCCCTTCATTCCAAAATCTTCCCCCTGGTTCTAGCTTTCCTCCAGCATTGATTCCTGCCTGTTTCCCATCCATTTCTACCTTCTTTCATTCCTATCACCTTCTTCCCAACCTCATCTTGCCAGTAAGTTTCTGTACATACTTGTTTCTTCTGTTGATCTTCCCACCTGGAGATACCAGACGCACACTTCTTCTTTCTAATAGCACATTTTGTTCACCATCAGAAAATAAGAAAAAGGTGTTTATATCTGTGTGTGAGAAGGAGAGAGATCTTATTCACGTTTGTCTTTACCTTTGCCTCACTACAAAATTTGAAAGCAAAATTTGGCACATTGCTGCTTTACCACCTCATATCTCTCCTCAGCAACGATGAATTGCCTTGTCGTTCTGCATGTTTTTAGCATTATGGTCCTGTTCTTTATAGTGCAAATATATCTGGCCTACTTAGTGGGAAAGTATTGAATATCAACAGGAATTAAGATAAATTCTTGGGTAAATTTTGTTAGATTTTCTACCACCTTATGACATCTTAATCATACCTTATGAAAAAGTCAATTGTTTAACTGGTTTGCCTTGTCAGAGACAAAAGGCAGAGGCATTGAACAAAAAAAACTTTATTTTTTCTCCAAACAGTCCAGAACATTTTGTCTTATACTGTGTAGCTAAGTATCAGCATGACCCTTACACCCTAAAACAAACAGGTTTCTGAAGGAAATTAGCCTTCCCTTTAACCTAATGGGAAATTGGTATCTGTCTTCGCAGCCACCACTGAAAATCCTAACTTCACAGTTTTAAATTATTTGTACTCTGGCAGAGGCTTGCACCTGATAGTTCCTTGGGTAAGTATTGTTTCTGGCCAGTCAGCAACTGGGCAGAACGGACGTCCCCGTGTCAAAAGGAACAGTCTGGAAACTTCTGTGTGTATTTTCAGGACAGCTTGTGACTGCATACACTAAAATTACAGAAAAATCAGCAATATACAGAAACTTGACTCTCCCCTGCAAACTGTTTACTTGCTCCTTTGCAGACATCTTGTATTTGGAGTACCTTTTACCTGGAGGCACAAGGCTACAGCTTGCTCCTGGAAATGTTAAGGGCTGCTAAGCAAACCTCAGCTCCTAAGGAGAACGGAGGAGTGAAAAGTTTTATTCTGTTCCCACTGAAAACAGGGGTAAAATTGATATCAGGTTTGAACAGGGGAAAACAGGACTTAGTGAAGCTAATTGGTCTAGGCTGCCTCCAGGAGCTACCAACCTGGAAGCCGTTCCTCATAGAAATCCTGAAATTGCCTAGCTTAAACGTACCTATGTCTCCTCTTTCGCCATTATTGCAGTGAAAACATGTGATTTTTGGAAAGAATCCTAAGCATAAAATACTCTTTTGCCAAGACACTTTGCGATATGAGGCAGCAAATCAAGGAGCTTGAAGACCAAAGTGCTTCACCACACACAAACTTCTCTTTAGGCAAAAAAAGTTGAGGCTTCAGCCTCTTGCTCCAGCAGTGTCTTACAGTATCCACAATCCGTCACCTCTCACCTTGTTACCAAATGCAGAAAGCACATGCATCTCCTGTACCAGCCTTTATTTGGAGGGGCCCAACTGGCTGGCAAGGAAATCTACAATGGTTTTACTATTGCAGTATTGTAATAAAGCACTAAGATTTACTAGTGAAAAATACTCCCTTTGCTGGGTATGCTTCTTTGTGAACTTTTACACAGAATAATAGAAAGAACATTTCTAGCCAAGAAAAATGTATGTTTAATATAAATGACACGCTCAGTTCTCTGACTTTTTGCACGGTAAATTCTGTAGAACAATGTAGTAATGCAGGGATATAATGTACTGTAGTATTAAATATTATTTTGTAATAATTCCCATGTCAAATGTAATTATTAATTTATACATATAAATAGAAGACTCTGCCTTTCTGTAGAAGATATCCATTTATATTGAAGAGGATTCATGTTAGTAAAACCTTTAATGTATCATGAAATTAATAAAAAGTACCAAGCATAATGAAGGGGAGAAGAAAGGTGCAAACTTAAGAATCAGGTTTGTGGGAGCTTTACACATGCCACACTTTAGGTTATCACTATTGAGTTAATCCTAGGTGAGCTTAGCCCACAAACTCAAATAAATCTGCCAGTACTACACAGGTGGGCTATTAATTAGTTCCAGATCTAATCCGTACTTTTTTTCCCAAAAGGTTATAGCATGTACATGTACTATACTTTAGAAAGCATTAGGATGGTGGTGCAAGAAAGGACCAATTTAAACTCCAGGCTCGAATCCTGCTATCCACATTTGTTTCAAGGAAAGAGGACTTCACTTCAATGTCAGGCAGTACTTCACTGCAAGCCCCACAGCTTAAAACAGGTGCTTGGTCTGGGGAAGTGTCAAGATCCAGACTCACCCTCGTGGCTGACAACAGCCTGCAGCTACCTTGCTGCCTGCTTTCGATGGATGGCCTCCTCTCCTGCAGAAAACCAGTCAAAAAGAGACCCATGAAAGTAAATGTACGAGAATCCGTTACCTGGGATTACAGAAATAGCTCCAGAGGAGCCCCACTCCAGCAGCTCTGCGGAGCAAGCCTTGAAGACTTCTACTTCTTTCCAGATATTTGAAGGGGCAGAATTACCTGCTCCAAACTCACCTGCTGTTTTGGAAACTATTACATTGATTTGGTAGCTGTTCAAAATTGGAGCTCCTTTCTAGCTAGCTAGCCTGGAGCCTGTAGCGGAGAAGGTTTCCACACTGAGGCTTCTGCAGGCACTGGACTTCGTCTTGGTCTATCCAAAACAGATCAGTTTTTATGTGTTGCAGATTCTGTAGCATCCCTTCTGTCAGGCTCTTTTGGTCTAAGCTCTTCCATCCTAGACAGACATGCAAAGGATCGAGTCTACGTAGAAAGGAGCCACCCATCTCACCTTCCTGCTGCTCAGAAACAGCTTCTGGCAGCCAACACAGGGATTAGCACTGAATCGTCTGGACAGGATTTACTACCGCTTCTATACACAAGTGGTGGCCTTCGCTGGGCTAAGTAAATCCTGTAAAGGGAAATCCTGCCTCACTAGATTTCTGAAGTGGTACGAGCTATCTATATATCAAAGATCTATTTTGTTAGGGGTTTCAACATGCCTAGCAGAACGCTACCGAAGAAAAGAAGTTGCCATAAGACTGATGCTTTTATGAATTGAAAGCTGCCTACAGAATAGGGAGAAAAGGGATTAATTGTCACTTTTCAGGATGAAGAAAAGTAAGTAGTAAAGTCTCTTAGGGAACAAGTTTTATTTAAGATATTCATCAATGACCTGCAGAAGGAAGGGGTACAGAAATGTCTCTAAGTTTGCAGATGATACCACACTCCTTCGGCGAGTCAAGTGACACACCCACATGTGACAAGGAGCCCTAGAAAGGCAACACACAGCTGAGCGAGCGCGGTAAAAACTGGCAGATGAGCCCCTGTGTAGATGTAGAGTGCATCTAGTGAGAATAATCTGAGCCGTGCTTGTATGGGGCTGAACTGAAAACTGACAGCTGCTGCTCAGGAAAGAGAGCTGGGGGTCTCTGAGCTCATCTACTCAAAATGCAACAGCAGCCAAAAATGCCGACGGATTTTTGGGTGTTCTCAGAAAGGATGGCAAGAACAAACCAGAAAATACAAAACTTTGGTGCGTCCACATCTTCAGCGCGTTGTGCAATCCAATTTCCGCATTTTAAGAAGGACATAGGGAAATTAGAGGAAAAGCAAATAAGATGATTAAAGGGATGGAGCAGCTGCCTTTACAGGGACTCAGAAAAGGCTGGGACTTCTCATTATCTTATCCCTCCCCCAGGCTGAGTAGGATATGATCAAGGTTTATAAAACCATGAAGGCAGTGAGTAAAGGAAATACAGACTTGTTATTTGCCAAGTCCTATGGGCACTCACTGGAAATAGTTGGACGGTAGTTTAAAACCTGCAAAGGAAAGTCTCTTTTTAAATCCCACAGGTCAGTGCCTGCTCTGCCTTCTGGAATCTGCTGTTACAGGAGGCTGTGGAGGCCCACGGTACCAGCAAGTTAAAAAAGGCAAAAGCAGACAAATTCCAGGGCAGCAGGTCCATGGAGATACACTGAAAGAAAAAGGCAGGAACATGCTCGCTGGCATCCTCAGTGCGGCGGCGGGTGCTGGAGGAGGATGAGGGGGGAGGACTGCAGACAGGCAGGATCATGGGTTGTCACTGAACAGCATTTCCTGTTGCCACTGCTGGAGATGAAATGGATGATCAGTGTGACCCAGAAGGCCATTTTGTGTGTTGTCATGAAAATAAAACCCTGTGCTCCTTTGCTAGAGCTTAAAGCTGCCACTTCAGAGTTATTTCCACCCATTTAATTTTGATTGCATCTCAGTAGGCAGTAAATGGTGCAGGATATTTCTCAACTGAAAGAACTGTGTGGTAATTACCAATGGCAGGGATTTTTGTTGTTGTTGTTTTGACCAAGTAATTTTTTTCAGTGGAGCTAGGGAAAATATGAGGCTCTGCAAAAATGAAGGGAGGTAAAGAAACAGTGTTAAATAGATATGGATCTTTTTTATAGACCTATGGAACTTAAAAGTGATGTAAATCCAGCCAAATAATAAGGATGTTGAGCGAAGAGAAAGAGTTAGACAGGCACAAAACAAATTTTATTTTTAATGAACATATTTTTAGGGCTTTGTTCTGCTACAGTAATTAAAATTAGATCAGAGTCCAATTTATACAGCTGGATGTTGTTCCCAGGTTTTCTGACGGTGTGACTGTTGTACTTTGCATGGTGAGCAAATCCTTTTTCTCAGGAATGAGGATTTGCTCTAAAAAAGGTATCGGAAGCTGGGTGTAAATAATAAAAGAAGGACCAGAAGTCCTCAAGGCTGTGTAACCCTTTCTGCCAGGTCATCCCTTTCAGCGGAGATTCCCTCTCACTTTGAGGATTTCTAAAGAACCAAACACTGTACCTTCTCCTTACCCAACCTTTTCTGCTGCACTTGTTTCTCTTTCCTTGTCCATCTTTTTCTAAATACCCCACACAGCAGAGTCCTTCTTCACTTTTCACTATTTCTCGTTATTCCTTCTCCCAGCTCAAAGAAAAGGCTGAGGAGGTCTCCACCACCCCTCACCAGAAGGTGGTTTTATGTTGCAGAAAATTCTGACAGAATATGTATTACATATATAGCTAATGGTTCCAAGGCATGCTTATGGCTACTTACTTATATTCCCAGGGCTCAGTTTTGGGCCCGGTTCTGTTTAACATTTTTATCAGTGATTTGGATGACGGGATTGAGTGCACCCTCAGTAAGTTTGCAGATGATACCAAGCTGGGTGGGAGTGTTGACCTGTTTGAGGGTAGAAAGGTTCTGCAGAGGGACCTGGACAGGCTGGATCGATGGGCTGAGGCCAGCTGTGTGAGGCTGAACAAGGCCAAGTGTCAGGTCCTGCACTTGGATCACAACCACCCCATGCAACCCCACAGGCTTGGGGATGAAAGGCTTGAAAGCTGCACAGAGAAGGACCTGGTCGACAGCCGGCTGAACATGAGCCAGCAGTGTGCCCAGGTGGCCAAGAAGGCCAACGGCATCCTGGCTTGTATCAGGAACAGTGTGGCCAGCAGGAGTAGGGAAGTAATTGTGCCCCTGTACTCGGCACTGGTGAGGCCGCACCTGGAGTACCGTGTTCAGTTTTGGGCCTCTCACTACAAGAACACTGAGGTGCTGGAGCGTGTCCAGAGAAGGGCAACTAGGCTGGTGAAGGGGCTGGAACACAAGTCTTATGAGAAACAGCTGAGGAAACTGGGGTTCTTCAGCCTGGAGAAAAGGACACTGAGAGGAGACCATCTTGCTCTCTACAACAACCTGAAAGGTGGTTGTAGTGAGGCAGGTGTTGGTCTCTTCTCCCAAGTGACAAGCAATAGAACAAGTGGAAATGGCCTCAGGTTGCACCAGGGGAGGTTTAGATTGGATACTGGGAAAAATCTCTTTACTGAAAGAGTTGTCAAGCACTGGAACAGGCTGCCCCGGGAGGTGGTTGAAGCACCATCCCTGCAGGTATTTAAAAGACGTATAGATGTGGAGCTTAGGGACATGGTTTAGTGGTGGACTTGGCAGTGTTAGGTTAATGGTTGGACTCAATGATCTTGAAGGTCTCCTGCAGCCTAAACAATTCTATGATTCTATCAGGTATAACATCACCTCAAGTCGATTGTCAAGTCGCAGTTTTGATATCCATTTGTTGTGACACAATGCAGAGAGGAGAATGCCAAATCACACCTCCTGGAAATGTGCTATATTTGAGCAAAATGTTGAAACAGGGCATCTATTCTTACCCCCCACCCCCTGGACAGCAGGAGAGCAAATAGCTAATCAAGGAAGGGGGGGGGAATTTCACAGACTGGCATTTTAATTAACGGATGACAATTTGTTCTGTGTATAATTTACCGTCTGTGTGTCTCTATATATAGTAGCAATAGTAAGAACGAAAAATCAGTTATTCTCTTACTGCTTTAAATTTAATTTGTTGTTGCTTGCATCAGCCTTTATTTAACTTGGTCTTTTGTAGCCACACACAGGAAAAAAAAAAACAAACCCACTTTGCTACAGTTAAGGATGGGAATTTTTTTCTGTTTCAAGGTGCTCTAAAATCCACAGCTTATTTCAAACACTGTGAAATTTAGTGGGTTTCTAGAGGATGTATTAGGATGTGTTGGTGTTGAAATCTGAGATCAGATGAGCTGGAAATTGTTGAGGAAAAATCCCTCAAGGCAGAAACTTTTGTGTTTTCTTGTTTGACAGGTTCTTATAATGCGTTGCTGACATTGTCCCTGGACAATCAAATCGTAATTCTGATCATGCCTGATTGATCTCAGTTGCTTGACATTTCCCATTGCTAGCACAGAGGGCTCACTACCCAGCATGTAGTAAGGAATCACAAGTTAAAGGCAGTATTCTCTAAAACCAGGCTAAAGAGCTCACCCCACTACCCAAGCACTCCCTTCATCTCGCAGTGATTTCAGCTGAAGCAACTGCAGCCATTCCCTGCACCCGTTCTCGGTTTCAAGAGGGACAGAGTAAAGGCTCCTGGGATGCCCCGCTTAACTCCTCCATTCTGTTTTCCATGGTTTTTCTGCACTAGATATTCCAGAAATATAATCATAAATCTTCCTCTGTCATCAGCCCAAATAAATCATGGCATTCCTGTGAAAGATGAGGGAGAATACAGTTCAGCTGTCCAGGAGCAAATCCTGAGGCAGAATAGCAGCACCTCTAGTGCTGTAGAGGCCGAAATGTTTATCCCTCACATTCTTTGCTCACAAACACGCTTCAGATCAACACTAACAAATACTCTTTTTAGTATCCCCTAGAGGATAATTGTATAGCATCCAGTATTTAAATCACCTTTGAAGGCTCACTCACTTTCAGACTCTCAGGTATGACTGACAGTGTCCATAGGAGTGGCTGCAACCATCATTACAGAGACCTGTCACAGAATAGTAGTAGTAGGGGTTGGAAGGGACCTCTGTGGGTCATCTAGTCCAACCATCCTGCTGAAGCAGGGTCACCTACAGCAGGCTGTAGAGGACCTTGTCCAAGCAGGTCTTGAATATCTCCAGAGAAGGAGACTCCACAACCTCCCTGGGCAGCCTGTTCCAGTGCTCCGTCACCCTCAAAGGGAAGAAATTCTTCCTCATGTTCAGACGGAACTTCCTCTGCTTCAGTTTGTGCCCATTGCCCCTTGTCCTGTCACTGGGCACCACTGAAAAGAGCTTGGCCCCATCCTCCTGACACCCACCCTTCAGA
>Ga0065711_1043026_pt1 | contig 14987 bp, 18 predicted proteins | sample Hoacrofraction12_FD_59098 | JGI IMG/M metagenome (GOLD analysis project Ga0065711, IMG submission 59098) | Hoatzin crop microbial communities from Cojedes, Venezuela - Epithelial fraction 12 v2 (version 2) | ecosystem: Host-associated > Birds > Digestive system > Esophagus > Crop | place... | reverse complement strand
TGAGGCGGGCACGGCGGTGGCGCGCCCTCTCTCTGCCCGGCAGTGCGTTCCGGTGCCGGCGGCCGCCGCGTCGCTCAGGTAAGGACCCTCCCGAGCCCCTCGCCGCCAGCCCGCTGCGGGCAGGCTGTGACTGGCCGGGGGGGGAGGGCGTGCCTGTCGGAAGAAGAGAACAGAGGGACACAACGGCCGTTGGCGGCGGGTTGGGTGGGGGACTCGCGGGGGCTCGGCGGCCGTCGGGAGCCGTTGGGGGCGCGGGGCTGGGTGGTGCCGCCCCGGGCCCGCGCGTGCTCCCTCAGCTGTGCGCGGGCTCTGACAGAAGGCGGACTCGGGCCGGAGTTCTCAGCCGGTCGTCCCGGCGGACCTCCCGGAGCGGTGGACGGAGGTAAAGGGATAGGTAAAGGCTCCCCAGTAACGCCCGTTATATCTTCAGTCGGGGCAGTCGGCGGAAGCCGACTGAAGGGTTTTGAGCATCTCGAGGCTGTAAAACCCTTTACAGGATGTAACCTTCTGTCCTCTCCTGCCCCCACCCCTAAGCTTCTCTAAAGGGATCTGTAAGGCTGAACAAAGAACGTTGTGCGAGACAAGGGGGTGCGATGGATGGAAGTGCTTTTAATTTGCGGCGCGGGGGGAAGGAATCACTGCCTGTATTGAATGGATCAGCCGCGAAGAGGAAACGACTGTGCGTGGGGAGGCTGGTAACCGCAGTGAGGCGGTGGAGAACAAAGCCTTTTTATGTAAGAGAAAATTATGCAAAATGTGCCTCGCTTGAGCTGCTGCAGGTACAAGCTGTAAGCATATGCAGCTCTGCGGTGCCGTAATGTTGCGCCGAATATGATTTACCAAATAAAGACTGCTTGCCTCAATTTGTTGCCTGTATGTTTAGGAGACACTAATTACGACCTGCCATTTGAATAAGATGTGCCTTATGAAACACCTTTGGGAAAGAAGGGGGTGTGCCGCATGCTGGAGGAGTTGCTTTCTGTATGTAAGATACCGACATCATTTATTTCCCCGTGCTAAGCAGGAACTATAAGTTTTCATCTGAATAAAGATATTCTTTGATTCATTGATGGATTTTCATGTAGGCTTCTTCTGGTCATTCACATAAAATCATGCAGTAGAATGGGATGTATACGTATGTATTTTATAAGTCTTACTTGTTCTAGGTCTCTGGCATCCCTTTTCATAATTTGTCTCATCTTTGTGGTTGTGTCAATAAATTATTTCTCAAAAAAAATAATTTGCTGTCCAGCATTTGGGCTGCTTGTGGTTCAGAAAACCCGTCTCTCTTGTTTTCAGAAAGGTTCTTCCTTGCAAGATCGAAGCACATATCCTTTCTGTTCTGTTTCATCCTATTTCCTCCCCAAACCTTTTTTTTTTTTTCTCCCTGTGAAAGAACCCGTTTCTTTTCAGCTGTGTTGGCTTACAGTTGCAGAGGTGTCTAGACTACATATCTCATAGCCAGTGCACCCAAGAAGAGGCTCAGCAGCAGAATGTATTTATTTCCTATAGCTCCTCTTGCTTCCCTCCCGACTGGATGATGTGATTGTATGTTTCTGCTGTTAATGTTCTAAAAGTGTGATATGTAAAATGGAGCCCAAACTCACCTTTGTAGCACCTAGGTCTAGGAACCGCTGAATTCCTCACTGCATATTTCATTTTAGCCATTTGCAAAACACTGATGATACATTCAGCAGTAGGTAAGACCCCAGTCTTAATGTGGTACCAGTCTCCTGGAGCTGAGGCATTTACAGGTGTGCTGAACTAACACACTGGAAATAACGCCGGTGGCTTAGTGAGACCATTCTGTGTGGAAATGAAACACGCAGGTGAGCCCTGGTGCAGCAGGGCTCTGGGAAGAGATGTGATTTCATCAGTGAGGTGCAGTGGCCGAAGTTCTGTCTCTTCTTCTCATCTTTCACCTGAGTGACAGGATTTGGTTAATGGAACTTTGCAGTTTGTTGCACCCATATTGTGCATTGCCTGTGGGTGTTTGAGAGAAGCCACAGAGCTGTCATCCTGAGAATAAAAAGTTGCTGTTCATCTGTGGAGAATTTTAGCACACTTTGAGCATGGAGGGCAGTTCATTGTGCTTATAATGCAGTTTGTTACATAAAGCAGGGTTTGCACCCTCCATTTAGAGATCTGATGTGATTGTTACAGTATGTTACGTCAGTACCCACTCAGCAGTGCTCTTTAAATACGTTCGGAAAATAAAAAGTAATCTTTTAATGACTCCTGAGGTTCTGTGCCTAGGCATGAATGATCTGATCACAGTAGTCCCCAAGTGAATTGCTCCAGTGTGTGGGTTAAGAATTCCCTTGTTGCTAGATGTCTTTCCAGAAGCAATACCTTTCCTTTCAGCCTATGTCATGCTGCTTTCTGTATGTCTTACCATTTGCTAAACCATATACCTAGATTTATGAGAGGAAACATTTGCTGTGTGTACTGACAGCAGAGCAGGCTCTGGTCCCGTACTTACTTAACAGTTGTCTGAGCCATGGAAATCACTAGAAATATCTGAACACAGAAATGAGTGGGTAAGGCCCACTGCAGACTCAGCTGGACTATTTCAGCTATCAGCCGAAAATGTGGCATGTCACACACATGTGTTGGAGACAGGTTTGTTTTCTTAAAGGGGCGGGAAGAGGGAGAAGTCAAGAAGAATTTAGGTTGTGAGGACTTTATGATGATGGCTTTCAGAAAGTTACCTCTTTATTGCTACAAGCTATACAAACTTGTAATGCAGCTGCAGCAGCTGTGAGATCTGAAATCTGATCTGCCATGATGGGACAAATGACAATTCCGTAAGAAGGGGGGGGGGAGCTCTGGTGGTAGTGCTTGTCTATAGTAAAGATGGGTTAGTCCAAGGGCCTGAGTTCCTTACAGATCTTTCGCCTATAGCACAGGCAGTGACTGTGCTGAGAATTGATCTGGTATAACCTCTGGCTCATAGTAATAGAAAAAAACACCCCTTAGCTTTATTGGGGTTTCCCGAAGAGGCACTCCTGCCTGCAGGACATTCGTAGCTGAACTGAAGCCTCACCTAGAAAGGGATGAGGGAGTGTTGCAGTTAATGTGCACATGGGTGAGTAACAGCCAGAAATTTGGAAAGGTGTAATATCCTGGGCTACTAGAACTAGTGACTTCCCAAGGTCCCTTCTAAATGGAATTAACTGATGATCTGGATATTTTGTTTGTGTGCTATCTTAAAGTCCATATATGTCTTGAAGAAATAAAATTATGCATGTGCTGATGCGTAGAATTGTTTCCTAAGACTGAAGGATACTTGTTTTGGTCCATCTGGATTTATTCAGTTGTTTAAACACATGCTTAATTGTCCTTGAAAGTGAGCCTTAGGCATGCTTAAAAGTTAAGCATGTTTTTAATGGAAAAGGGAATGTTTTTGCTGAATAGGGGAAGAGTGTAAATTCAGGGTATGTGAGCTCAGTGGTGGGAAAACCCTTGATGATGTTTGGTGATGCTGAGTACCTCCAGAGAAAGCATGGAAATAAACAAATGTTCATGGAATCACTACATTGCTTATCCCTCCCCAAACACACATGCATACACTAAAGGTGTATATGGGTGGGTCTTGACATGTTTAGGGCTGGTGCTCTTTATTCTGCTCTTTTGCTTCACGTACAGGTGTGCTTGTTAGCAACAGTTCTGTAGTGATCTCAGCTAGTAAGAAAAACCAGCATGAGATAGATTTTCACAGGGTGGAGCTGATTTAGAGTATTGGTGCTGGAAACAGATGGTTTCTTAAGCCGTCTGCCTCAATAGAGGAAAAAGCTTTTATTTCGTAGGTAGGTTTAATCACAGGCTATACTACTGAACTATAGGACAGTGTTTTTTGAAGGAGATTCAATGTGACATTTGTAATTGCTTTCTAGGTATTGGAGGAAAGGACTGATGTATCCGTGGGGTTAATTTGAATTGCTGTGACGGCATGGGTTGACTAGCTGTTAAGAAGATTTGAAGTCTTGATTGACCCGTTTTACTTTAATTGTTTGCTGCTGTGTTAAGGAATAAAGATTAGCTAATGCTGTTGCTCCTTGTGGTTTTACACTCACTGGTGTTTTTCCCTATAGCAATCTCACAAATGAAACTGATCTTTGTTCTTTTGTCTTGACTGGGGAGGTGGCAGGGAGCCTGTCACAATCATTCAAAATGATAATAAGGCAACAGCTTCAGAGTGTCGGTGTTTGTACTCCTCATCTTGCATGTTGTTGGGGTCCTAGTTTGAAAGGCATCATGATGAAAAGGTTTGGCTTGGGCAACCTCAGTGATACAAAAATTTATCAAATCTCTTTGTTTTCTGTAATCTGCGAGACAGGTTAGTGCTTGTTGATAGTCTTGAACAGTGTTACAATATACTTTTTTAGCATTAGGTAAATGTGTTGTTTTTCTAACTTTCTGTAGTGTAAGAAGTATTTATTTTAGCATATGGTGCCCAACTTCTAGAAAAATATATATGTGTATTTGTATGTTCATATAGTATAAGGGAGACAATGGCCCTGTTACAAGCAAGAGTGTTCAGTGGAGAAAATCATTATAACTGTGTTGAATTCATTGAATGTGCACCTGACTTGTACCATCTGGAAAAAAACAATGCCCCTTTCAGCTCTGTTTTCTCATTATTGAAAATCTAGGGTACCTCTCCCATTCAGGGAAAGAATCAGTTTATACCTGTGAATTTGTAGGTAGAATTCAGCCCCTCTGGCAAATTCTGCTCCTTCATTTACAATTGACAGTCACGAGTACAGGGTTCTGAGGAATATTCCTTGTCTTGTAGTTGGTCAAGCCCGTGGCAAGAAGTAGGAAGATTTTTCTGTTAGTACCTCTACTAGCCATAATGCTGTTCGATCGCAGTAGTTTCCAGTGAGTTGAGTCTATGAAAACTTACTTTTATGCTTGTGAATCTTGTCATTTTGTCCCGAGGGAGATTTAAACTAAATTTCGATAGCCTTTTGCAAAATTAGTTGTATTTAAAGTGTATGCAACCAACCTCTGGATAAACAACATAAAAAAAACCCAAACCAAACCCAGCAGTCCAATCATGTCAGTTAACTTGGCAGCATTTAATTATAAGACCTATTGATTCAATTAACTCTGTATTTTCACTTCATTTTCTGGAGAGAAAATAGGGGCTGGTGTCTGATTTAAGAGTATGAGCTGTCAGTTCTATTTTGAGGAACATACGTTATCTGTTAGAAGAGCCGTCTTGCTGTGTGAAACTTGCCAGTTTTCCTGAGGTTCTGATCTTGGATGAACAAGGCTAGAAAATGTCTCAAAATGAGAACATAGGGTAGGAATATTACAAAAGTTCAGGGCAGAATTAGGATTATGCTTTTGAAAATTTCAGCCTTAGGCCAAATTTGATCCAGAGACAAACAGCAGGAAGCATTGTGGACCTTCAGAAGTGACCTGGGTGCTTTACTGCTGGGCTGGAAACCTAGTCTGCTGGCCGAGAAGCACAGATCTGCATTGATTTGCTTTCTTCCTTACATAGCTCAGCCAAGGTGTTGTCTAGGCTGTGCCCATAGGAACCTCAGCTGGTTTTGAAGTAGAGCTAAGTCTCTCTGTTTTTTTGTTCTCTTTTTCTGTAGAAGGTATCTGTATAACTTGTTAAGCCAGTGCTGGTAATTGCAAGGTGCCAGACCTTAAGTGTAAGGTCTTGCATGCCCTTGACCTCTGGGAAAGCGCAGAGACTGAGGGGGGACTGTGCAGAAAGCCTCTTTTCTGTGTTTGCTGTGAAATAGCCTGAAGTTGTGTGTTCAAAATCCTTTGACTTTGAGGAGGGTACAGGTCTGGATCTGAATTCTGGTTAGCTGGAAAGCTAACTAGCTCCTTTTGTGCCAAGTTATTCTGTTTTCTGCAGCAGTCTTTCTGTGACCGCCAGGTCTGAGTGGAAAGATCTGATCCCTTCATGGGGACTCTGGACCCGAGGCCATACAGTGTAATGCAATGACTGCCAGTGCTGATATCTACCCTTGCTAATATTAACATGATTCCACTGGCCCCTGGCTGATTATGGGACAGAGACCCCACAGCTTTTTAAAGCCCCTGTCCCGTTCTTGCAGCTGCTTCCGTGTGATTCGGTAAGGTATGCTTGGGTACCCTTTCCTGTTCTGGCCATGTGGTATCACTCAGAAAGCAGAGCTGCTACCTTTGTTTGAGCTACTGTTAGTACGGCTCGATTAACAGCAGCTGTATGTTCATGGGCAGGGTGCCTCGCACTGACAAATGCCAGTCTGCTGATGCCTGACATGCTTTTCAGGTGTCGCAAGCTGCTGTTCGGTGGTTGTGTTGCAGGGCGTGGTGGGCAGGCAGGCAGACTGCCGCTCCTGTTTGCAGCAAGGCAGTGTTCATGTGGTTAGGCATTTGCCTGCTTCCCTTGAGTCATGCTGAAATCAATACTAGCTTTTATTTCCCTCAGCAATTAGAAAACATTCAAGAAGGCTGAGGAAAAAATCCAGGGGCTTAAAAAGGGGAGATGCAGGAGTGGAGTTGAATGATTTGCAATGGAAAAGGAGCTTGCTCCAGGGGAGGTCTGGGTGTTTGGTCATTCACATCGCACACTGCTTGTCAGCCTGTAGCTTGGGGTAGTAGGGAATTGGAGAAGAAGCCAGGTGTGCTGGCCCTAAGCTGCTTCCTGACCTGCAGAATTACTCAGCCCTCCTTCAGCACTCGCCTGCGCTTGTATTAGAAAATATGTGGTCCAGGGAGATAGCCACAAGAATAGGAGGGAGATTTCTGAATCAAGAGTCAGCTCCTCCAGATTTGTATCAGAGTTGTTCTTGATTTGTACCGATTCTGTCAGGGCAGTGAGGATGCTCTTCACAGGCTGTCAGCATGCGCAGAATACACCTGGGAGTTAGTGTCTGTGTTGCCAGGAATTCAGAGCAGACTGGCCTTTAGGATTGGGGCTAAGTGTGTCTGGAAGGAAAGTGGCAAGTTAGTTTTTTGTCCCCATCCCCTCCTTTTCTAACGTGATTGATTTGGTGTCCCATAAAGAAAATCTCTCCCGGGAAAATTATAAGGAAACCCATAAATCAGGAAGAAGGAAACTGTATATTTCTTATTGTTTAGGGAGATAAAATATGTGTATTTCCTGCAGTAGTAAAAGGAAAGTTGGTAAACATATGTGAGAGAGGCATTAAAAAAAAAAAAAAGACAAACCAACCAACCTCTCTGTTTGGGCAGGCAACAGTTAATAATGTGATTAATTCCAAAGAGCAAGGGATAGAGTGTGGTAAATAAGAGCTTTCATTCCATGTTGTTCTGCAGAGTTAAGCTTTTGGGGGTATAGAGAGCTGGTTGTGCTTCTGAATAAGACTTAGCGAAATATGGAGTGTAAGCATTTCGTATTACCCAGTGCTATCTGTTACAGCATATAATAGATTCATGTTGAAGACTTAGACTAAAAGGCATTTTGTAATGTGACAAATTAATATCTAGAATTTTATATTCCACATAGTTTGCCAAAATTAGCAGCAGTGATTTCTAGATAATGCTTACAATCCTTTAGGTTAGATCATTTAAAATGGCATACTAGTAGTGTTGCTCACAACACTGTCAGCATTTTGAATGCAAGATTAAAAGTACTCTTAAATGTGCCTTTCAATATGAACAGTTGAGAAATTTTTATTGTGGAATGCATTTAAAAAAAATGTAGTCAAATTGCATTCACTTAAAATGACCTCTAGTACAAAACTGTTTCTATGGGCAAAAAAACTGATTTAAGTTAGGCTTTTTTTTTTCTTTGTTTCTTTTGGTCCACTGTAAACTTGTTGTATCACTGTTAATCATAAGTGGAATTAATAGTATATTGCAAAGCTTTAATTGATAATTGCAGGAACTCAGAAATTAGAAACACATTGTCTTGTTTTATCTTATTTGTGATATTAGTTCTTCAGATGCCTGAATGGTTGTGTGTTTGTTTAGATGGTAAAACTGGTATCAGGATGCCAGGACTGACCTGCATTACTACCTGTAATTGCCAACAGGCACAGTCAATCAAGCCTTTTCCATCAGATGTCTCTGCAGCCCTTGAGTCCATTTAGAGACTGACTTTTCAGTGAGTGCCGACTTCTGCAGGTGTTGCCTGATGTGTACCAAGCAGCTGTCATCATGGGGGTTTTCTGTTTTTTGGTTCATCTGGACTAAGCTGTCTTTGAAGCCCTTATCGCAAGCTCAGGCACTTATCACATAGCACTCAAACACTCATAATAAGTTAAGTAGGATCTCCTGAAACAACGCCTTATGCCTTGCTTTGAAACCTCTTTATAAACTTGATTCTACTTGTCTTGCAGCACAAATGAGTATGTACACTGCTGTTTATGAGAGTAGCCCTTGATTGTAACTGATTTTTTTTTTTTTAAAGATGCTGACAATGGCAGAGTTTAATTGGTGAAAGGTGTGTACCTTCCTGAGTCAGCAGATAAAAATGCTACTGCTTGTTTTATGGCTGATACTCCTTTTTCGAGTGGGGTCATAAATTTTCTGTTTTCTTCCAGTGATGGGGACAGAGCAACATGGTAATGGTGAAAGCTGTACTTGGAGTGTGTAACTTCTTTACACTTTTAAGTGTTTTAGGGCTGAATGTTTTTTACAGCCTATTACAAGCAAGAGGAGGGAACAAGTGCTTGGAAAAAATTATTGGGCAAACCTAGTGTTTTCTGTACTTCAGGACATGAAGCTGTGTTTACTACTAGGATCAGAAAGAACTCTTTCCTTGAAGACATGGTATTACAGAACTGGCATTATGGGTCATTCCTCTGAAATATCTCTGACTGTGATCAGCACAAGGTGATTTGCTTTGGCTTTACTATCCTGCCATTCTCAGGTGAGTATCAGTTTTGAGGTTTCAGTCACTTGAAAGATCTGTTATTTTTGTTCCTAATTAATTTTTTATACTCATAGAGTAGTAGTTTTTTTCTGAAGAGAGTGAGGTTTTCTTCTGCATTTTAAGTTATTGCAAGGTCAGCCCCAGCGTCTTTGCTTATTCCAGTGTGCAGTGGAGTAAGTGATCTGTGAGTGTCCTGGGATGGGCAAGAGAATGAGTAGTTTAGAAGTAGTGTGGTTTTGTGTTTTCTATGGCAGTGTTTTGTTGGCTTTCTCTCACTTGCCTAAGGGAGAGGGAAGGTAAGTGAAAAATGAGTTTTCCTCCAGTGGGGGAGTGATCTCTGCACGTATTAAAAAGGCAAAAAGAGAGGCCAGAGGCATGTGTTATGTTTTTATTTGAAAAACTAGCTGTGGAGACTTGTTTCAGCTGTAGCTAGTAGATTTATTTTCAGGGTTGATCCAGCAGTAGGAGTAGAATTTGCCTGTCCAGGATTTCCAGAGACTGCTGAACAACAGATATAAAGAAGCAGCTGTCTCCCTATGTTCTCTTCTTTTCCACATCCAAACACGATATAAACATAGCTTTCTTTTGGATTCTGTTCCCCTTGTGCCTTTGCAGTTGTAAAGTCTGTTGTAGTCATTGTCTGCTCTACTGCCCTTACCTGCAGACAAGGCATGGTCTGTATTGAAGTGTAATCCTCTTAGACTAGTAAACAAGCCCTACCCCATACCTCTGTCACTAAGCAGATGAGTAGCTCTTTGAAGAATGTTTTGGGACTTGCGAAAATAATTTCTAGCAGAAAGTTTCCTTTTAAAATATATTAAAATATGCAAATAGTCAAATGAGCAAGCAAGAATGCCTTAAGAATAAAGGTGCTGTGTCTCTTGTCACCTGTTAATATTTCCCTTTCCATGATGGATTTACTTCACAGCTGAGCTTGAAAATCCTTCACAACTGGCATTGGTACTGGGCAATTTCCCCTTCCACTGTGGCTCTGGCTGCATCTAAGTGTCTTTCCATTTGTTGCTCTTCAGTTTGGTCACTCATTTTGCATTGAATCATAGCTCTGGGCATAGCTCCACATAAATAAGAAACCCACTATTTAGATGAAACCATGGAAAAAGAACCTGTGATACTGTCCTGCTGGACCTTGTTTTGAAATGAGGAGTTGCTCTTGTGAGGAGCTTACAGGAGTCTTGGATCTGGCACAACAGCCATGAGGTGGACAGTGTGTGCTAGCTGGTGGGGCTCTGGTCTAGCGGTGAGAGCCTCTGGCATGTTCATCACAGGTATGCTGTTGGATTTGGTTTTAGCTTGTCCTGTTTGCTTATGGCCTGATCCAGAGTGGAACTGGAGAAGTTCTTCTTGGTTTGGAAATGATTCCTGTGGGGATTTTATGGGCAAATTTCAGCCTTGTCTTTGCAAAATCTTCCTCTCTGTATCCACCAATAATTTGATTAGGGCTTGACATCCCAATACTGATGGCTCTGCTGTGTTCTTCATCTATGCCCAAACTTTGGATAGCAGGCTCCTGGCTGCCTGGGCGGAGTAGACGTTTCTGTCCTTTGTGTCTGCTAAGCAGCAGCAGTTGTTGTTTCTTGTTCTAGTAATTCCGAAGGATGGCAGGAGCGTTAAGCTTGTCTCTCCAGAGGTCCCCATCACGGAGTCCCTTTCCATAGACTGGGAGGAGACACAAGGCCTTTTCTCTTTTCTGTAGCAAAAATTAGTTTTCACTACCCTGTTTGAGAAATATCGAGACAATTTTGCTATGCATGTCCACTGACCCTGGTGCTTGTACAGAACCAGTCTGAAACCGTTCCCAAGAACATATGATGGCAAGTGCCCAGGTAAATGTGTGCTGGGTTTAGCCAGAAATGTGAGACGCTTTAGGCAAACTAAATCTTAGTGCAATAGTGGGAACCAGGAGAAGCCTTCAAGTTTGGTAGTCTGGGATGCGGTGTCTTGGCAGCCAAGGCTTATCTCAGCTGGTGCTATGGGGTCCTGCGCCTGTTTGCTCCCACAGTGCCTGGTCCTTGCCTGACCCCGTGGGAAGCCAGCTCAGGAAGCTGAGCCGGGGCAATGCTAGTGCTGTGCAAAACTGACTGGCTTTCTACCAATCCAGCTGTCTAAAATGCTCCAGAGTGGTGGTGAAGGGGAGGGGCAGGAATGTGTATCTGAGAGCTGGAAGGCCTTTACCTGTCTGAAAGACTGGGATTTTAAGGAAGTTAGTGCTCCATTTTGAAAATAAAGATCACAGGATTTAACCTCCCTAAAACTAAAAAACTGCTCTCTTGCCTTTTTTTTGTTTTGTTTGTGAGCGAAAGACACAGGACATAGGGTTACAGTGAAAATCGTGCACTTGGCTCCTTTCCTATTAACAGTCAGAAATACACTTGGCACAGTCTTTTGCTGGTAGTCACAGGGAGATATGTATGGTAATAAACAGCCCTTCTTGGCTTTCTGCTGCAAGCTCTGAACATTGCTGTGCTGCAGCTGACTTACGTTCGATAAAGCCCTTGCCTGTGTCTTTAACGAGGGACTGTCCTGAGGTAGAAATTGCCTTCCTTGGAATTAGAGGAGGAGAAGGAGGAGGGAGGTGTGTTGTGAGGAAAAGCTAAGCCAGGAAACACCTGGCAACCAGATGGCCCCTACCATGCTGCATCATACCCACACCTTCATTAAGGATTACTGTGGCTGTCTCTGGGTAATAGACTTAGAGGTTTGTGGTCACAAAGAATTAGAAAATTGTAGCCAGTTGTAATTAAATGTAAGCTATTTTTAGAGGATAAAGAACTGAGCTGAGCTGAGAGCTGAATTAGAGCTACCTGAATTGTTAGGGCTCAAATACTGCAGGTGGTATTTTCTAGGCAAACAACAAAAGAGCCCATGTACTTCAGTCAAAGGCACAAAGCAGCCCAGGGTGGTGGCAGCTGGGCTGGAGACAGCAGAGCTGTGAGCAATCGCAGTAATGTGGAACTGGTATTATTCTGCTTCCCAGGGGCAGCTGGCATTAGGTACTACTTCTCTCTGGATATTTGTGTGCAACAGATAAGGGTTGCTCAGACTATTGGTGGGATAGGACTGTGGGGTTTGCACTGTGATTTATTTAAGTCTGACTCAGTATCTTACACTAGTGGTTTTACCTGTATTTAATTTTGTTTCATATTTTCCCTTCAGTGTGCCTGCAATCTAGAAAGGGCAAACTCGAAGGTTTTTAAATTTTCAAGTGAATTGTGAGAATATCAGTAGGGAAATGCAGATCTGGGAAGAACTGTGCTAGCAGACAAATGCTTTCTGTGTTGGTGACCAGTCAGCAGTTCGTGGCATGTGGTGGGTCAGGAATTCAGGCTGGCTCTGTGTGGGTGCACAGAAGTGAGCATGAGGAAACTGCTCTCCCTGCTACATCTCCTGTAACCACCTGCCTACTCTGGCAGGTAAAAGAGGCACGACAGTACTGAGATGTGTGGGTAGGTTTTGGCTGTCTCATTGCTGCACTGGAAGATGGGAGATGCCTCTTCTTGAGGGAGTTGTTTCTTTGAATCAGTGGCTCTTGTCTCCCAGTTCTTGCTGAATCCAGCAGTGATTGATACCATCTTGCGCTGCTAACCTGCTCACTACCCTGCTTTGGAAGGTCTTTAGGTATGTTGTGGGAATAACAAGCGAAGAAGAAACTTTCCTAGTCCAGGGGCTGTGTAAACTCTGTCTTCACTACAAATGCTTTGGAGCATCCACAGGAAGCTTGAGTAGGTTGTTCATTACTTCCATTCTCGTGATGTAATTGGAATCGTAACAGCATCGCTGGCTTTTATCCTGTATATTCTTTGAGCATCTTCTTGCGGACAGTGTATCTCTTGTCTCTTTCATATCAAAATGTTGATAACACAACTTGAAAACACTTATCACTGAAGTATCTTTTTAATTACTTGTTAGTGTTGATATGAAAGCCTACGGTGGATTTCATGCAGTAAGTTGTGAGGAATCCACCTCAAAAAACTTGTTTTAAACATCAGTTCTGTTTTTATGGCTGCTGCCTGTGAGGTTGGTTCTGCAGCTGAGATCATTGTTAAAGATGAGCTAACTTGCATTATTCAATGGAATTGTTTGTATTTTATTAAAGACAAGCCAGTGACACCCTGCCACATGAATACAGAACAACTCTGTCTTGAAAGGGTGGATGAAGTTGTTTAGTAAGTCTTTTCGTTTTCTGATCTCTCTGAATCTGAAAGGCTATATGGTATTTCTTATTTTACCCTTGGGAGAGGAAAAATAGATCTGCTCAGCTCTTGGAAACTACTGCCCTACATTAGGCAGTCCTTACGTTAACAGTATTACCCAGAGAGGCTAGAATATGCTTTTGTTGTGTGTTGATGGTGTCTTCAACCGGTGCAAAACCGCACGGCCACAATTTGTGGAGAAAAGGAGGGGTAACGTGCCTGTAGGATTTACTATGCTGCTGTTGGTTTTCCCCTGAGAGGAGCCTAGCTGTCTTGAAGCTGAAATTAAAATGTAAATCCTACAATAGGCATAATTAGAGTACTTCCTTTAGACAATGTCTGGTGCAGGCAGCTTCAGTTCTTGGGAGTGTGCAGGGTTTGTTTTTTTTTTTTCAGTGAAGAAGTGTTTGAGCAGTGAATGAGACAGGGGACAAATAGCAATTGCGCTCTGTGTTGGTGCTCTCCGGCTTGGGAAAGTTGTGACAAAGAACAGAGCACGTGCTCTTTTTCCCCACCAGTCCTGCTGCTGCAGTGTATAAACATGTAAACATACTTCCGCTCCAGTAGCGTGTTGGTACTAAAACGAGCAGAAGATGCTGATACGGGTCCTATTGTAATTATGTATGGCATTTTGCAGAGTTGGGATGGAGAGCTCCTGGGGCATCTTGTCTTACAGAGGGCTGGCAAGCGCCTGCTGAAGTGATAAAGACCTCTGTGAATCAGGCTGCAAGGCAACTTGCCTTTGGTAGGAATCTTTATTTTGGCTCTGCTGGACTTAGAGTTAGTCCTTGAAAGAAGTGGATTTTGCAGAAACATTGGACGCAGAAAACCAGGCACAATAATGTCATTTTTGTAGGGGAGTTGAGTTAGTTGTAACACCATGTGGAACTTGCTGAAGGCCTGAGCGTGGATGAAGTGGTAGCGAGAATCATAGCTATGTTTTGATTGGAATGGGCCTGGAGGAGCAAGCTGGGACTTGTTCCCAGCTGGAAGCTGAGTGGCTGTGGTGTTTGTTGTTCATCTGTATTAGATTTTTGGCACTTTCACACAAAATCAGTTGTTGAGAATGTTGTATGTCTATGCAAAGGTGCTTAGAGCTGTGTGTGTGTATCTGACAACTTTGGCATATGTGCCTGACAGGTGTTTAGCTGCCGTTTTTTTTTTTTCTTTACTGCTGTGTTGTTTTTTTTCCCCCAGGAAGACTTGTGGTGTAATTATGTTGGGGATGTTAATGGCAGAATAGTTTCAAGACTCCAAACTTATACCCACTTAATAGTAATTATTATTTATAATATTACTCTGCCTAGGGAATGCAGTGAAGTACTTTGCCTTATCGGGGTAAATTTGATACAGGCATTTGTGATCTAAAGAGATCTTAAATGGTCTTGAGTTTTATTACTAAGGCCAGCCTACAGTTTCAAACCAGAAAAAGACCCTTTCAGCCTTGCTTTTTAACAGTGCTGTGAAGCGGTGTTGTGTTTGTTTTAGTCATAGTCCTATACATTGATGTTTGATGCTGATGGCTCAGAGACATGAATAATGTTAGAACAGCGCTTTAAAATAGTGTTTTTTCACATTGTCTAGCTTAATACATTAAAACCCCCAAACTAGGGAGGCAGAAAGCAGAGCAGATGTTTGTTTTCCTTTTTCTATGCTAAAAACATTGTAGATCAATTTTGCTTTTACCATTTAAATTTTTATGGTGACAACTGGTGGAACCACGCTGTTTGTCAGATGGGAAAGTACATCTTTCTAAAACATCATTTGAGATATTATTGGAAAATGTCTGGCTGGGCTAATGCTGTTGCTTGTTCTAAGCAAATAGCTTTGATACTTTCTGTGTCTCCTGGAGTCATATAATGGTCTCCTGTATTTGTGACTCTCGAGCTATGACTGAAGGTGCTTTTTTTTTTTTTTTTTTT
>Ga0065711_1043025_pt1 | contig 14987 bp, 13 predicted proteins | sample Hoacrofraction12_FD_59098 | JGI IMG/M metagenome (GOLD analysis project Ga0065711, IMG submission 59098) | Hoatzin crop microbial communities from Cojedes, Venezuela - Epithelial fraction 12 v2 (version 2) | ecosystem: Host-associated > Birds > Digestive system > Esophagus > Crop | place... | reverse complement strand
CTGTGGAGTCTCCTTCTCTGGAGATATTCCAGACCCGCCTGGACAAGGTCCTGTGCAGCCTGCTGTAGGTGACCCTGCTTCGGCAGGAGGTTGGACTGGGTGACCCACAGAGGTCCCTTCCAACCCCCACCATTCTGTGATTCTGTGAGGCGTAAGCTGGCGTGGGAGTATGCAATAGTTCGTATGTTTGCTCCGGTGGAAATGCCGTACGGTTTTGTGTTATTCTGCCCTTGGCTGGAATGGGACACGCTCTTACGTGGCTGATTGACTTCGCTGCGTGGAGATGAGCAGTGGTGCCTTCTAATAAAAGTACCCTGCATGCCTGCCTTTTTGTGTTCCTTCGTTTGATGGACAGCTGAATAGAAACAGAAGCGAAGTGCCGTGGCAAATGTCTTGCTCAATAACTAGGTAGAAATGAAGGCGCCCAGCTGCCAACCTTTTGCCTCTTAATTGACATGCATGGATTAGGTAAGACTGAAGTGCTCTCATATGGAACTTGCTGGTAAAAATCCAGCTCCAAGTGGAAAAAATAACGTTGGAAGCACTTTGAGGAAACTTGACTCACTTCATCACTTGTGTTTTGAAAAAAATATTTAGTGTAATGAGGCTGAACAAATGCTGAAATTTATCGCTCTTGTTTTTCACTTTCTGAGGATTTTTTTTTTTTTTTCCTCGAGTTCTGTTTTGGATTAAATGTGATTTTTTTTTTTTCTTTTTTTTTCTTTTTTTTCTTCCCCTCTTTCGACCTTTTAATCAGGTTTATGTACTGGACTGAGTGGGGTGGTAAGCCAAAGATTGACAGAGCTGCTATGGACGGCACCGAACGGACTACTTTGGTACCGAATGTGGGACGTGCTAACGGCCTAACTATTGATTACGCTAAAAGACGACTCTACTGGACCGACCTTGATACCAACCTGATAGAATCCTCCAACATGCTAGGTAAGCCCCAGAGCCCTGGGCAGCGTCAGGGGGATGCTGCTGCTTTTTCACAGTTTGCTGTGGCCAATTATTGTTTAAATAATGCCAAGATACTCTTCTTAAGACAAAAATAGTTTTTTTCCAAGCTCACACGTCTTTAACATTTGCTTCTATAATTGGTGTTTATGCAACACAGCGTTTGGCGAGGCCTCAGTTTTCTTGTAGGTGATCTAGTTGCTTGCAAAGTTAAAATTATACAAGCTGTACATGTTTTCAGTTATATGTAGGACAAAGCTGTCAACTTTCAGTGGTTTGAAGAGTCTTGTTTTGCTGCTCTGAAGAGCACTGGCAAGTACAAAACAAACACTTCGTCATCTGTGGAAAGGCAGAGAGAAAGCCAAGATAACAACAGCTTGTTGGACGTTTTTCATAATGTAATTTAATACAATTTGGTTTATAACCTTTGTTGCTATCCTCAGGGTTCAGGCAGGTTTTCCCCAGTGTCCTGCACACTAAGGAGCTTTTCCTGGCTAGTACTGGTCACCAGGGTGGCTCCCTCTCACCCTGAGGTCTCTGTGATTGTTTTATAAACTGGTATTACAGCTAAATGGAGGTGGAGTATTTTATCCTTTCACTGTCCTGGGGTAGCGTCCTGAGGACCCAAGACCTCTCAGATTTGCACAGTATCTTTTTTTTTCTTACTTCTCGGCACCCACAGGAGTGGACTGCCTTCTTGCGTACCGGATTGTTCAGATCAGCGTGATCACTAGCCGATATTTCAGGCTGAAGGACTTCGTCTGCTTTAAGCAGTACGTTTGCGATAGTGGAACAAAGCTAGAAAAAGATCAGAACAGGAAAATGCATGATAGGAATTATATGTAATATAAAAGCTTTTCTTCAGCTTCTCATGTGTTTTGGTGTGCTGCTGTGGCTGGCTGAGCATTCCCCTGTGTACGGCGGAGCTGGACACACCATGAGAATTTCATCTTCCCTCTGCCTGTGGCTCATGATGGCAGTGTGCAGGGCTGTGCATCTTCATCTTCTCTGTGTAAAGAGGGAATGACTTCTTGATTCACAATCTCCCATTCATTTTCTGTGACTAGACGGCAGGACATCCCATGGTAATGAAGTGGCTGAATAAGGTGGTTGAAATAATTTCCCTCCCCGCCATGCCCTGCTCCTTAAGGTCTCTCAACATTTCCACAGTGTACACAATTAACTGCTTCTTACCTTGATATTCTGACTGTTTCTTCCTGTTACAGCATTCCAGAGACAGGTTCGTTTAACCTTGTGCGGTTAATTTTTCGCATAATACAATGTGGAATTTTATTAAGGTCTTAACAATTCTCTCTGTAAGCAGCAGAGACCCAAATGCAGCGTGAGAGATGCTGAACTGGGAATACGGTGTCCGGATCCTGCATCTCCTTCAGAGGGATCCCCTTTGTTTCGGGGGGAGGAAAAGCACAGAGTCTTTCTAAGAACCCTGATCATTTTCGAAACAGAATTTGTCTTTAGTAAAATACATTCTCTGCTGCGAATCGCAAGCAGGATTAGCACATTTCTGTGACAGTCTCTGAGACTTTCAGGATGGTCTTTTGAATATTGTACGCTAGTTTATAGTTTGCTTTTTTAAGAGTGAAATAGTAACTTTAAAGTAATTATGTGTTAACCTTTGTGTGCAGGGGGCACGTCCAGCAGCATTAAACAGCGTATCGTTTGTCCCCATATAATTCTGCTTTTTATCTCCCTTCCTTTTTGGAAACAGGCCTCGACCGTGAGATTATAGCTGATGACTTGCCTCATCCATTTGGCTTGACTCAGTATCAGGATTACATTTACTGGACAGACTGGAGCCGGCGTAGCATTGAACGAGCCAACAAGACCAGTGGCCAGAACCGAACTATCATCCAAGGGCATTTGGATTACGTTATGGACATCTTGGTCTTCCATTCCTCCAGGCAGGCAGGCTGGAACGAGTGTGCCTCTAGCAACGGTCACTGCTCTCACCTCTGCTTGGCAGTCCCCGTTGGTGGTTTCGTCTGCGGCTGCCCAGCTCACTATTCCTTAAACTCGGACAACAGGACTTGTAGTGGTAAGCCATCAGGAGTGAAAACAAAACAGAGGAGCCGGTGTGCTTAGTTACAGATGCGAGCATCGTGCTTGAAGGAGAGAAGAGTTTTATCTGTGTGAGATGGTGGAGCTTTTTTGCTGACAGGCCAAGTTAAAGCTAGTTTCTATTTTTAACACCAAATGTGTATTTGAAAAAATTTTGGTTCCTTAGCCTCCTTTCCTCCATAGGAAGCAGAGAATGTTTAAATAGAATTTCCTAATACTAAAATCCTGCTGACTTTTCAAAGAAAAGGAACAGGCTGCCCAGGGAGACTGTGGAGTCGTCTTCTCTGGAGATACCCAAGCCCCGCCTGGACAAGGTCCTGTGCAGCCTGCTCTGGGTGACCCTGCTTCAGCACAGGGTTGGGCTGGGTGACCCCCAGAGGTCTCTTCCAACCCCCACCATTCTGTGATTCTGTGAAGGGAGGATACTGAAAGCAAAAAAAGTAAAAATCTTGCAGCAGACCAGTATCACAGTAGAATAAGTGTCTCTGATTAATTTTTTTAGTGACTCAGCTACATGTGTGTAAGCAGGAAGGGTCAAAATGCTTTTGGTTTTCTGTCTGTCTGTCAAACCCTCCTCAAGTGCTTACTTGTTTGTTTATTTCTGGTCTTGCCTGATGTGGAGGGTATGTGATGGCATAGCCTACATGCTGGACTTTGCTTAGCCTTTAGGTGGGTCAGGATTTAATTCTGTAGTAGTTCTGTCTGCTGCCTGATGAGATGCTGAGGTGGGCCAGTCTCCTACCCCCAGAAGTATTTCATCCTCAGTGAGGAGAGGCTGGGCTCCACGGTCAACCCAGCACTTCAGATTTCTGATCTCAGCACAGCCAAGCCCCATTTTTCTTTATTGTCGTGCAGAATATGAACCGCAAGGCCCCTCAGGCTGTATGTAATTAGTTTCTAACCAAATAATTTATCCATCTCTCAATAACTGGCTGCCAGTGAAGCTCTCATAATTTTGGCAGCCACACTGGATGGCTGATTTCCACCGGTGTCATTCAGATTAGTCAGTGGGTGAAGAGATTCATGGTAGGGAGAGACAGATTGTATCTTGTCCACGTTATGCAGGAGTAGAGAGATCCGACTGTTGTTTTAAAGCCAGAATCAGGGCAGCTTGTTCCACGAATGCCACCTCATGGCTTTTTTGGAAAATCATGCTCTTCGGAAAACTACTTTTTCTATACACCCCCACCCACCCCCAGGAGTCTTGTACTCCTCTTTTCTTTTTTTGTGACAAGGATTGCTTGCATGACAACCACATTTTCGTACTCTAACGCTCTCACACCTTCCTGTGAGTTAAAAGCATGGTTGACACCTCTCCGGTGATGACTGTGATTTTGTAGGTGGAGGAATTTGACTTCCAGGAGAGAATAAGTAGCAAAGTGATCAAAGGTCGTGTTTTCGTGTGAAAATGCTCTTGGTAACAAAGGAGGGAGAAAAATAGAGGAAATACATTGTGAGCAAATAGAACCCTTTCCCTGCAGTACGGTTCAGGGCCATTTGTGAGGTATTAGGGGTTTTCCTTCTGCCATGTTCAAACCTGGGAACTTTCCAGCTTCTCATTTGTAGGTAATTGGAGACGTAGGCTTCTCTGCGTATAATTTAATTTTTCTCTTGGCCACTATAATTGGAGCATGACTCGTTTTAACTTTCTCTTGCCTGTTTTACTTGCTTATGTACTCCTGAACGTTATTATTAGTCCAAGCCCTGTCTAGAGGCCGGTTCCTCCCTTCTGGATCATTCTTCCCCTGCGTGCGTAGATTCTTTTCATTAAGGGAAGGACACACTGCTCTGATGAGATCTGGTGTCTCATCAGACCTACCACGTGTCATGGAGTTTGAAGGCAGTGTTACACAGGGGACATGCTCATTGCACTCCGTTTGCCTGCCAAAAAATATAGTTCAAATCTGTGACTATTGGGAGGAAGAATGATGAAAACTGGGAAAAGGTTTCTGGAATTGGTACTGTTTCAGAGATGTGGGGACTCAAGGGGGGAAATTCTGCTGTTGCTTTCTATAATGAGCCATCAGTTCAAAGTTGGAAGTCAGGCAATCCTAGAGCCATCAATTCAAAGTTGGAAGCCAGGCAATCTTAGACAGTGAGAGAGGGCGTCTTTGGGGAAAAGTGGAAAGAATTTTAGGTGCTTATGATGATATGTTTACCTCCAATGTTATATCTTAAGCTTAGTTCCCTTTCCATTAGTCTCTCAACTACTTGGTAAGAGTTCTGGTGTTTTCTGAATCTATTATTTTGCTGTACACATTCGTACAAACTTTGCTTTGCTTTTTTTTGTGTGTTTTCTTTTACAGCTTAGAGCTAAGTAGAAGCTGGCTTATTGGACAGACACTTGGAGGGGAAATACAGGTTTTCCAGAAAAAAAATATACATTGCAATTAGGCCTGATTGTTATAGGATATTAGGATTGAGTATTCGTTACCAAGGAAACTCCCCCCCCTCTCCCGCTTCCCTCCCTCCCCAGAGCAGCCAGAATAAATGTTCCAAGTGCAAGCCTAAAATAACGAAGCAAGGTGATGATGTTCTCTGGAAGACTTTTGCTACCTCCCCTTCCCAAGGTGCTGCTTTACCTGTTTTACAGGCTGGATTGAATGAGTGCAGTGTCCCACTGCAAATCTCTCCAGACTTGTGCTCTAAAGAATTGATTGTACAGACTTCAGGGAGGCTGCAAACGGCATTGCTGGCTCTTGTGCCATCTTGCACAGCAGTGGCTCCAGGAAGACCGTTACTGAAGAGCGCTGTGAAAAGCGAAAATGCTTTAACTGCCTTCTCTGATTTCTGACCCACTTATGTAATACAGGGATAATTTCTTTTTAATGATATATTAAATGCCTTGTGCGCTTACTGTAAGATACAGCTGGTAAACTGTAGCTCTACAGCCTTATTTTCTGCTGTTTGATGGTATTTATAAGAAAAAAATCATTTGTCCAGGAAATTCTTCCTGGGCATCTGGAGAGCTGCAGCAGAGCATCAGATTTTTTTTTTTTCTGATTGCAGGTTAGCGTTCCCAGATGAGCACCCAGAAATAAGAAAGAGATATAAATCTGAAAAGAGTGAATAGATTTTTCTCCAAAAACACAGCCTTGCACACACCTGCGAGATTTTCCTGTGAATTAGTTGTTTGATTCTGGTGCAGGCAGAAAGAGAGTTTGTGGGAACAGGGCTGAAACCACTCTAATGGCAATGTCTCTTCCCTGGAACCTCTAAATAAGGAACCAGTGCTGGCTTTTGCTCAGCTTCCTCTGCAAGTAGAAGAGTACCTAGCAAAAAGTTCAGCTTCAAAATAGTGGAGCTCCATTTCCCTGGGACCCCTTTAGAAAGAAAATTGACAGCTCCTTGAGTGGCATGGCTGAGCGTTCTTTTTTGAGGTGATTTTGACAGCAGTCTTCGCGACTTACAAAATTATCTTTGCCTGTCACATCCACATTCAGACATTTGTAGTAAAAAGAGGTCATTTGAATAACTTTCCAAACTGATCAGAGGTTGGGTTTTTTATGTTTTGATTTTTTTTTCTTTTTTTTTTTTCTTCCAAAGGAAGGGGGAGAAGGGGAATGAAATAATAGGTACTCTCTGGTTTTATGTAGTAGTTATTGTTATTGAACATACAAATACCCAACGTTATTGCTTAGTGTAACCCTTTCACCTTCCTTTTTTTTTTTTTTAAACCCATCAAGCTCCTACAACCTTTCTATTGTTCAGTCAGAAGAACGCAATTAATCGCATGGTGATAGATGAGCAGCAGAGTCCGGACATCATACTCCCTATCCACAGTCTCCGAAACGTTCGAGCCATCGATTATGACCCCCTGGATAAGCAGCTGTACTGGATCGATTCTCGGCAGAACATCATCCGGAAGGCACAGGAAGACGGCAGCCAGGTACCCTGTGGGCGATGGTATTACTAAAAGATGAGGGAGGCGTGCTCTGCACCCAGCAGTGAATGGTTGTGCGTGAATAACTTGGATGCACGGCATTCCTGCAGACTAGCTGTCACCAAATAAAGTGGCATCTGGAGTTTCTGGAGTCCTCAGCCAGTAGTCTGGGAGGTGCAGCAAGAAATAAAATGTGGGAAACTAAGGCCAACTTCAACATACTGTTATTCACAGTGCATTATTTGCTCAACACTGTCTTTTGGCTGGGGGCTGTTGGAAAACCCGATTTGAGAGAAGTGAAACATGGAAGGGAAGGTTTTGAGGAGAAATGGAGCGTGTGAGAGAGAAGCAAAAGTTGCAAATGAGCCGGGTGCGGGGGCATTGACTCTGAAGTGAAGAGGGTGGGACTTTGTGAGCTGTGTCTGAAGCCTCCCACGTTCTGGTGGTGGGCAGGAAGAGAGCTGTTGTCAACTACGGAGGCACAGAGTGAGAAGGTTGAAGCTAGTGACCTGTAAGAGATGTAGCAGGCCTGGGAAGACCTATTTGACTGGGGAATACAGAAAAAGTAGAGTAGGGTAGAAGGCAAAAGGTGATACAGATTTAGTGAGGTTAATCGTGAGCAATGACTGCTTATTCATTTTCACGTTTTAAAACAGATTTTTTTTCTTCCTGATTTTTTTTTTTGAATGAGGGTGGAACGGGAGACTAAGAACAACAACACAGAGGTGCTATATTCAGTTTAATCTGTAAAAGAGTGTGGTTTCTGGTGGAGGGTGTGGTGGTAGTTGGACACTGCTGAAATGCCCTTCAGCCTTAATTCTTAATTTAGCAATGATTTTAATTTCGAAATATCTAAATAATTTAACACCCAAAACTAGTCGGAGGCACCATATTTTTGCCAGCTTCAGCAGAATGAACAAATGCAAGTCTTGTAGGCACACCCTTTTGTAGAGGTGAAAAGCCGAATAAGAAAGTTAGGCAAATTTTCTGGTGAGGTTTAATTTTGGGCTGAGGGGGTGGAGGCTGCTCACCTGAAAAGCATGAAGTTTTCCAAAAGGATTCTATAAGGCCATGTTTTGTGAGTTACCAGTCCTCTTCAGATTTTTTTGAAAAGTTCATGAAAGAGGTGTCAGTTAGGTTCACATTCCACTACAGGGAGGCTATGCAGTTTCTTTCGTTAAAAAAAACCAGACATGTGAACTCCAGAGGTCTGGACCAGCAGAAGACAAGAACTTTGAAGCAGAAAGGTCTTAGCTGGAAGTGCTCTGAAGTCGCTGTCTTACGCTAGCTGATATCCTTTCTGTCAGTTGGCAGAGTAGCCTTCGTATTTATTATTCATCCTTTTGTTATGTCCTCCAAGTGTGATGGCAGCGATGGTGGAGAAGAATGCGGCTAGAATTTCAAGTGCTCTCTGGCCTTACTTTGCCTGTGTTTTTATCTGTTCATCTGCAGCTTTGGGAATCAGTGGTAATGTGTTTCTGTTGTAGAGTGCTAAATGTGCTGGGTTTGAGTCTATCCAAACTGAACTTGACTTGTCAAGAAAGCAGAGGAAATGTAGAAGCTGACTGTGAATCTTCAGCATAGAGACAATTTGGACTTCTTGCTCCAACTTACTAAGTCTGATGAGCTGCAACCAACTTAGATGATTGCCATTACAACAAACCATCAGGACGAAGTGTCTATATCTGGTTAAAGATGTTGGTGGGGCAGCTGGACCTGGGTGTCTCCTTACTTTGTGATAGTATTTTTGGCTGCGCCTCTTTTGCTGTGCAGTATTTTGATGTGGTGCATCCATAGCAAATAAAATTGCTCACGTTGGATCAGATTAAATGCTCTTCTGTGGGTTGTTTTTCTTTCCTTTGTAGAGCCTCACTGTTGTGACAAGCCCAGTTCCCAATCAGAACCTAGATATGCAGCCTTATGACCTGAGCATTGACATCTACAGCCGCTATATCTACTGGACCTGCGAAGCTACTAATGTGATCAATGTGACACGCCTGGATGGGAGACCCATGGGAGTGGTGCTCAAGGGAGATCAAGATAGGCCCAGGGCCATTGTGGTGAATCCAGAGAAAGGGTATGTAGCTGGAAGAGTGGTGTCGGGAAATTCAGGCCGAAGGTCTTGAGAATCAAATTGTTCTCTTGCTGCTCGTTGGTTTCTGTTTGTCAGAATAAAAACATCTTTGGCATTTGTTAAGATGTCTTGGTCATATAGCAAAAATGTGGAAAGATCAAGTAAACTTTTTTCCTCTAATCATTCCTATTCCAGATACATGTATTTCACCAACCTACAGGAAAGGTCTCCTAAAATTGAGAGAGCAGCATTGGATGGAACTGAACGAGAGGTCCTTTTTTTCAGTGGTTTGAGCAAGCCCATAGCCTTAGCTATTGACAGCCAGCTAGGCAAGTTGTTCTGGGCTGATTCAGACCTGCGGAGAATTGAAAGCAGTGACCTTTCAGGTAGAGTAGCACTTTAATTCAGTGATTCATTTGTGTGGTGTGGGTGTGGGGGAATTGAGAGAAAGGTGTCTTCTTTTCCTTCCTACTATAAACAGTCTGTACTGTGATTCTAATCGCTCCCTAAATTCCCAGCCAGAGAATGTCTGTGATTCATGCAGCGTGCCTTTACGGTCTCATGCCTCTATCGATGATTTGCACTATGAATTGCTACACATGCTATTTACTTCAGATTCTCACTGCAGGACCTTTGCGTGGTTTCCCAAAGTCAGTTCACAAATAAATTGCAGCCGTTTTAGAAAGGGGGAGGGAGAGGGTTGTTTTTAAAGACACCGGTTTTGATGCAGTAATCTGTCAATCGGAGAGAAGTTTCCAGTTAACGGAAAAATCTTTCCTGCAGAGTTAAAGCAGCAGGTGTGGAGGTCACTTATGTACCTGTCGTTTAGGGGGGAATGATGCAAGAAGGATAGAGTAGATGTAATATGTCAGTTCTCAAAAGGCAAAAAACTCCCTCTTCCAGCTACGGAATTCTCTGTGCCTGCTCCCCAAGGCTGGTTATGCCAGTTGCCTGACCTCCTCTGTGAGTTGATTCAGCTCACTTAACTGCATAAGCAAAAAAATAACCTAACAACGATATACAGAAAAAGAGAAATAGAGAACAGTGTTCTGTTGGTGTGGAAAGCTGAGCTGGTTCAGCGAGAGTCCAGCAAGCAACCAGAACTGGAGCAAGAGAAGAAGCAAACTCATGCAGTCAGATTGAGTGAGACTGAGATATCCCTTATCTACTAGCCAGACCCAGCAAGCTACTGGCTTAGCTCATCTGTCTCATGTGGCTTTGGTAATAATTTGTCATGGTACGAGCTGGGCTGGATGTTGCTGATGGGAGTGCCAGGATGTTCTAAGCACATACATGAGCAACCTGGTCTAGTTGAAGATGTCCCTGCTCACTGCAGCGGGGTTGGCTAGATGGCCTCTAAAGGTCCCTTCCAACCCAAATCAGTCTATGATTCTGTGATATCCGTCTCTGTTAGGTGATGGGGTACGTGCCCATCTTGCTCTGCTGCTGGTGGAGGACAGTGGCAGAATTTCTCCACCCTCTGCAGTAAGTCCATCCCCAGTTTGAATAGTGCACGGCCTCATACTGCAGCTGAGTGTTATTCTACTATTGGAAGCATAAGTGCACGTGTAAGGAAATAAGGACACACTTTGCATCTGTGAGCAAGTTTGAAAATCTGAAAAGAGTATGGTAGTTTGTGGCAATGTCTTTGACTGATGACACGATACCTTCATTCAGAGTGGTAGCATGTAGTCCCACTGACAGCAGTGTGATTTTCAGTCCCTTAATAAGCTTTTGTTTTGGAAAACATTGCAGTTTTTCTAGATGATTGGGATTGAGACTCAGCAAGATAGTAGGTTTTTTCAGTGATTAACATGGTGTGTCACTGGAAGATTCAGGGTCACTAATGAACTGCAATATCCTGACTGTTTACTATTTTAAAACACAGGACATAAGCTGAGTTAGTGAATTGGGTTTTTTAAAAAAGTGGTACAGTGTATCTTGGTATGTTCTAGGCTATCCCAGATCCAGGGTCTGCATGAGTAAAGTAATGGGCAGCAGCAGGTCATATGTGCTTTGTTTCTCTCTTTGTGTCTGTTATCTGCCAGGAATTAAGACACCAGCGCAGGAGATGGGTCTAAATTCTAATCTAGTCTGGTTTTAATGATTCTGCATTTTTTTTTGAAAGATGTGGGTGTTGGATCACCAATGTTGCACAGTAAAAGCTCACCATGTTTTTGAAGAACATGAAGAAACATCATTCCAAAACCCTTTTGCTTTTTGGCGTTTGCATGACAAATAGATTGCTGTAATCACCACGATAAACTGCGAACTGCTGAGATGCATTCCTGTGCTTAGGAATGCTGATTAATAGGCTCTTTTGACCAGCAGAGTAATTTTTCTGCGTGTTAGCTGCTTAAAAACGTGCACAGTCTCTTGCCCTGTCAACTCTGTATGTGCCAGTACCCATAAAGAGGAGGAGAGCTAGAATGCCTTTTATGTGATGCAGTCCTCCTCTTCCTCCCTGTCCTTCAGGCCCGCAGTTAGGACTCGATTATGCTGCCCGAATGGGAGATCCTATTGAAGCTGACCAGATTCTTCACATGATTAAGGGGGTTGTTTATGAAAAGATGACTGGAATTAGCTCCCTACCATGGAAACTATTTGGAAATTAGTTTCTTCTATTCTGGAATAATTAGTGTGATTTGGAAACATCTAATGATTCTGGAATTAAGTAATCTTTATTTGGAAATAGAATGAGCTACGGGTGTGTCCTGATTTTTGTATTTATTTGTTTTCTTTTAAGCCTTTTTGTGAAAGGTATTGCTGGAAAGAGAATGGTGATGCCAGGAGACGAAGCTCCTCTTAATCACATCTCCCTTTCATCTGACATGCTCAATAAAGGGGCCTAGCACCCTGATGAGCCAGCTTCGGATTTTATTGTTGGTTCATGGAGGGAGGGATTTCAGCGTCTCGGTTTAGTCGGAAATAGTTATACATCGTCACAAATATTAAAAAGAAAGATTAAGACATTAAGAGAGTGAAAATTTTAAGCTTCAGAGCTTTAGGAGCGTGCTGCAAAACGCTACGCTGATTGACGTGGGCATAGCAGAGCAGGGCATGTACACGCTCCATTTGGGTAGGTCAAGGTCTTAGTTTTGACTCTGTTCCTTCCTGTCATCTTTGCATTTTCTCCTGTTCTCAGCTTAGCTTTTCGTCTCGGTGCAGGTTGCTGTTTATTACCTTTTCCCTATAGAGTGAGTCACGTTCATGGGAGTTAACAGACGTCTGCAGTTATTTGGTTCGACTTACATCACTCAGTCTGGTAATGCCTGCATCAGTCTGGGTATAGCCTCCTTCAGAATCCATCAACAACTTTTCTTAATCAGATCGTTGCTGGTGTTGTTCTGAAGTGGTGGACGAGAGCCCAGTCTAGCTGAGGATTAATATTTGAATTTCCGCGTTCTGCTTTAGCTGTTACCACTTGCTGAATGTTTGGAAGGTTACTTAACTTCTGAACTCTGTATGCCATTAGCAAAAAGGAGATAAATACACTTTTCGTAGCTGAATTTGTTTGCAAGTCATCATCACTGGCATACTGTTGATTAAATTCTCAACAAGCCAAAAAAACGTTCTTACTGCCAAACAAAGCAGAGGGATAGAACTTGCTCAAATTATAAAATCATAAAATGTATGTCTTTTTTCCTGTAGCACCATATTGTGTAGGTATGGTAGAGACATGGCAAAATTTTTCTCTGGTATTCAGTTGTACTGGTATGTTTTTACAGGACAAAATACAAAAACTTCTTGGAAATTGTTTTATGGATGAACGTATGCAGAGCTATTGTCTGCTGTAGTACAAGTGAAAAATAAGCATAGTAGTGAGCCCAGATATCAGAAATACCAGGTTTTATAAGTAAATGATCAAACCGTGGCCTAATTTTAGACTGTGACACTGTTTAGGCATTTCAAAATTGAAGCAGATTCCTGATGTTTGTGAGTAATTTTATGCTCAGAATCTGATAAACCTCACTGAATATTGGAGTGTTAATGATCATGTCATGTCATGTGATGTAAAAAAAGCATGGATTAAACCTCACTCTTGAGCTCTCAGGTTTGGAGCAACGTATTTTCCTTCTGTGTGAGAGTTACAAAGTCATCACTGTCTTTGGACAGTCTTTAATGATTACTTTAAAACAGCTGCAGACTGTCTTCTGTGTATGTGGAGTGTTAACTGGGAAGTGTGGCAGTTGCTCTTGACTTATGTTTAATGCCAGGTAATCGAGCGTAACATTCAACAAATACTCTTCAGGGGTGTAAAGCTAAAGCCTCTTGGCTGCTCCTGATGGTTGCTAAAGGAACTGAGGAAAGTAAGTCTTTGCTAGGAAGAAAGGAGCGTTCCCCATTTAACATGAAAACCTTAGTGAGGATAAGGTAGTCGAAACAAAAGAGTATGAGGAAGTCAGAAGTCAAGTGTTTACCTTAATCTCATAATTCATGTGAAAAGTACTACCTACCTTGTCCTCACTTGGATTTTATTGTGTATTAGTTAACTCAAGCTAATAATCAATCTTCTTATTATCTGTTGTATGCCAAGACAAAGCAGTTAATCTCTCCAAATCGGGATAGAAGAATGAAAAGAATTAACAATTACCATCATATTGATAAAAGACTTGATAGGCTCATGAGACCTGGAGCCCCCAACTCCAGGTGCTTCTAAAATACAGTAAATACATTTGAAGCACAAAAACTGTCTTCTTCATGAAAGTAGAAAGCAAAATATATCATCTGTCTGCAAAATGCATCAGTCTTGCATCAGAGGACCCAGGACTGTTTGTGTTGTTATAGTAGTCTTACCTGGTAGTGTAAAAGTAGTGGGAAAATAGTGGCGTGAGTAGCGTAGAAAAGGCTTTTGGTAGTATTTCAGGTGATTCTAGCTGAGCTAAACCACTCTTTCCCTTCTGCAGGTGCTAATCGGATCGTTTTGGAAGACTCTAATATCTTGCAGCCTGTGGGACTAACTGTGTTTGAGAACTGGCTGTATTGGATCGACAGGCAACAGCAGATGATTGAGAAGATTGATATGACTGGTCGAGAAGGACGTACAAAGGTCCAAGCTCGTATTGTGCAGCTCAGCGACATCCATGCTGTGAAAGAGCTCAACGTTCAGGAATACAGTAAGTGCAGTCCCTGCTTGCAAGTGCTCACAGTGCCTGTTGGGCTCGAGACGAGGAGTGGCCACGGAGGGATGAGCCTGTTTTGCCTGGTTACTGATGGACATCAGTGCAGATGGAAGGGGCCAGAAGTTGGCATTGTGTTGTGTCTGTACATCACCAGGGTACAATTAAGTTGTTTCCTCTGGGCAGCTGGAAATCTATCACAAACCCAGCGTCATGTTTGGTTGCTGTTGACAGCTCTGTTGGCAGTCCCATACAGGCACCTGGTGTTTGAGTGTCTGTAGTGGAAAGGTCCTGTTGTCCCTGGTAGACGGTTACAGCTGCGACACGCTAGTGAGTCGCTGTTTGGTGCTTACTCTGTTTACACAAGCGCAGTTCTCAGGGCCGTTTACCGGCGATGGACTGCCTGCCTTGAAGGCAAAGTGAGCAGTTTTCGTTGGTGGCAATCCATATTGAAAGTAAATGACAGAAGAGCAACGTTGCATTGCACAAAGGAAGTATGTATTAAATAACAATTTGTGTTGAACGTGCCTGCGCTTCTAAGGGTTTTCTGTTTACCAGGATATAGCCTTTCCCAACACACACACACTTGAAACGGAATCACAGAATGTTCGGGGTTGGAAGGGACCTCTGTGGGTCACCCAGTCCAACCCCCCTGCCCAAGCAGGGTCACCTACAGCAGGCTGCACAGCACCGCGCCCAGGTGGGTCTGGAATATCTCCAGAGAAGGAGACTCCACAGCCTCCCTGGGCAGCCTGTGCCAGGGCTCCATCACCCTCAGAGGGAAGAAGTTCTTCCTCATGTTCAGCTGGAGCTTCCTCTGCTTCAGTTTGTGCCCATTGCCCCTTGTCCTGTCGCTGGGCACCACTGAAAAGAG
>Ga0065711_1043008_pt1 | contig 14987 bp, 14 predicted proteins | sample Hoacrofraction12_FD_59098 | JGI IMG/M metagenome (GOLD analysis project Ga0065711, IMG submission 59098) | Hoatzin crop microbial communities from Cojedes, Venezuela - Epithelial fraction 12 v2 (version 2) | ecosystem: Host-associated > Birds > Digestive system > Esophagus > Crop | place... | reverse complement strand
CCCCCCCCCCCCAAAAAAAGCTTCTCTCTAATGGGAAACCCAAATTTTTAAAAATGACATAAAATGAGGTTCCAAAGGAAAATGTGGGCTTGGGTTGATCAGCATGTTTCATTTCAGTTTAGGCCTTCTTTAGCGTCTTTTTAAAGCAAAATAGCATGGATTTCTGCAGAAAGCTATCCTTTGAAAGAGAGAGCAAAGCAAAGGTTATGCTAGGAATTACAGGAGTGGACTGTTTTAGCACTGAAAACATTTTGCCCGCTTATTTCCAAGCCCAGAAAAGCCCAGAAATTGAGATGTGGAAAGGTATTTTCAGTCCCTGTTTGTCAAGCCCCAGGGTGAAATCCAGAAGCGTTTTCCTCCTGTAACTCTATTTAAAAGACTGTTCTGGTCCTGCATGATAAAATCAGAAAATTACTAACCTAAATATTCTCCTGGACAACTTCTACCTATCTGGTTTTGTCTGAACATCATTCTTTGGCTAACACCTCCCAAAGTCTTTTTTTCCTGTTCCGCTGCTGTATACTCTTAGGTCCTCCTGGTATTTGTCTTTTGGCTAGAATGAACAGGCTTGGAATTGGCCTCTCCTTTCCTGAAATTGATACCTTCGGTGTCAACAAATTCACTTTTTCCCTTTCACAAAATGCTCAGCTGCAAGTTCCCAGCCAGTTCCTGCCTCGAGTGCTCCCGTGGCTGGGAACAGCCCAATTTCTCCTGCGTCTTGCCCTGGCCCTGCCTGAGCTGCGCAGAGGGACAGGACAGACCCATCTGTGGTCATCATCACCACCCCTCAGATCAAGGGGTTTGGCAATGCGACATGCAGCAACAGCTCTTCAGCTTCAAAAGCTACTGTCTTGCAGCCCAACTGCTCTCTGAAGAGCTTTCCTGAGACCTCAGCAACCTCAGCTCCTATAAATACCTTAGATACCCTAACTCGCCAGCCTTTGCCCCTGGACCACGCAGGCCCCTCCACCTCTACTCGCCGAGGATTTCGGGGCTCATTTCCTGACTGCTCCTTCCTCCTGTAATTCCAGCAAATCCGAAGATTTTATCTTGTGCATCTCTGTCAATAGTCCTTCGTGGGGAGCTGAATATTCACCAAGCACTTCCTCAGCTACTGATCTGTTTCTTAAGCAGAGCGCCAAGCGCATGCTGTAGCAAACTAACCACAAAACCCGAGCAGCACAAAAGGGATACTCAGTATTCAACACCTCATTTCACAGCCTAACAGATGAAGACAGCATCCTTTTCCCCCTTTCTCACACACGTAACCTCTCTGCGTGCTTTTTTCCAAATCGGCATTTCACAACATCGGTTCTGGAGAGGTGGAGGTGAACTCTCGTTGAGCAGGGACTTTTCTGGGAGGTTGTTCTGTCTCCAGATATCTTACGGAGTGAGGCCAAGCATGAGGAGGCAAACACAAATAAAGGCAGCGAGGAGAGGGAGAAGCAAGCAATGCTTCAGTATTTAGCAGAATATTTATATTCAGCTTAACTGGACTGAATAATACTGACACAAAAAAATTGTAAATAAGAAATATACTAGTTCGCTTTGCATGACTGATATCTTGAAATGGATAACAATCTCTAACACAACAAGACGACATACCTGTTCGTGGTCCTGTATTTGGCAGGGACTGGGCATGGTGTTCCTGCAGATCTCCCTGCCCGAGAACTAGTTGTTCTGTACTTAGAAATTCCTGAACCACGCAGACAGAAGGCTTAAAGATCTATCTGTTCACACCCAGACCTCCAGTGGACGCTGAAAGTGGACGTGGACCTACAACGCCTTCATTTTACAAAGATCACGATGAGTCAGGTAACTCAGCCTAAAACACAGTTGAAACTGATAGTTTTCAGTCAGAGGGCTAAAGGCTTGGGAAATGAATCTTACAAGAGAATGGCAGAAATTATACGTTGCTTAAATAACGAAGAACTCTCCTAAAGGCCTTCAGCCAGAACGATGGCATTTTCCTTTTAACTTGACCTGAAGAGCTGGGCAGTCTCCAGTCGTGCTCACATTCCACCCACACTCACAGATCCCATACTGGGATTTAGCCAATGTTGCCAACCATCAGTATAAGAAAAGGGGTGTCTCTTCCCAGCAGGAATCTGCAGCACAGCCACCCCAGCACCCCATCCTCAAGGGCTCCTGCATGGCACAGGGCTCCTGCCTTCTCCTGTGTCACCCTCGGCAAGAGACCTGGCTGCTAACGACACTCAGGGAAAGCCGGAGCAACGTGGTGGTATCATTAGCGTACTTCTTTGTTACATAAGGAAAAGAATAAACTGATAATTCCCAGAAATGATGCATCTGGCAAGGCATTACACAGAAAGATCACATTTTAGCAGAGGTGGCAAAGCAATCTGGGAAGTTGCAGGTACACACATAAAATATGCATAGAACTGTACAGGTCTAAGTCTCACCAAATAGCTCAAAAATGGCAGTCAGGAACATCTGTGCAAATACTTGATCACCGCCAAGAGCACAAGGGAGCGATGTGGGTGAGAGAGGGGAGGACATGAAGGGGATCATGAGGACCCCCTAAACAGAACATAACATCACCCAAGATCAACCAGTGTGTGGTGGAAATAGTCTGTTCTGTCCTAGAGCAGAATGAGAAAAATTCTGCATACTGCTGTAAGATTGCATCCTGAAATAGCTTGGTCAGAAGAGGGCCACAGGGCACACTTTTTTGGGAAAACATATATCTGAAAAAGGCTTCAAGGACATAGGAGGAAGCATGAGGCAGGCAGAGTAGAGAGACACCCAGTGCCATGGTGGGACAGCCCTAGACTTGAAGTCCCACAAACTTTCAATAACACGCTCCTCACACCGTATAATGGAAAAATAGAGACACGAGAAGGTGGCCACATGCTTACTCTTCCTCCCTCACCCCTCCGGAGTTCTCTCCGGTTTTCTCTCTTACTAGCAGCATTGCACATATATCAAGGTGTGCCCTCAACACGAGAAGCCACGCAGCTGGATGTGTGTTGGCTTATATTACACAACCAGAAGCCTCAGACTTCCCAAACAGTGCAGTCCTTTTCTCCCACACCCAGGAAAGCAGGACTGCCCAGAAGCTGTCTAAGAACAGTCTGGTGAAATTGTTTGGGTCTATACCCAAATGAGACAGACAGGTTTCCCTCCAGCAGAAGATCCAGCAGTAAGTCTCTGCTTTTCCTCTTATTTTTGAGAGGACATGCTTGCTAGGAGCCTCAGCTGCCTCCTGCCACCACCACTCCCCTCTCCCAGCTCTGAAGCCCCTTCAAAATAGCTTCCAAAACAGCAACTTACACAAGCTACATCCACCCAAGTAAGTTTCCTGAGGGGTAAAGGTGAATGATAATTGGGATCCAGGTGGATCATTCTCCCTGCTGGAGTGTAACCCCTGGGTCCATTTCACACACAAGGGGCTTTTGGTCTCCAAGTTGAGGAAAGCGCAGTATTTCTGAGGAGGGGATGCTGGCCAAGGCCAATGTGGTAGGACTAGACCATAGCCCTGCAGCTACCTTCCATCAGCTGTGGCTGACGTCACCAGCACAGGAACAGCCCTGGGTTGTCCATTCTTCCCCCATAAAACAAGAGATGGAAGAAGGCAGGGAGAAGATTGATCAACAGCTGAGAAAACAGCGCTCACTTGACCTACTCACTCGCAAAACATTGACGTATGGCTGTCCTGGCCTGACTGGGCACTATGATGAAAGGCAAACAGCAGAGCAGCACCTCCTTGGCAAAAATAGCTGCCTCTCAGCCAAGAGCCACCCAGAGGTCACCAGCGGGCAGTCAGCTCCACCAAAATACACCCACAGAAGCAGAAGGCATCACCCTGACTCATTTGGTGTGATCTGAGGAGATGCTTGCAGGAGGCCATGGGATCCCAAAGGCTACGGGCACGAGCTGCCCTTTCCCTATCTGATGGACCCCAGCATGGGATGGAGGAAGAAAAGCCTTGGTCTCTGATCTGCACAGAGACTCTCCAGATTTTCTCGGGACCCTGTAAGCCAAGAATGGGTTATTTCCTGAGTATTAGGCAACAGTGAAAGAATCTAGTTGGCAAGGAACTTTGTCACAGGTCTAGGAATAACCTGTCCCAAAGAAGGTTGCTTTTATACAATCTGATGAGTGATGACAATTTGTTTATGACTTACAGAAAGTTGTCTTACCCACAATGTTACTTTAACCTTCTTAACTAGAAGCTTTTTTTCTTCATGCACTCAAAAACTTTCTATAGCAATCCCATCAGCAGTCCCATGGATAGGCTAGAATGCTTCCTGTTGTTGGCTTGAGGTGCTCTTCCCTTTACGTCCACTAAATACACACTTACAAAAATCAAAGAAAAAAAAGTGTAAGGAAGCCGATGAGTCTGTCAGGAATCTTAAGTGCCACATGCAAGTGTGGATTCATTTGCCTTTTCGGTAAAGGCATGGAGTCATATGGTCCCTCCCCCTCATTACATGTCATTCCTTACCCACTGCTTTCTTCAGCGCTCCATCTGCTTTTGTACAGCTGCTCTGAATGAAACAAACGGGGAATGACCTAGGTTTCATTTCTGCAGGGTTATTTTTAACCTGGATCTTCTGACTGGTCATAAAAAGCTCTTGCACCTAAGTAACGAGTGACAGGATCCAGGGAAAAATAATTTTGCCTTTGCTGTACCCTGCGATCAATCACACTACAAATTTCATATGATTTTATCTAAAAAAAAAAACCCGTAACATTTGTCTTTTTCTAGTAAAGTAATACAGATTTTTAATCCACACATATTCTCCTTGTTATGCTTTTTTCAGCATCCCCAAAACACCCAACATCAAACCTTCTTCTGGACCATCAGACACCAGCTGCAGAGCGAAAAGCAACATAAAGGAAAAGCAAAATAAACATTTATTTCATCGGGAAGCTTACAGGTGAGGCTCGCAGCATCAAGAAGTGTTACTTGCAATTAAACCAGATGACCAAACTTCTGGTCTTACACCTGAGCTTGGAAACGTTCCCTGGGGCCACAGTCCTCCTCCACCAGAAAGCCAATAGCCCAGCCAGGACATGAGGGGTACGTAGGAGCTACCTAAGCTTTCCGTACTAGCAGGACTTGGATGAAGCTTCTGGGACAGCTTCTGGCATAGTTAAGGTACCACCATCAGTGTTATCCAGGTAAGCAGTACCAGGAGAACTGGTAGATGGCAAGGGGCTTTGCCAAAGTGGCAAACCAAACTTGATACGCACAAAAACCATACATGCCAAAACTCTAGTAAGAAAGGCTGCTGCACTAAAAATGGAAGACATAGAAACATATAAAAAAGAGGCATAAAGGTTAAGGCTAGAAATGCAGGGCACAGAGAAGAACCTCTTATAAACACAGACAAGTACTTTAATTCCTTATAGAGCTCTGTTTCTCTAGATATATTTGCTGTCTTTACAAAGAGTTGTCTCAGTGTGTATCCCCTGGAGCTGAAAAATCTTCTCCTTGCTTTAAATCTCACAGGAGTCGAAGAAGGGAATTTATTCAAAGCCTGTATCTGAGATTATCAGGTATCTGCTGCTTAGTTTCAAGAAGTAAACAAGTTGTTTGTGTTTTGAATGAGAACATTTTCTTCCTATGAAGCTGCCAGAGGAACTCAGTGCAACTTTCCACAATGAACTTTGAAAATGACCATATATAAGCTTTAGCCAACCTCTGAGAAGTACAAACAACAGGAAACAAATTATAGAAGCATCCAAAGTGAAGATCTAGCACTCTTTCCTAACTTTCTGGAGGTTTATTATTTTGTTCAAACTTACCATGCAAAATCTTATTAACGATTTTTAAAGCCTGATAAAACACCACTGCAGATTCAGCCCCTAACTGAAACTTCAAAACCAAGCATACCAATTTGTCTCCAAGCTAGAGATACCTAAGATACCAGGGAAAATGACAAAGCTTTGCAGAAGCAAATGGGAAACTTGCTTCCCAGTTCTGGTTAGCTACTTCTTTTCTTGTGTCTTGAGCAGATGGGAAGGTCTGCAACCTTTTAACCTCCGCCAGAATATAACCTTGCTTATTCATCATCCATCTGCAACATTCAGACATCCACAACAACAAAGAGTTGACCCTTCCAGCCCAAACCATTCCGTAAGTGTTCAAGGACAGGTTGGACAGGGTTTTGAGCAAACTGGCCTAGTAGAAGGTATCCCTGCCCATGGCAGGGGCGCTGGACTAAATGACCTTTAAAAGTCCTTTTGAACCACAACCATTCTATGATTCTTGATTATTGCTGAAGCCCTGTATTAAATGCCAACAGCTCAGATTAATTGCATATTATGCAATGCAGTATTTTCATGAATCAGTTTTAAGTGCGCTGCTCTCTAATTTTCTTGTGAGCTCCTTTTCATTGGGAAAGGCACATGTGTGAGTACAATTTTGCTTTTGCATACTGTTATTTTAGTTTCATTACACCAGCTCTAGTACGTCACAGTTCTGTTGACGCAGTGGTTACTCCAGCCTCATGCTGATTCAATACACATCTTTTTTTCTCCCTCTTGTTTTCCCTCAGTCTAAACAATTTTTATTCCTGTCCTTGTCCATTTCTGAAACTATCTTTCATCCGTTTTATCTGTTGAGTGGCCAAAACCCAAGGAATCAAAAAAACCTCTTATCAGTTTATTCACGTTGGTTTATCCCTGAGCACTGTACTGATACGTGCATTAAGACTTCCAACAGGATGCTGAATGCTTTTATACCGACTGCTTGCCGCTCACCTCAAACAAGCCACTCACAGTTTCCTCTCTCCTAGCTCACCGTCATGCCCAACTTAATGAGCAGGGTCAGCAGTTCCTAGATCACCTTTGCCCCTTCTGGTTTTGAACAACTGATGTTAATTCTACGTTTCCTTTTAACATCAGCACAGATAGACCCATAAAATGCTGCTGTATCTCTCCCACATTAATTATTACACTGCACAGCCCAGTCACTGCAACTCTGTCAGGCAAAGTGGGACAAGGAATTCTTCCCAGTTTCTGAAGACACATTTTACTTTCGCCCCCATCTCTCCACAGTTTCGTAATTCCAGCTTCACTGATTTGTCTTCCACAGTGAAAGATTTTTCTGTAAAGGAGGAAACGATCTATACTTATGTATTTAGCTACATTACCTCACAGGCCTTAAAAGTAACATCCCAGTTTTATGAGCAAGATTTTATGTTTTCATAACAGAGACAACAAACACAGATAATAAATTATCATTTTGACCTTTAATTTGTCCTCGGTGATTCCTAAATCTGCAGGAATATAGTAAAATATTTCTTTCTGCGGAACTCGGATAATGAATTATACAAAACTCTGGTAAAATTTGGTTCTGTCATGCAGTAATCAATCACACGCAAAACAAGACAAATGGATGCACACCAGAGTAACTCCATCTCCTGTGTCGTCACTATTGGTACAGAGATGTACCAACTGTGAGCTGTATTCCAGTCTCTTAGTCTGGAATAAAAGCATCTATGTGCAGATTTATTTTGAGATCATCTTAATTTATAATGAATTTGACAAAGTTTTCTCTCCCCATCCAGAAAAGAGAAAGGAAGAAGAAAGGATAGGAATCCCATGTCCGCGACTACAACCGCAGTGTAGCTGGGACATTCACTCCCGAGGGTTTGCCTGTATAGGTATCTTGGCATCTAAAAATGTTTCACTAACATTCTGGGAAAACTACAAGAAGCAACATAAGCAAGCCAGTTTAAATTGTGTATCTGCAAGAGAATCTAAGCCTGCCAAAGCCAATGATCAAGCATCTGCGTATGTTGACTGGTGTGAGTACTCTTACACAAAAACCTTCTTATAGACCAGCATCCAAACTTATTTCTTGTCTGTCAAGCACTGTGTAGTGAAAGGTCTTCAAACCTGCTCTAGAGAATTGCCCTGAAGAATCCAGAACTTTGGTAAGAGGTTTTTTTCAGTTGTTGCTGCAATAGGGTGAGATGGGGTAGTACTGGGAACAGGGACTGAGGGATTAGTCAACACTTTGGACTGCTGAATGTTGACCAGATCCTGTATAAATGTGATACACCCAATGCATAGTTTGAGATGAATCATAAAAATTAAGGTGGCGGTTAGGCAGCAGACTCAATAGACAGCAGGACATCTTCAATGGAAGGGTCAGACAAAACAGTGAAATGAAGACACTACAGGAACACTCACTTTACAATGAATTGACTACAACATCATGAACTGAGCATTACAGCGAAGAGGGCCCCGAGTACCTGGGTAGACATGTGAAAAACATCTGGTTTAAAAATACTAAAAATAAACTATTTGACTGCCAAAAATCTTCACGCCCATCTGCAAAAAGTTAGTCTATTTTGTTTCTAGCTTTAGTAATCACTCATCACCAGCCCCATTTCTCACACCTAGACAATTATCTCATTAACATATAATCATACTAACACTAAATAGCCAATTAATGCTCCACACAGTGCAATTATGCTATTTGTAAGTTGGTGCTTTTGTCTGTATTTTTCATAGACCAGTACTTTCATGACAGCACTTCTGACCTCATTGAAGGCTGCTGCTCGTGGTTCAAACACCAGTTTGACACACCTTAATCAAGAGATCCTTCAATCCAAATTTCCCCAATTCATGATGAAATGTACAATGCTGTTCTTCTAAGGAGCCACAATGACATCGCATTGAAGCTCTGGTATTCTTCATCTCTCTGTTTTTCTAACTCCTTTATGATACCTAAATATTATAAACCTAATGTATCCTCTTAGTCACAAGAACACATGAAGACAAGAGTAACTTCCAGCAAACACTGAAATTTCCCAAACTCTTGGTTCAAGCTTCTGTCCCCTCAACGTATGTGAAATACAGTATTTTCTAACCAATTTTTGTTTCATTAGAGTAACTGAGAAGACCAATACAGACATGCATGACATGCTCCTATTTTTGTTATTTTACAGTTAAATAAAAACCAGCATTTGTTGTTTTTTGTTTAAAAGAGCAAACACACCCACCTCCCTGGATAGATCAGTTTTACACCACAAAAAGCTGTAACTTTTGTAAGGATAAATAAGCCTCAACTGGTCTGCGGTATTTACCAAACACTGGCAGAAGGCTGTCTCAGAAGATTAATTCAGTTTCTTTTAAGACTGTCTTCTCTGTACAATGCATAATAAATGGTATTGATCAAACAGGTGATTAAAACCTCAGACTTGGTATCGTGATTCGGTATGCAGTCTGGAGTTATTTTTAAGCACACCTTTTTAACATTCTTTCAACAATCTGGCTGATTTCAACGCTGGCTGAGCACCAACACCACTCCTAGATTCTTCACCTTGAAACACAGGAACATTTCCACGCTATGGCAAAAACAAAGTTTTCCCATTGCTATCCACAGTGCAGATTTGGAATATGTACCAAAATACATCCGGGGTGAGCAGGGGGAAGTGTTGGTTTTGTTCTGCATTTCTTGAATAAAATATTGTAATTATCCAACTCCTACCAGTGCTGCTGGACCAGAATAAAAAAAAAACAAATATATTATTTGGTTTTCTTTACAGCTCTGTAATAAAGCAATACACAGAAGGCAAACATTAATTTTCTCTCAAGAAAATTCCTCTTCCTCCTTCCCCTCACAAGATGTTCATCCTAATCGTGAACTGTCAAAAGAAGTGACCACTGCTCTTCAAAACCCAAGTGCTACCCAGGGTAGCTTTCACCTTTGTTCTGCAACACACCTAGACCTTTAATATGAAGAGCAGCAACACTACTTCAGAGACTGTTTATCCCAACACACAAGCTAAAACAACACAGGCAATTTCTTATGTAATACTACATTTGTTACACCCATCTTTAAACACACATCCCATCCCCCCCCCCAAAAAAAAACAAAACAGAAACATATCTCAAAAAAAAAAGTTATGTGATCTCATTGTAGGAAATATTAAAATATCTTTATGTCAAAACCTGCATCACTTGAAATAACAATCACGCACCTCATATTTGTTGGCCATTAGCCACCTCTAGCATTGTGCAGCAAGGAAGACAGGAGTCATTTGTTAAGACACCAAAAAAAACCCAAAAGTTTATTAAAAGTGCTGATGTCTTCTGAAAAATCACCAAAGCAAATGAAGCACGGCTCAGGTTCAGAAAGAAATCAAATGGCCATCTTCTGTTTCTTACCAATAAAGCAGCGCACACGTATAAGATTTTATGTACAAACCCACTTACAGGCACCCACACCAATTAAGGTGGAGAACTTAGCACTCTGGAAAGAGCATGGCTAAAATTCTTCTTAAGTGTATGCATGCATAAACTAGTATTTTAACTGTCTCTCCACTACAGGTGTACAGATCAAACTAACTAAAGCAAACACTGCACACTTACCATGTCACAGAATAAAATCAGAACATCATCAACTTCCTAAAAAGAGATATCTTTCAAGAATATCAAAAAGCGATTAACACAGAATAGCATTAAAAACCTGATTTTGCAAGTGATCTGGGGACTAAGAAAAAACTGCTAGCTGATTCATTGATTTCCTTAAACTTTTGATAACCATCTCCAGAACCTACTTCTGTAGGTGATAATTAAACTGTCTTGGTTTTACAGCTGCTTTCTTCTTGAATCGTTGAGCTACTCTACTCAAAAGGAAATCAGAAAGCAGAATACCAAAAATCTATGGCGAGTGCCCAAGTGTCTCAAGCTTCTTTGAAAATCTTAATGCAAGTGTCATGTGTCTTCCATACCTCTTGTTGTGGCCATTTCTCATCTGCTAGTTTTGCCCACCGAACACTTTCTCTCAGTTGCTCCAATTACCTTTCTTTTTATACACAGATACTTGGGGGAGCAGTGAAGCCCGTTTAGAAAGCTGTGAGAGGTCTGCAGGTTACACAGCTGTGCTGTGCTGCCTCGGGACTTCTGCACACCTGCCCCAGAAACAGCGAAGAAGTGACTCATTTCACACCAGTTTTACTCTCCTTCTGTCAGACATGTTTTGTGGAAATGCTCCCCCTATGCCATTATCCACCCACTTCGTTTAATGCAGGTTCCTGTGATACTGCAGGGAACTGAAATGAAAAGTAACTACAATATCAGATCATATTTGAACTTACAAGAAGGTAAGCTTGAACAAAACAAGTATTTCTATCATTTCGGTGGCTCAGACCCATCTAGAAGTTTGACAATACAATTGACTATGCAGCAACTTCTTCTTTTTGGAACTGAACTGAAGCATCCTTCTATCTAGAGACTATTCAGAAATCAATCATCTCATCCAATATCACTGTGAACAACCTTTTAGTTTTGCTTTCTAAGAAATGGGTATAACTTAACACGTACAGGAAAAATATACTTTACCAGGAATATTCACATAAACTTTAAAAAATTTAAACTGCCTTAAAACAGAAATCTGGTTAAGCAATCTGTCTTTCAATTGATTCAATGCTTCTACAGAAAATAGATCTACATACACAAAATATAGTAATTTCTGATTTCAGATATGTATCATGCATCATGGTATATACTGAGAAGAAAGAATCTGTGTATCCTAATAACCATCCACATTTATATACACTCACACACACTGGGTATTTTAAAATAAACAGCATTCATTTGAACAAAAATATACTTCCAACAACAGAGTTTCTCTATTAAATCCATGTTTATTGCTTAAGTTTTATCACAGTGGAGATTAAATTATGCTTAATCATCCGGTCAGTGCTTTTGTACCTTCTTCAATGCCAAAAAATAAAACCATTTAAACCAAGTCATTCATACACTCGAAATCTTACCACCATCCCACCATTCATCACCTCTGTGTGCTCCTTTAGTTGCCACAAACTGCAAGATTGTAAAAAGGTATAGCTAATAGGTTTATTTATAATACCATTTTCTTCAAGTATTCAGAAAGCAGTACAAGTAGCTGTACTGTATATTAGAAAGATATCTGTACTGTTACTTATTGCTACAGGATAGAGGCTCCTGATGGAATGATAGTGAAATATTGCATCACTGTGTATGAAGATGATCTCAGCATCCTGTAATCATCACAACTCTTCCCATGTTAGTGAACAACACTAGGTAAATGGGTTTCTTTCCTTTCTCTTCCAGGCAAGGGATGTCAAACTGCAAATAAATAAACGACACACTCGCAACATGTGTAGTGCAAATTCCAAGTAAACAGAATAACATGGAAATAAACTCATAGTTGCCAACTCTGGTTCCGCAGGGCAGTTATGATTTCACGCCCTGCACCCTGACTCCCCGCCCTCAGTGCTCACCACCGCCAGCGTCGGCGACAATGATTGAAAGAGATTGTTGCAAGGAGGGGCCGTAGCAGGGGGAGGGGGAGACAACTGCCTCCGCAAGCTTTGTGGGTTGGCTTCGGGTGGCCAGGCTTCGCCCCACGCATCCCACCAGACCTCAAAAGGAAGGCCAGTCACCCAGCCGGAGAGCAGCCTCCCGTCCCGCATCAGAGAATTCGTATTGGCAACTACATGAAACATGGATAGCGTGGCCCAGACTAACAGAAGGTAGTATTTTTCCAGATACAACCATTGAAAGAGAACATCTATAACACCGCAATTTAGAAAGAACTTAATAGTAATGAGAATTAAGAGCAAAGACATTCAGCTTTGGGGTTGGGGAGGGTGTTTGTTGTTTGTTTGTTTTTCAAACAAACCCCAAACAGCGGTTTGATTCTGCACAGCTCCGGGCCATTACAAAACCTTCTATATTAAGCACAGGGCTAGATTTTCTTTTTGTTGTTGTTGCTTATTTCATTTATTGTGTTAATTCTGCAAATCTGCTTCCCACACAGCCACATTTTAAACTGAAATAGAACTCCCTAATATTTTCATGGCATAAATTATATATGCAGAGAAAGGAAACAAAGTTCTGTATAAATTAAAAAATAAGCCACATTGTAGACTTGCTCAAGACCCTTTTCTCCAAAGTACTCATACTGAGCAGAAGAGTCACGTAGCTTATCAGTAAAAGGAGTACATATTTTTGCCATTTTCCTTCAGTGCTTATTTTAAGGTTTGTTTTTTTTCGTGTCTGTGTTCTCAGTCCACAACTTACTATTTCTTGCACAAACACTGGGAAAAAAATTTTTTTTTTTGAACAGCATTCTTACACATGTTGAACCTTCAATAAAAGGAAACACAGAGCTAGCACTAAAGTCCTCTCAGCCAAAAGATGAATCTATTAAAATAATAAAAAAATAAAAAGGAAAAAGCCTCTGCAAATAAAAAGAAACCTCTCCTCATTTGGGACACACACATCTAGCTTTTAAAAACTGAAAATTCATAAATACGGTCATTGTATAACTTTAGACAATTAAGGCTTCTAAAAACTTCAGTGCCAAAATAACCTCTCTGCATCAGTATTAAGAATAAAATATTTTCCATTTTAGGTTGTGCTTGCCTTTTTTTTTTTTAAAAAGACTTTTCTTAGTTCCATAGAATTTTGTCACATAATATTACATACTGAAGGGGAGTGTTAGAACTGCTTACTGAGGTTTTAAGTAGTTGTTAGACTAAGTTACAGCGATAAAATTCGATTACTGATCTGATTTATTACTACTATACATGGGGCGGTTGGCTCATTTCACCTTTTTTTCATGCTTAATGTGACCATTTCTTCTATACTTGCCGTTCGGTATCCCATTCTGGTAATGTCCATTAACAGCGCTATGTTCGTCACTCGACCAGAGATGTTTGCTTTGTTTGCGGATAAATTTTGTCATCCTGGCCCAAATATAACAAAGTAAGGCAGCACCCACTAGTACAACAAAGGCAATATCCAGTAAGAAATACTGATATAAAGAGATGCTGTAAACAGCGGCACGTAGATGTTGGGCTCCGTTGTGACGGAGAATGTAATTAATCCAGTATACAGTCCGGTTAACAGGATGACCAGGTTGGTCTTTGTGAATCTCAGACAGCCTCTGGGCTCGCTGGCGGTAGCTGTGGGGAAGAAACAGAAAGAAAATGGAAGAAAGGAAAAATTTTCATCAGCGCTCTGAGCAATGCAAGTCTGCACACACCTAAGTGCATTTAAGCCTCTTCAGATCAAACAGCATATCGCCACAGGACTCTCGCAACCACCAGCATACGGAGGGCTAGACATGGCAGATAGTCTGTCTTTAAATCAGTCCATACAGCTCACTGACAAAGAATGACTAGAAAAGCAGACCCACGTGTGACTAAAGGCAGAAATCCATCCTCCAGCAAAGCGATGAAGGGCCAAGCTGACCTGCTGCCAGAGGGGAGTCTTACCGAATCCAAAATGAATCCTATCAGGTGAGACACATTTGCCCTTCCCACTGTAAAGTGGCAACATACTCTAACACACCAGTCATTTATGTTGTTGTGCAACTGAATTACTAGAGAAACACAGAACAAAGCAAGACACTGGTTTCTGACTGTGCAACAGAGTATTTCCTCTCGGGTCCAGAGTTCGACCTAAAACTTTTCATTTTTCTCAACAAGCTGTCCCCAGCAGCCGATCATGTCAAATTCCTTCTCTCCTCCCACAGCTACAGAGTCAACGGGTTATTTATGCAGGACTTGCCTTTCTTCTAAAGATAGTTGCACAACGGAAAGGTGATGCAACTGATGTTCTTGAGATCTCTTTAGTGACATTCCCCTTCACTGCTGTTCTGCTGCTCGTTCCTTACTGGTTTCTCCTTTCCCAAGGCAAGCGGCGCTTAAAGACTTTGCTCCCATGGAAGCAAGAAGCAGTGTCAGCACCGTACCCCAAAACCACAGTTAGCTGGTGGTTTATTGTATTGGGCTAATGCATCATTATTTTTCATCTGGAGATGGTCTGAACATCACAGATGTTTAAAACAGAACAGTTCAGAACAAACTTGTCAAGTGACTCTCCTTGCACTTCCATATCTCTGAGCAAATTCATTTGCTAGAATTAGAAAGAGTTATGAAACCCAATTCATGGGCTTTTACTTACTCCACATAACAAAACAAAAAAAAAAAAAAAAAAATTACAAAAAA
>Ga0065711_1043024_pt1 | contig 14988 bp, 5 predicted proteins | sample Hoacrofraction12_FD_59098 | JGI IMG/M metagenome (GOLD analysis project Ga0065711, IMG submission 59098) | Hoatzin crop microbial communities from Cojedes, Venezuela - Epithelial fraction 12 v2 (version 2) | ecosystem: Host-associated > Birds > Digestive system > Esophagus > Crop | place... | reverse complement strand
CTCTTCAGAGCAATGAACGTCAGAGGTTTCTTCTAAAACTGACCCAAAGAGGTAGTGAAGTTTCTACTGCCTATTACACTGCTTTGAGTCCATTCCACAAATACTGCTGGCTCAACTTCACATAAATTAGGTCACAGTTTCTCTAATAGCATTGCCTTTTATTTTAATTTCTTAGAATTTTAATTTTAAAATCAAGATACCCTCAAATAGATAATGAGTTTCCATTAGAGAAGTAGTCATATGATGCATATTTCATGAATGAAGGATTACTTTTCCTAGGCTGTCATCATTAAAGGAATATGCATGCAGCTTTAGCTATGAACATTCAATATCTGTATAAAAGGTAAGAGAACTATTATAGTAATAATGTGATACCAATTTCATTATAACTTTTAAATTATTATCAGATTATTATTACCACTAATGGATCTAGACTATTCATTATCAGGCTTGAGCCCAAATACGAGGTGCTGCAGAAAGTATCTAAAGTAAGTGCCATTAAGTGCTAAAATAAAAATATAAAATAAAAATCTACTCAATGAAAATAGATATACGCCCTTGAAGGCATTTGGAGGGAAATTTTTCCTGTCTCCATAGTTTCTGGGGACCTGGATTAATGTCTGTACACGGTGCTGTACAGTGCTGCCTTAATGGACCTGCTAGCTAAAGGATAGCTGAGTAATTTCCATTATGGTATGACTAAGTCATATGTATTCCCACAGAATTTGACCAAATTTATATGCAATAGGACAAACTAGCCATCTTGATAGCTTCTATCACATTCTCAGAAAACAGTCTAAGATTTCAGATGTAAATCTGACTGGCCTTTTGACAGCGTGACATATTCTGATGCACACAGCAGCAAGGTGAATCACTGCTGCTACAGAACGGTCTCCACTTCAAGATCAACTAAAACCACCAGAAATGACAAAGTCTTCCAACTTCCTTATTTTCCATAGATGTTCAGGGGGACTTTTCTCTCACTTTGGGATTCAAATTTATCCTTCACATTAATTTCCTTGAATTTATTACCTTTGCTTGAAATTAATTACTTTTCCAAAAGACTGTTAATCATCAGTGCCTTAAAGGGCTCGTGATCATAGTCTTGATCACGAATGTGGACTTGGCCTCCATGAAAATATTTTGCGTACAGTTCTACTCTGAGAATCTCCATCTTTGATTTCTTAAGTGGATAGTGATCTGATATTCATGATTAGTTTCGGGATCAGGCTTCTTCAGGATCAGAGGACAAATATAGATAAAAATGCATTTCTACATAAAAGTTAAATCTAGAACACATAAACCTTTCAAGGATCTGTAAAAGATTCGTGTTAAATGGACTTACTTGTTGAAGCTGAACAATGGAACTGAACAGCCCGGTTTACTTCCATTGAGCCAAATATAAACAGATCATCGAATCACAGAGTCATTTAGGTTGGAGGACACCGTTACGATCTTCGAGTCCAACCTTTACCCTAGCAATCTCAATTCCACCACTAAACTAGGTCCCTACACTCTACATCTATGCATCTTCTAAATACCTCCAGGGATGGTGCCTCCACCATCTCCCTGGGCAGCCTTGTTCCAACGCCTGACCACTCTTTCAGTGACGAAATTCTTCCTAATACCCAATCTAAACCTCCCCTGGTGCAACTTGAGGCCATTTCCCCTTGTCCTATTGCCTGTTACTTGAGAGAAGAGACCAACACCCACCTCACTACAATCTCCTTTCACACAGCTGTAGAGAGACATAAGGTCTTCCCTCAGCCTCCTTTTCTCCAGATTAAACAGCCCCAGTTCCCTCAGCTGCTCCTCATAAAACATGTTCTCTAGGCCCTTCACCGGACCCAATGCTCTTCTCTGGACATGCTTCAGCATCTCAATGTGCTTCTTGTAATGGGGGCCCCAAAACTGAACACAGTACTCGAGGTGCAGCCTCACCAGTGCCGAGTAGAGGGGCACGATCACTTCCCTACTCCTGCTGGCCACACTATTCCTGACACCGGCCAGGATGCCGTTGGCCAGGATGCCGTTGGCCTTCTTGGCCACCTGAGCATACTTCTGGCTCATCTTCAGCTAGCTTCCAACCAACACCCCAAGATCCTTTTCCGCTGGGCAGCTTTCCAGCCACTCTTCCCCAAGTCTGTAGCATTGCATGGGGTTGTTGTGACCGAAGAACAGGAGCTAATATTTGGCCTTGTTGAAACTCATACAGATGGCCTCAGCCCATTGATCCAGCCTGTCCAGACCCCTCTGCAGAGCCTTCCTATCCTTAAGCAGATTGACACTCCCACCCAATTTGGTGTCATCTGCAAACTTACTGAGGGTGCTGTAGAAGACTGCTAAGAACTGGTTTTTTCTCGACATTGCCATTGTCATCTCTTCCTGGCCTCTGGAAAGAAACCGCCACAACGACCTGCAGGAAAGCGCTTGCGCACAGAGTAGCGCATGGATGGGCAAGAACAGACTTGCCTAAGTGGGCAGCATGCATGACAGGAACTTCACGTACGCGGACATGCTCTGCGCATGCACAAATGCCCCTATAAAAGGGCAGCACATTCTCCTCGTCACCCTCTTGCTCTCCTCCTCACCGCCTCGCTGCTGGGCTCTGCCCTCGCCAGGGCCTCCACGCCTGCACAGAGACTGAGCCGACCGAACATCGCTGGACATTGTCGAATCTGTTGTAGTGGTAACTGATCCCACCCCCTTGCAATTCTTTTCCTTGTCAGCTGAGGTTTTTCTGACTTTACCCATTTTTTTTTTTTCTGTCTCGTCTTCTCCTCCCCCTGCTGCCATTACCACCCAACCTCCAATTTCCAGTTCACCGAAATAAAGTTTACAAGGTTGCACGGCATCTGACTGCGTTTCCTTCTTAATCTCGTCTCCTGGGATCTCATCGAAACCTCCCTGATATCGGATCGGGACAGTTGTATTCAATCCCCTCATCCTGATTGTTAACACAGATGTGAAACCAAACTGGCCTCGAAACTGAGCCCTGGGGAACACCACTTGTTACTGGCCGCCAGCTGGATTTAACTCCATTCACCACCACTTTTTGCTCCCAGCCATCCAGCCAGTTTTTTACCCAGCGAAGTGTACACCTACCCGAGCCATGAGCAACCAGTTTCTCCAGGATGATGCAGTGGGAAACTGTGTCAAAGGCTTTGCTCAGGTCTAGGTATACAACATCCACAGCCTTTCTTTCATCCAATAAGCAGGTCACCTTGTCATAGAAGGAGATCAGATTAGTCAAACAGGACTTACCTTTCACGAACTCATGCTGACTGGGCCTGAGTAGCTGCATGTCCTGTTCAACTTTAGTTAAAATCAGTTAGTATTTCCCAGCGCCCAACTTTAACTAACTGTCCACATTTTGAATTTCAGTAATTCATTAAAATAAAATCACAATCTATTTGTGGTACATTTGTGAGATTCATATGTGACAGATACCTAGACTACGCTTATCAAAATTTCTTACATTTTTCAAAAAATAATCCAACTATAAGATTGATACGGCTGCCTCTGAGACTCCTCTGAGGTGAAATACTAAGTCTACCTAGTAAAATGTCCTTAGTTTAAAGCCTTTGCTCCTTGTCCTGTCGCAACAGGCCCTGCTGAAATTATTTTCCCCATCGTTCCTATAGGCCCCCTTCAGATACTGAAAGGCTGCTAGAAAGTTTCCCAGGAGACTTCTTTTCTCCATCCTTTGTGAGTGCATGTGTGTTTATGTGCACACATCTGTTTTTTATTTTGGGGGGCTTGAACTTGTGAGTGTAAACACCAAGGAAAAACTTTAATTGCTCATCTGATGCTGACAATAACTTCTCTGTGTCAAGGAACTGACACTGATCAGCCTTCTGTCAAATAGCTTGGTCACAGAATTGCGCTTAAAGAAGATTAAATATTTTGGGGAAGACAAGGTTTGTGACCTATGATAAAGATGATATTTTTCTTCCTCTCAGATATAGTTTAGGGATTTTTTTGTTAAAAAATATTGAGACATTTTTTTAGCCAAATTGATAGGTTAGGCATCTTCTTACAGAACACATTGGTTCACATTCTAAGGTTGTGTATATTGAGATATAAAAGTTTATTTGAGTGAAATCCCCATAATATTTTCTTGTTTGTTTTTTTTTATGGCAAATATATTTAGTTGTGAAATGAAAACAGACAAGATGGAGAAAGTATAAAAATATCTAAGGTATTTTATAACGTGCTTAAAATACTTTATGTTATATATAATTCTTTTATATTCTAAATTAATAATTCAACTTCTGGTCTTTATTGAAGCTAAGAAGATATTTATTAACTGTGTGGAATATATTTAATCTAGGGATATTCATAACAGACTTCTTGCATTAATGTCATGTGAGTTGCTTTACTAATACAAATTTGTTAGAATTTGCCTCTAGTTAGTAATCAAACATAGATCAATGAAGGTCTCACTCCTTTTACTTAAAATACTTTCACCTGAGTTAAACAGGACAATTCACAAGAATAAACCAGTATGTTTACAGCAATTTGAAACAGAGTTCAATTATAGATTTTTCAAAAAGTCTAATTGCTAGTTAAATAACTTATATAGTAGTTCTCTACCCAAGAAGTAAATATGGCCCATATATTATCAAGCTACTTTTCACCTGTAAAATACCCTCATAATGCTTTAAACAGGGGCTGGAGAGGGTGATGTTGTTGTTGGGTTTTTATGGTTTGGTTTGGTTTGGTTTTTCTCCACTTTCCCTGGAAAGATCAGATCTTAAATTACATCTCTTTTCTTAACAATAATATTATGACCCATAATATGATATTACTTTGAATACCAAATAACATGCCCAACTCTACTTAGAGGAATTCCATTAAGGGGAAAGATTAGGGCACTTAAATCTCAGGTTAGAATAAATTCTTGCTGTAATATCAAAGTACATTACACCCTAAATCTCAGCCTAAATCACAAAATTGTTCAGGGAAACTGCACAAAAACATACTTAATATGTATTATGGCATTACAATAATTAAAAAAAAAAGGAAAAAATATGGAAATTATATTGTTATCTTTTTAAAAAGGAGATTGAGTTGGAAAATATGTTCCTTCTTTTTTTTCTTTGCATTTTAAGAACATATTTAAGCAGTTGAATTGAGAATATCTAAGCAGTTGATGGTTTAGTGTTCTAGCCACAAATAATTTACCTAAATATGGGTTAGAAATGAAAGCAATATGCTTCTGCTATTGAATCCATATGATGTTGTATGCTGCTAGCATCAGCCTCCAGATTCTCATTGCCAAGAGTAATTCTCTCTTTTTCTTTCTTCTTTTTTGTGTTCCATTTAAGAAAATATGAAGTACGAGCTATCAATTCTCCATAAATACCGAGTAAAACTGCCTCTAAAATGTTCTTTTAATAAATTCTTCAGGAAGAATAGCAAGGCCTTTCAGTCAAGTATACCTCTCATTGTGTTGGATTTACTTGACATTTTCCTAGGTTCTTCAGAAGTGAAGAGGAAACAGAATTTGACAATAAAGTGAAGTTTTTCACATTCACTTGGTCTCTAGTGAAGTTAGAACACTGCTACTAAATAACTACTACCTCTCAGGATGCTGCAATTACTTTTCTCAATATTACTTATTTCTGAATAAAAGATGCAGATATTTGACTCTTACAAAGATTCTAGCATTCAAATTGTTCCTTTTTACTATAGAGAGGGATCATAAGTAATATAGACCAGACAAAGGGAAGACGACGCATTGCTGAATTGCCAAAGCAAATGAATAGAATTAATCTTGAAATTGAGCTCTGAAGAGAATAATCAAGTAACATTTAAACAAGCATATGTTGCACAGTACATAGTTTCCAGTAAAATATGTAATTTACAGTTTTCCAAATTGTTTGTTCAATCTACTTTAAAGTTCAAGGTTGCAAGGCTAATGTACAAGGAGAAATTCCTGTCACTCCTTGGTTTCTGACTCATTTCATGGCACAAAGCCACTCATGGATTTAAGACAGAACCAAGTATAAAGAGTGTTTTGATCCAAAATTCTTCAAACACTACGCATGTTAGCCTCACACGGAGTGTCTGTGTGGTAGACTTGTGTAGATATGCCTAATCAATGAAAGTCTTTAATTTTTGCAAAGTGGTAACTACTTTGTACTACAGTAAGCAAGTTTTTCTTTAGGAAACACTGTCATGCAAAGTTTTGTTAATGAGTTCAAGAATACTACAGGCTCATGATAAAGAACTTGTGAAATCAGAATATCAGGTTTGTGTTCAAACTATGCCTTTAAGCCAATACATAATGTTGAGAAAACCCTTTACCACACCAAAATGGGAATTTGGAGTGGCTAAGCTCGGTATAGACACATTCAACTTTTTGGTGCTTACCTTCAGATGAATTAACTACCATCATGAAGGAAAAGCCTATGGTAATAAATTGGCAGGAAGAGGTACCACAATAATGTTGCTTCTGAGAATTAACCTAATGTGGTTTTGCCAGCATGGGAAAGAAATTAACTGTGCTATATCACTGTACAGATTTTTGCTGGAGTCAAGACTTTAAAAATTCAGAAATATATCTGTCAAAACAAGAAGGTGTACACATAGCATGGAAAAAAAATTCTTCAGAGAAAAAAAAACAAAAATAAATAATGCAAGAAATAATAGACTAAGAAAGCAAAAAAATCTAAAAATAATAAATATCAGAACAATTCCAAATAAAAAATGAAACCAACTTACCATAACTGCTTTTGTTTTCAAAAAAGGCTAATGCAAATTGCCTCATATATTATATTTCATTTCTCCAGTTACTTCCATTCCTATTGGTTTTCTCCCATTATTCCTCATTGTCTCAGGAGTATGAGACAAGCATTCATATAAGCAAATCACAGCACTACCATTGTCAAAACTATTTTTATCATGTAACTGTTTAAGATGTTTCCTCGAAAAATGAGTTTATACACAAAACCTATGTCATAGTAGGTACATTTATGGGTTTTGTCCACACAGTGCAGGCCGAGATGGCCCTATAAGGAACATTTCTGAGAGATTGTTTTCTCACGGATCTCATACTGGAATAGTTTGATGCCTGCAAGTGCCTATCGAGATTACTTTTTGGAGTGAATGTCTTGCCACAGAGTAGGCACATAAATAATTTATTCATCTTTGATTGTTTAATGCAGTTTTCTGGGTGCCCAAATACTCTGATATATCTACATTTCATAACTATAGATATTTACATGTGGCATTGCCATTTATACACTTTAGCAAATAATGGAGAGACAGAGGGATCCCTAAGGTTGTAAATCAGCATTCCATAAAGTAGATATCTTAACAGATCAGATGCCCAGACTCTGCTACCTGTATACAAGGAAGGTGTTTACTCATTGAGACCTGAATACTCTGTTGGTATGCGAAATATCCCAGAGCTTCAAGGTGTTTTATTTATTTAATTTTAAAAAACCCCTAAAAATCTTTTTTTTTTTTTTTTTAACCAAGGCTCAACAAGATGCTAGCTTCACCAACGTATTTAACTGGTAAATAAGAAATCTGTCTATTTTCAAAACCACGGATTATTTTAAAATAATTAGTGATGGTGGAGAGGACACTTTTTGTTCTTTAGAAGACAATAAGCTGAATTGCTATTTATGGTAAGCAAGTCCAGCTCCAGAGAAAGCAATGTGGCTTTTCATCCTTACTTCTTCTACTGAAAACACATGTGCACTTTCCACTAATATCAAGGAAACTGAATATGTATAGACTGAGAAAACTCATTCTCGTATTGCTTGTTCAAAATACTTTAGTTTAATACTATTTAAAGTATAAAGCTTCACTTTGAAAAATAAGATTACATGCTCCAGAAATAATTAAACGCCTGAATGGAATAAAAAGTAGCTCTTATCAGTGCATTGCACCACCTGCAGCATCCTATTCTTCTTCTAAACATATAGTTCCCAGTAATGTCAACAGTTCTGATAATCAAAGCTATTGGCATTGAAGATGTTAGGAAGATGTTAAGGTAGGAACACTTTTTAGATATTAGGAAGTACGTTCTGACAGTATGAAGAGATAAACATTGCAGAAGTATGTTTGGGGCATTGTGCAAGCTCCATCACTGAAGATATTTCAGACAGATCAGGCAAACATCTGTCAAGAATTACATGGTGTTCTCAGGACAGAAAACTGGACTAGATACCATCTGAAGGTCTCTAGGTTACAAGTAACTTTCTTACTTTACCACCTGACTCATGCCTATGAGAGTGCCAAATCGATCTTAAAAATTGTAGCAGTTACTAGGATATCTGCAAGTAAATGCTACTATTTATTAGTAGCTAGATATTCTTCAACTTGCCAATGCACATAGGCAATAATGAATGGCATAATTTAATCTTTATAAACTAGATACTACATACTCCAGAAACTGTCCCAATAAAATCAAAGCAAGCAGAAAACAAAAAAATTGATTGGATATGACCTTGTGAAATCAATACTTTTTTAATCTACACAGTATGCTTAATGTGTAGCTGAAAGTAATAGCAAATATAAATTTAGGAGCAGTTTCTCTTTTCAGATTCTAAATAATTGTATTACTTACAGCTACTTTCTAAATGATTTAACAAGTTATATGACTTCTAAGATCAAACCAGAACAAAAACCTTAAAGGAAACTTGTGAAAACATTCTTGGATTTATGATGTAATCTTTGTTTAAAAATGAAAATCTTAAATCAAGAAAACGAAACAGCATGTTGTGCTTGTGAGGAACAGATTTGGATTTGAAAATAATTAGGAATATAATGTAATTTTAAATAGATTATCTATTTCTTTTAAAAACTGAGATGAAAAAGGAAAATATTGTGGAGGTTGTTATGGTTAGAATAATAATAATTATAATTATATATTAAATAATTATATATTAATTGTATATCTGTAAATAATTATAGTAATAATATGATGTACTTAAACTATGAGGTTTTGGCAACAGATATACTCTTCAATTCCATATTTATTTTGTGGATGACACAAAACGTCCTGGACATGCACAGGTATTGTAAAAAAAGCACTGCAAATAACAAATAAATGCAACCTTTTTCTGAACTCAGGTGAACTTAATGTATGTAAACTGAAGCATGTGGGTGGGCTTAAGCAATGTGAGAAAGAACATACTAGCATTAAATTTATCTGATACAAGCAGAAAACATTTTTTAATTAACAAAAGAAGTGATTAGCAGAAAAATCTTACTAGTTTGGCTTAAATTTGGTAAGCCATTAAAGAAGGGCTTAATTAAGCTGAAGTCACCAGCTAAATCAGAGCAAACTTGACTAACCTTCAAGTGGAGAGGTACTCTTCAAAACACAGGTTCAAGAAATGGTTCAGATAACATGGCATTTTCCCAAATCTGAAATAATTATGTACCTAATCCAGCAGAACCAAATATGCCCGTAGTTTATACTTGTATTTTTAAGTATCTGTTTTTGTGCTTTGTTGAGGTATATGCTTTACTCTCTCTTTTTCTTTTATGCTATCCTTCTTCAGCAAGAAGTACTATAATGTATTCCTAGACATGCAAAGACAGCAACTCATTTACTCCCGACAGAACTGGAGTTTCTAGGAATGAATAAACCACTGGTGTGGGATTCTATCAAAGAACAACAATATTTAACAGGAAGAACATTATGTCACTACAATGGCTCTCTGCAGCTTCAATAATTAATCTCCACATGGAACAAATCCATTCAAGAATATTTCCAATCCTGTTGCATATGCAGAACTCTGTGTGTACAGATTTTTCATGACAGCAGCAGGACTAGGCCTTGCCTTCAGAGGCAATCAGTATCAGCCACTGAAAAAACATAGTTGGAGAAAAAACAACGTATTCTCAACTTTCTTATGAGAACGTCCTAGTGAAAAGCAAATGGTGCAAATTATGCCTATAGTATAAAGAAGTGGCTAACACATTTATATCTTTTTCTGTTTTATTTTAGGAAAACATATCTAAAAAGCTGTTGCATTTTGTTGATCGTCAGCAATAAAGGAATATGGTCGCTCTATTGCCCCTCCCCCACTGGGGTGGGGAGGAGAATGGAAAGAAAAAGGCAAAAAACTCGTGGGTCAGGATAACAGCAGTTTAACAGAACAGCAAATGAAGCAATCAATAACAAACAATAATACTGATAAGCAGAATATGCAAAATAAAGAGCGAAATGGACAGAGCAACTCTCACCGCCCAGTGCTCCTCACCCTTCCAAGCCTCAATTAACTTCCCCCCGACCAGTCCCCCCACTCAGAACCGAGCATGACGGCACATGGTGTTGAATACACTGTTTTGCTTGGCCGGTTTGGGTCAGCTGGCCTGGCTGTGTCTCCTCCTCTGTTCTTGTGAAAAATGACCCTGTTCTGGCCAAAACCATTACAGAAGGTTTTAAAATCTACTATGAGAGGATAACGAGCGGGTAGCTGGGTGGACTGGTTTTGCAAAATTGTGTAGAATATTCATTGGGTCTCCATAATTATGTATCTTCTTAACAATATGTGGAGAAGTGCTTAGAGAGAGATTTTCCTAATAAGTAAAACCATGTTACATTTTGTTTTTCAGGATGCAGAAATACATAGAGTACTCAAATAAGACAACTGTGGTTCCTAATCAGCTGTTGGTATTGTTCTTGCTAGTAAGAAAGATATATCTGTTGGTTTGTGTTTTGGTTTTTTTCCTAATTCCCACAATTTAGAGGCTCTGCATGCTGATTTTTCATGCAAGAACTGTGAAAGAGAGAAGACTTCAGGCTTAAGCAGAGGATTATTGTTTTCACCATGACAAAGACCCAAATGTCTCAGAATAAAAACTACTTCTGATTTTCTTTTGTGCAAAATATGGCTTCATTACCAATGTAAATTCCTGTAACTGGTCTTAAGTGGTATTAAAGGAATGTTGGTGTAGTAATTTATTTCACTAAATCTGCCTATTGACAGCAGAAGGATTTTTATTATTTTAAAACTATACAGGAGGTTAAAATATAATCTCCGAAAAAGTATATTCTCTTTTCCATAACTACTTTTAAAACAATAATTATTTTCACAGGGAAAACATAAACTTACTGACTTTTAAATAAAACTCTGTAGTCGTGGGCCTTGCTGGATTTGGCAATGACATGCTGAGACTCAGGCGTCAAGAGCCAGAGGAGTTAAAAAAGGGAGGAATTGACTTGTGCTTATCTTATCAGACAGAAGAAAAGAGGGGTACCCCTCACTGTAAATCAAGTAATCTCCGTGAAAGTGATGGAGGCTGCACAGTCAGAGGTTGCTTAAATATTTGACCCTCTTGAGCACATACCAAGATGCCCGCTCCGGCTGAGTCCCGCTTGTGACAACACAACATTCCATGTCAAGAGCCACTTGACACGTAATAATTGACTTAGTCCCACCTCACCAAAAGATTTTCATGTGTAAAAAAACTGACACTTGAAAAGTCTCTTTGGGAGGAGGAGCCAAGTGAGAACCTTACCTGACGGACAGGTCGACGGGCCTGAACCTCTCTTCCTGCTCCAAGAAGGGACGCCTTTTTGGTAAGAGTCATGCCTCTGACTTTGTCAGATGTAACCCCAGGAACACATTGTTAACTAAAGCACTAAACTATTACCTTAAGCTCATTTTTTTTATAGACAGTGCATTTAGTAATGGCAATCCTGAATCTGTACTCCTTCCACATTAGGGTGGGCAGCAATGGCCAGAAGGCGCTGGAACAATCTATCATAAATGAAAGTGTTTTTTCTCAGAACCATTAGAAAATAAACTGAACCAAACATATTTGGTTTGGAAAATCTGTATTTGTCAGCTACGACTATCTCTATGTCACTGCTGCACCCTTTGTACTGACATCCTTCAATTTTATACTTTTAAAACTTTGCTTTCATGATCTTCTTACAACACAGGAGTAAATTACAAAGTAAGAAGGCTATGGACTGAACTGTTGTATCCTCCATAAGCTTTCAGTTCTTAGTGAAAGGTTCTTAAATAAGGATTTTTAACAACCAAAGTTAGTACTTGGTAGTTACTGGGAAATTCAATGAGAAAATCATATCTGATCAGCAAAGTTAGAAAGTTAGGTTAGAGGTAGAATACTCAATCAGAGAAGAAGTGATTCTTAATTCAGACCCAAGAATATTTTCTGAAAAGTGTATAAGAAAGATACTGTAGACAGTGTCTGAGACTCTGTGTGCAACCAAGTTGTGATTTGTTTTTCTTTAACCAGCGTTAACCTGTAGCCTAGTACAATGAAAATATTAAGTAGTGTGAATTCTAATCTTACAGAGTAATTACTTCTGCCTGATGGAAAAATCAATTAGGTCTAAGTAATTAAAGTTAGAAATAAATATTAAAAAATACAGATTAATAATTTTCCTTTTCATATCAACAGCAAAATTCTTGTTGACTTATGACAAGAAATGTAGCCTTGTTATTTACCAATCATACAGAAAATGCATAGCTTGACAGCATTGTAGAGGTTTTTTTGGTTCTGTTTGTATTGTCTTCTTACATTGTATCTACCCTCTGGTTAAGACAAAAACAAAGAAGAAAAGCAAATATGTATTGCAATTCATATAATTTGTTTTACTTTCTTATAATTTCAGTAGATGGTTCAATTGAAAACTTACCCAAAAGGGTAAGACATCATACAAATAAGTGTTAGAGAGACAGAAATTCCATATCAAAAAGAGAAGTACGGACTCTACAGTGATTTAATGTTGGTTTGACGGTTGGTGGTTTTTTTTCTGACAAGATTCATAAACATTGCATGTCTTCTCACAAAATCTTGGAAAAATCACAAGATTCAAAGCATTTAAACATTTTCAGTTTCTCAGTTAGATTTGTGATCATGAGGAGATTTCAATAATGACTTCCACGGATTTAAAGCCATACTCAGTAATGGTATAAATGAGTTCAAGTCCAGGCTTTCACAATCTCATCCTCACTCTTGCTTTACCTTGACTTGCACCAGATGTGCTAGTTTCTGGTACTACAAGCTGATCTGTATATTGACTACAATACAGGAAATTTGACCTACAGTCCCACAATTTCTGATCACAAACAACTAGCCACAGAATTCATCTCTCGTTTTGTTGTGATAACTTTGTAGAATAGTGGAAAAGAAATATGCTGAGTTGGTGACAAAACATGCAAATTTGAGTCTGTCTCCCAAAGCCATTAAGTTTTGCTGATAATATCGCATACACGCCACTGTTACTTCAAACCTAAACCTGTGTGCAACTCGTTCAGACTGGGAGGAAATTTTTCCCTCCAAACAAGACTCTACTAAAATGAGTTTTCAGAGGCACCACATTCACCACCTGAAAGAAGACTCTACTTATCATACGAGCATCTGAATCATGACTGGTCACCCTCTCACTAGGTGTTTCCTGCAAATTCATGTATGAGTATTTCAGAGTACATGCATGTATTTCAGGTGCTAAAAATTGTCTTTATTTTCTGATTAAACTTACTAAAAGAAATGCTAACAAAGGCAATCTCTCCTTTAATTGCTTCACTTTGATCAAGGTCTGCAAGCAGCATAGGCTATGTTTTTCTAGTAACATGCCAGTCAACAGAGCTGATCTAGGTAAAGAGCAAGTCTACAAGAAAATTGCTCAGCTTTCAATCAGATTCTTTTATGGAGCCACTGATTCTTGCGTGAGGAGCAACACCACTTGGCTGTGGAAATGCAAGGACATAGGACTCAGGGAAGTATGACTAGAGAAAGAAAATGGACTTTAAGTGGTTTAATCAGATTTTGGCTGAATTCGAAGTGGATTTGTATCTTTGTTATCGCCTTTTGGAAATGAACCACTAGGTATCTCAAAAGGCCATAGTATTGTAGCAGCTGTTTGTACTGGGAGACCCAAAGCAGAACGTGGTACTCCAAATGCAGTATCAAAATTGAGGGAAAGGATCACTGCCCTGTACTTTAGGCTAGACTCCTTCTAATGCAGCCCAGGGTGCATGATTTTGCTAATAGGACATCTTGCTGCCTTATGTATAACTTGTTCTCTAGGGCCCTTGGACCCTTTTCTGCAGAACTTCATCCTAGTCAGCTGGCCCTCTGTTTACACTATTCCATGTGGTTATGCTGACCCAGGTTCAAGAATTTGCTCTTGTTCAGCTTCATGAAGTTCATGTCAGCTCGTTTTTCTAGCTTGTCCTATCTCTTCTGAAGAGCAATCCTGCCCTCCAGAATATTAAATGTTTGTATATATTCACAGAATCTGACAATCAATGAGTGGTAGGGGTTGAAAGGGACCTCTGGAGATCACCTAATCCAACCACCCTGCTAAAGCATGTCCATCTAGAGCAGGCTGCACAGAACAGCATCCAGGCAGATTTGACGTATCTCCAGAGGAGGAGACTCCACAACATCTATGGGCAATATGTTTCAGTGCTCCGTCACCCTCAGAGGGAAGAAGTTCTTCCTCATGTTCAGACGGAACTTCCTGTGCTTCAGTTTGTGCCCATTGCCCGTTGTCCTGTTCCTGGGCACCACTGAAAAGAGTCTGGCCCCATCCTCCTGACACCCACCCTTCAGATATTTATAAGCATTTATAAGGTCCCCTCTCAGACTTCTCTTCTTCAGGCTAAACAGGCCCAGCTCCCTCAGCCTCTCCTCGTAGGACAGATGCTCCAGTCCCCTCACCATCTTCGTAGCCCTCTGATGGACTCTCTCCAGTATCTCCTCATCTTTCTTGAAGTGGGGAGCGCAGAACTGAACACTGTACTCCAGATGGGGCCTCATTAGGGCAGAGTCGAGGGGGAGGACAACCTCTCTCAACCTGCTGGCCACGCTTTTCTTAATGCACCCCAGGAGACCACTGGCTTTCTTGGCAACCAGGGCACAGTGCTGGCTCATGGTTAACCTGTCATCCACCAGGACACCCAGGTCCCTCTCCGCAGAGCTGCTCTCCAGCAGGTCCGCCCCAAGCCTGTACTGGTGCATGGGGTTGTTCCTCCCCAG
>Ga0065711_1043023_pt1 | contig 14989 bp, 12 predicted proteins | sample Hoacrofraction12_FD_59098 | JGI IMG/M metagenome (GOLD analysis project Ga0065711, IMG submission 59098) | Hoatzin crop microbial communities from Cojedes, Venezuela - Epithelial fraction 12 v2 (version 2) | ecosystem: Host-associated > Birds > Digestive system > Esophagus > Crop | place... | reverse complement strand
GGTATGGAATACCGGGCTCTGTTTGGCCAGGTGGGGTCAGCCCCCACCCCCCGGCTGTGCCCCTTCCTGGAGTCCGGTGAAAATTAACCCTGTCCTGGCCAAACCCAGGACACAGAAATATACACCACATCCTCTCCCTAAACACCACAAAGTGTTTCACATTCACATTTAAATAAATTTAGATCCCCAAATACAAGAGCAATAGGTATAAATACACTAAAAGAAAAGCAAAAGATCAAACAAACAGTTACTCATGTAACTTAAACCTTTGATTGGAAAGTTAAAAAATTCCACACAATCTTCAAAATCTTTTGAAAGACAAAAGGTGAGTCAATAGTTTTAACAGATCAACCTGGAGGAAAAGGTTAAAGTCCCCCTATGTGGCATTCAGTTGAAACATATAACCAAAATATCTAACAGATATAGTGGGAGGTCAAAAGGAGCATCACACTTCTGTATCTTGGTGAGGCTGCCAACTAACTGTATTACATACAGAAAATCACAGGTGAAATTCTACATAACAAATCTCTCCCAGTCAGCCTGAAAAAAGCTTTAAGTTCTAACGGGTCCAAATTAGAATAGTAGTCATCAGGAACAAGTCTTAAGTAACAGATACAGGGTATCAAGTAAGTGGTTAGAGACCAAAGACTGTTCCGAAAGTTACAGCAAGCGTAAGTATAAGATGATGACATTTCAAGAATTGCAAGTGCCACTCTAGAATATGCTAATATAGAAGTAAACGCTCTGCTCTAGCCAACATCAGTGAGGCTCCAGATGCAACCTGAACATCATACTTCAGACATTAAGCATCTGGAGAATCTGAAACCAAACAAACTGTGCTCAAAGGCCTCCAAACATGACCTACAACGAAGAAGCAGGAAAATTGATCAAGGTCCTGAAGTACCCACACTGCAAAAAAGAGTATGTCCGGACTGCTAAGTATGCCTGTGGGAGGTTAGGAAAGAGATAACCAAGAAAAAAACCCCACCACAACAACAAGCAACCACAAAACCTGCTGAAATCAAGAAAACCTTTCATGCTACAGAAAGCAGATTCCTCAAATGAACACCCTAGCCTAGACAGTAAACCTCCACAACCTTTAGAAATATTTGATGTTTAGCTATAAAAAACTCCAAACACCCAAACTAACCTAACCTGATCCTGCACTGAGGTAGAGACATGATATGTTGTTCAAAGATTTTGACAGTCTAATTACCGTAAGATTCACAGACATTTTTAGTAAATTAATAATCTGGTCTTCCTTCTAATTCTTGTTAGCTGATATGACACACATGCTGATGGACTCAGTTACAAGATCTCCTTTCAGGACCGTATTTGCAACAATCCATTCCATACGCTTATACCTCTTGCTCCCTCGTAGCCATTTGGTTCACCCAGATCTCACTGCTCTGAGAAGATTTCAGACTACACTGATTTTAGAAGTCTTCTCATTCCCAGTCCTCTCACCAGCAACCTGCTGATTCACATTTCTTCTACCTGTGTTTTAAGACTGTCCTCACTTGCTTTGCAAATCAAGGAACTAACAGTTATACATGAAAGAATTATCAAAAACAGAAAGAAGACATTAACTCAGAAGACATCTAGGATGGCAAATTCACTTCATTTTTAACATTCAGTTAGCAGCACTTAAAAAAAATTATCAAACCAAAAGTTCTGTATTCAAGAGCACCAATGCTTTTAGCTAGCACATCTAGATAGGACAAGAGGCAATGGCCTCAAGTTGCATCAGGGGAGGTTTAGATTGGATATTAGGAAGAATTTCTTTACTGAAGGAGTGGTCAGGCATTGGAATAGGCTTCCCAGGGAGGTGGTGGAGTCACCATCCCTGGAGGTGTTAAAAAAACGTGTAGATACTGTACTTCGGGATCTGGTTTAGTAGGCTTGGTGGTGTTGAGTTGACGGTTGGACTTGATGATCTTAGAGGTCTTCTCCAACCTTAATGATTCTGTGATTCTATACTTATGAAGACAGAGCACTTTCAACTACTTTTTTCACCCTCAGGTCTACTGCATTTGGGGTTTAACTTGAATGTAATATTCAACCTGTTCAATTAGATAGCTTTTTTCTCACCAAATGTTTCTGCTCATTTGCTGCTTCTACTTGTATCCTTTCCAGCTACTCTTTTCAATAAAAGTTTTCTTCTTCAGAGGGACAGCCAGCTCAGAGCAGGTAATCAGTCTTCTCTATTACTTTATTGTATTCTGACCCACAAGCAGATATTCAACTTTTGTCATGTTTTTTTTAAAAGCTTTTAACTCTTCAAAGCTGTGTATATGAATCCACACAAAAACTGTCTTAGCACCAGTCTGACCTCAACTGAGTCACTGTGATATACTCAAATCACTCCTTAAAAACTAGTTTTCTCATTCTCAACAACAAATAAAATTTGGAGAAACAACAGACAACCTTCAGCTTTGAAAAAAAGTAACTCCTGAATAAGTGCATTAATAAGTTACATTATAACCTGATGTTTAGATGTGAGTGTAGTGTTGCTTGCTTAAAAATTATTTTAAAAGCTCCATTTCTTAATTTCTTTGCAAGGCTGTGAATTCAAGGTGATGACAGAAATTCCACTTTGGAGACAGAGTAACACCTAATCACTTAAGTTTTAGTCAGCTAGTGCTTCAGCTTTTCCACCTTCTATAAATCAAGTACAAAGAACTTCATTTGCCTTTAAGTCAGCCCCATCACCTACTACCAACTGCCTTTCACAATACAAAGAAAATTACACACATTACACAAAAATTGCCACTTCCTGGACATCAGTTCATTTTTAAAAGGCTTCAATTCTAGCATACTCTTCACAGCCAAGTCTAAAAGTTCCAAAATTGGCATTATTATGCTTTAAGTTCAAAGCAGATGCCAACATAATATGACACAGGATTCTTCATGCTTCAAAACAATACAACTACCTAGTTCACACCTTGTATGCACTGCAAAACCTCTAGCAAAGACAGTTATCTTTCCTCTTAAGAGTGTAAAACTGAGAAGAGAACACAGCTTCCAGTCCACCATCCAAACTTCAGAGATCAGCATGAGACATTCAAGCCACTATAAAACATCATCATTCTACCACATTCAGAACCGTGTGTGAGATGCTCAGCTGTGCCAGTGAAGCAAAACCCAGTGGAGGCAAGGTTTACTGGAGGATTTTCCTCCAGGTGAGAGCAACACTTAAGTCAGAGACACACCTGACTTGAGCAGGATTGACTATACAATTGACTGTATAGATGAGAAGAAGGCATCATAAGATTGATATTTGACTACAAAATAAACATGAACCTGAGCTTGAAGCTTTCACAGCTCTTTACCTACACTCTCACTTACCACCTCCATGTTACTCCTGCTTCAACCTTCTGTGGATTTCCTTCGCCATTTGAGGCTCAGTGAGGAATTCCCTGTTCTTACATGTTGACTTTCTGCCAGACCTGTTGGACTCTCTGCATATCGCAGGGGACATTTATTGCAGTTTGAAGAGGTTTCTCTTGAAGATCAGTAGTCAGCTGTAGTCAGCTCATTTACCCACCAGAACATTTTCCCTTGAGAACATTACAAACAGATCCCTGCATAAGGTGAAATCTTTTCTTCTACAGTCCGGGGTTATGATTTTACTATCAGCCTGATCACTCTTCTCAGTATTTCAAACTCCAGTCTCAAAGTTACTTCAGCCAACAGTGCCACTGACTGTTATATCTTCAACCAACTCTTCTTTGTGCGTAACAGATTGAGTAGAGAATCTTCCCTAGTCAGCCTACAATCACCTGCATCAACAAATTGTCTTTACCATACCCCAGAGACCTCCTGGATGGTTTGTGTCCAGACACCCTGGCATCAGCAATAGGGCTGAAATCTCCCATAAACACCACAGCCTACAATCATTAGGCTTCCTCCAGGTGCCTAAAGGCTTAATGTACTTTTTGATCAGACTAGCAGTAGCAGACACTTAACGATGTCACTTGTTTTGGTCTGTCCTCTTAACATTACCCATAAAACATTACCCATAAGCTTTTAGCTGCTTGTCACACGCTCAAGGGCAAAGCTCCATGTATTCTATCCATTCTTCTGTGGAGCACTACATTTCTCACCTTCCCAGTCTGCCTTTCCTTCCCAGCTAATTGCACTACTCCAGTCATGCAAGCCATCCCACCACATTGCCAGAATCCCAATGAGGTCCTAAGTCTGCAGTTGTGCACAGTCCTCATTTGTGCTGCCTTCACAATGGGAGGGGAAAAAAAACTCTCTCATATCCCCCTCAGACACTTCTTCACTGTTCCTCATGTCTTCTCTTCAGAAGAGAGGAAAATCTGGGGACATCCAAACACCCCTACTTTAAAGACCTCCTCACAAGTCAACAATGTTATTGGAAAAGAAACTCACATCTTTCTTTGTCAGATAGAGCCTGACTCTGGCTCAGCAGTTCTTGTTGTTCAAGGACAGCTCAGTGGTCAGAGAAGTCAAAGTCTTAACTCCAATGCCAGATGCATTCACTCCTATCCAAGTCTTTCTTCCTCACCAGAATAGGCACCCAGGTTGTGGGCTAGCACCCACGTCCTTCCCCTTTGCCCTCAGAATTCTTTAGTCACTCTTGCTAACGCTCAGGGTTACCCTGGTCAGAATCATTAGTGACCACACGGATATATGCAAAACACTGCAGTCAAAAGACGAGACTTAGTGTCTCCTCAACACCCTGGATCCAACCGCCCTGAAAGGGGGAAGATCTCAAGACATCAAATCAGGTCAGCAGATGGGGTGCCTCCAAACCTTATAGGAAACTCTCTCTGATAACTATCACCCTCCTTTCCAACAATACTACGTCCTTCACACAAAACAGGAGACCACTAAAATGCACAGAACTAGGTGCAAACATATGATGAAACCACTCAGTAGTATTAATATCCTCCATCTGATAATTAAAAGTGCTAAGACTAAGTCTACAATTTTAGGTACTCCCCCAGAAATACAAATACCAGCTAGTAGCCAGTAAGTCAATAAGCTTTCTTATATTGAAAAAAGCTCTGTCACAACATCTCTCAGTTGACACCTTTTTGAAAGGCAGTCAAGGTACCACCAATGCTGATAGGCTTAGCAGATACTGCTGAATGCATGACCTATGGAATTAGCAAACCAACATTTGATCCTGTATGTTACTAAAAGCAAGAGCTGACTGAGGCATCTTCATAAGCAAATCCTTCTGTCATTAGTTCAATTATAATATTACATATAGGTCTAGAATTTAAAAAAAATTGTTTTCTTTCTCAGTTTCCTTTAAAGTAGCAAAGGTTTCAGTGCCTAGCAAAGTCATAACCCTACACTGCAACTCAGGGAATCCTACAGCAGGTATCTTCAACCCAGTAACATAGTATTAAAGTAACTGAGCTTGGCTATAACTGCTGATGTCTCCATGATCATGAACCTGATCCTTCAGGCATTTCCCAGTATTTAAATCAGCCAGCACAAGCAAGCTGCAGTAGTCAGGCAAAATCTACATATTAGCTCTAAGAACGCAGAGCACACTTGTTGGAATGACAGCCAACTCAGCTGGCTATGAGAAGCAATCAAGATCCAAATCAAGAATTAGTATATTTCCATGCCTATATTTATAAGCATCAGCAGTACTACAGCAGTACTTAATGATTTTGTTATACAGTAACTTAATTTTCGACACCATGTACTTTCTGTCCTTCCCATGCTACACTGCACTTCTCAGACTCCACTTCTTGATACCTTATTAACAATAGCTTAATTTTGCCTTAATCTTAGTGGACTCTGAGAAACAATTAACCACCAATTTCTGGATTTCGCAATTACTGTTTGACTATGTCAAACATGATCGCTTTTTATTAAACCTTCTGTTTGAACAAAATTTCCTAGAACTAAGCTGTATTTTATCTACTCAAAAGTAGGGGGGTAGGAAGGAGAAGGATTTCTGAACTGTTCAGTCAATACTGACCAATAAAGTCAAAGTGAAGAGCATACAGATCGCTCTCCTTTGTCTTAGACAAGTAAGTTCATTCAGTACAAATACAAGATAGTTTAACAACTCAACAAACAAAAACCCCAACAACTTTCAACAGACACTACCAGAAATGCTGGCTAGTATTGACAAGATGAACTAATGGCCATGTGTCATATTCAAAAACAGTGTCTATGAAATCCTCATTAAAATTAACTAAGAATGAATTAGTAAGCACAAATAACATCTCCTGACTCAGTCCAATTAAAAAAAAACACCTACGTAACGCACTTCAGCCCTTGGGGGTGGGGTGTAGAACAAGATAAATGGAAAAATATTGTTAATGTAACATGTTTAATTGTCTTTAATAGGATATTACTTTCACATAGGAAGATTAAAACAAATATTTAAGTCAAGCAGAAATAGACATTGCTCCAACTTTAAATGCAGGAAGGAACATGGCACACTCAGAGACTGCCCGCTGCATGTGGTGTTTTAAATGTACACAGTCCTTACAGAAAGCTAAGAATAAGCTAGCAAAAAAATACGTATAAAAACAAACTCTGAATTTCTTAAAATAAGACAGGTATCAGGATTTTGAGGGGTTTGGGGTTTGTTTTTTGTGAAATTAATTTTAAGGAATGACCTGAAATTCTGCTAAGCACACAGCAACAGTTGTAAGCATTCGGCATGCCCTGCCCCCACAACGGCACCGTGGACACCGGAATTAGTAAACCATTAAAAGCTGGTCGGGAACACCAACACACATCATGTCCTAGAGGAAGGAACAAGATCTTCAATCCCTAGGAAAACCCCTATTCCCTGAAGCAGGGCACTCCTCTACTTTTTATGTGTTGTCTTCCCACATACCACCTATTCTAGGAAAAACTGAGGTCTGCAGGAGAAGGGAGGTCATACTTGGCACCACATAAAGTAGCGAAGTCTCATAAAGTTCAGGAAGACAGCTAAACATTAGCTTTACTTTTTCAATCACTTGTAACATTAGAATGTTATCTGCCAACGTTTAACAACTGCAGCCCTATTATGAAATACAAAAAGACCTATTTTGTCAGAAGCAGCATGTCATAAAATACAACGCTTAAATCACAGCTGTCCATGACAAGATCTGATGAGTTACCAGTTACATTACAAAGTTATGCAGATGCCTGCTGCCCCCTGCATTGCTGACACTGTCTGATTTTTTTTTAGCTCTGAAGGCCAGCCCCCACTGCAAGCTATTCCAGCAAGTTAACCCTTTTAGTCCAGGAACTGCATCAGGACAGTAAGCCTAGGTTACCAATAGCCAAGCATATTAAAGCTGTATAATAGCTGCTCTACCTACTGCCAAACTACATTTTCAGTATTTGTCACACTACCACTCAGCTCTGTGCTGTAAAGGGCTGGTTTTACTGGCTACTTTTTCAAGTAACAGAAGACACCCAGACAAGTCTTTCTTTAAGAGATTCTCTAAAAGTTATTACTTACATTAGGAGTTAACAACGGGATCCAGTTTTAAAGTAAGCTTTTAGGCGTCAAATTCTTTTATAGGAAAACCTTGTTTCAGGCTTTTCTTGGGCATTTTAATCTTAAGAGAAAGCGACTTTCGACCCCTCCTACTTTTCTTCTATAGTATGCTAGCTCCTGCCTACCCATGCACAAAATGAGGCTCATGCAGACTGAAAGGGACTCCTGGAGGTTATCCAAGCTGATTCCCAATTGAACTTTGAAGTTGGATCAGGTTGCTCAGGGTCATACTATAGCTAGGTTCTGAATATTTTCAAGGACAGAAATTCCACAACCTGTTTCAGTGCTTCATTTTCAGTATGAGGAAACATATTGCTAATGCTTTATCAGAATTTCCCTTGCTGTAGCTTGTGACTTGCCTCTCAACCTTTCCCTGTGCATACCTAAAGAGAGCCTGTCTTCATTTTCTCTCTCACCTCCTATTAAATAGTCACAGCCAGCAATTAGGATCCCCGCTTCAGACTTTACTTCTCTGAAAGCTGAACAAACTCACTTCTCAGCCCCTCTTCATACATCACATACTGCTGACTCCTTATCTTAGTGGCCTTCCACAGACACCTCAGCACCTGCCTCGTACTTGGGAGCTCAAAACTGGGCACAGCACTCCAGATGCAGTCTCACAAACTCCAAATAACAGAAAACAATTGCTTGCTTCAACTGGCTGACCATGCCCAGTATGCTCTTCGCCTTTCATACCACAAAGGCGCATATCAACCCCACAAGGACCTCTATGTTCTTTCCTGTAAAGCTGCTGTTCACCAACGAGCACCACATCTATGCTGCTGCATGGGGCTGTTCTGCCCCAGAAAGACTTGGCATTTGCTTTCATGAGATTTCTGCCAGCTATTCCTCCAGCCCGCAGATGTCCCAACTCAATCAGCCCTAGTCTCCAGCACATCAATTGTCCCTTCACAATCTGGTAGCATCCACGAACTTGCTGAAATGAAAACTTGTATTACTGACCTGGAGGAGGGGCTGAAATGGAGACAAACTCTCCTGGCACTGATCCTTAAAGGCACACCACCAGTAACAAGCCTCCAGGTATTCTTCATACAGCTATCAGAACCTTCTGAGTCCAGCAGTACAGGCAATTTTTCAACCACTTAACAATCCACTTAAACCAAATCTCACCAACTGGGCTACAAGGACATTCTACAAAACCTTGCTAAAAGCCTCCTGAGGTAAATAACACTCACTGTTCTTCCCTCGTCCACTGCCCTGCACTATGTACTTAGAGCAATCAATTCAGGACCTCCTTGCAGAGCAGTCTCACACTGTGGAGACACCACAACTCCTTTCCCTCACTTCACTTTTCACCTTATTTGCAGCCACATCAATTTATCACACCTAAGCCATGCCTCTTCAGTCTTGGAAAACACAGCTGTAGAGTAGCTCTCAAAATACATCACCAAGGGAGATTTTCACTAACAGTTCCATAGAGTCCCATAGTCCTCACCTGCTTCTGTAAGGCAGAACACTCACAGCAGAATCTTTAGAAGCTCCTACATAAAGCTTACACAAAACTATTTCTCAACAACAGCTTACATTCTGATTTGTCAGCAGGTAACATAAGTTACTAAATGTTCACGTGAAAACACTCTTGCAGCAACTGTGATAATTACTGTGGTCACAGTCAAAAGCCTTACTATTTTACAGCCATTGAACTTACCAGTCATCTTATAAATTAACAGTTGTCTTATACCTACAGAGTCATAGAATGGTTGAGGGTGAAAGTGACCTTAAATATCATCTAGATCCAATGTCTGGCCATATAAGCAATGTGCAGCAGCTTGAACTACCTCCAATACCAAAAACTTCTGAAACACAGCTACGCAGAACTTGGTATACTTCTTCCTATACAGGATATCCTGGATAAATGGGTATATTGCACTTGTTAGTTACTAGAGGTAGACTATTTTATGCTACCTCAGCTACCAACAACACATTGTAAACTTTCAACAGGATGCATTTAAATCTCCTAAGAAGTGATTAATGGTATGGTCACAACCAGCAAATTCTTATGGCTGATTTCTTTAACATTTAAAGAGGCACTATAAATCTAAAGTACCCTAATGAAGCCATAACAACATTACTTCTGTTTCAAGAAAGTTTACTTTTTGAAGTCAAAAGTGCATCAAAGTGCTCAAAGCACAGAAGTAGCATCACTGGTAAAGGGCCAAGCAGTGGCTTTTTATAATGCAAATACTACGAATCTTTACATATATGTTCAAAAACGGAATTAAGCTTAACAGCTCTTCATCTTTGTTTCTCCGACCTCTAGTAATAATCTTTAGCAGAGCTGACTATGCATACTTTTATTGTGGCAAGTGCCAACAGATGATGTAGGAGAAATAAAAGAAGGATTTTGGAGAAAAAAAATACCCAAAGTTAATACAGGTCAAAAGGTTTGGCCCCTCTTTTACTCTGTCATTATAGAGAAGTTCCTTGCATTTGATGTAATTTAACTCATGCTTGACTAAACTGACTACTGTTGTACCAGATTATGTACACTGAAAAGAAATGAAGTCAAGCTAGTTACCCCACTTGGAAGATAACCTCAACTTTTTCACATTCTACCTCCAGCATCCCTTAATCCAACAGGCTGTTCTTAAGCTTGCTTGTCCCATCAATAATTAGTTTTCAGCTTAATCATATGCAGCATGGGTGGTACTGCAAGTAAAAAAGAAGGAATAATTTTTCTTTGAGCTCCACAAATGCTACCCACTAGCTCCACACACTGCTGACTGAAGCAACACACCCCCAATTACTTTTCCCCTTTTACAGCAGATGCATTTACACCTGTGACACAGTATACCTTAAAAGCTCTACCACCAGCACCTGAAGGGTAATTAGCAGGTATAGATGCTCTGTAAAGGCAACATATTTTTGCTTCTCCTGCTACAGAACAGTCTCTGTTTCCCAATATCATCCTGGAAGCAATACTCCATAAAGGGGGTGGGAAAGAGAACAATCTGGACTTGACCACATTTCTAAACAGGATACTTCTTGTAAGTCTACGGAGTCAAGTTAGTCCTGCTAGAGCCTTCTTTTGTTCAATACCAACAAATCTTCATATTCAATGACATCAGATTAAGTTATTTAAGGAGGCAAGAGAGAAAAACATTGTTTAAATCAAGAGACTGTTCAACCTTTATGCAACACCAGTGGGTAAAACATCATCACAATTCTTTTGCAATACTCAAAGCGTTCAGATCTTAACAAATAACATTACATTTCACTTCCATATACATGGGAGTTCTTGCAAACCAGAAGCCTAAATGTTAGTTGGCATCCTTGCTTTTCATTCACCCTAAAATTTATGATTACTGTAACCTGCTTGCACCCTGTCCATGCAAGTTCTATAACCACTTCTTTCAGAGCAGCTCCAACTTGTACTATTTCCATGCAATGATACAGATAAATTGAAACTGTCTTGTCTAATATTTAAATAGAATTTAAGAATTGTAAGCCTATACAATATGTTATTAAAAATGCTAGCTAGCATCTACATCTTATTATTTTGTATTTATTTCACTTCAGCACCACGATTTAACAGTGATCTTGAACATGACAGACTCACCATAATGGAAGCTAAGAGCTGTTCCAGAACAGCACACCACATATTATATGGAGTTACCTGAAGCACAGGGCTTGACAAACTTCTGGCTTTGTTTTGCTAATTACCAAACAATCTAGCTTTAACTCTCTCTCTTATATGAAATTACTCTGTTATTTCTGCTGGTGTAGTTGCTCTGTTTCTTCACAGAGCAGTTTCATACGCTGCCCTACCTACTACATAGCTCATCAACACACTCTCTTGAACTTCTCAAATACCCTCTACAGTATTCCCACTCCTCCTCTTACTATTGTCATATTGGTTCACTTAATACCTTCTTAAAAGTGCATTTCTCTCCACAACATTGTCAAAAAATAAATGCATATTCAGACATGAATTTCTAAACCGTCATCATTGCCTTTTATATATAACGAGGGGGAAAACAGAATCTGTTGTCTTTTTGAACACTCTACCACACTCTCCCATTTCCAAGGTAGTAACCTGGTTTGCTTGACCTCATATTTTTGTCATGACTTAAGCTGAAAAATCATCCAAAAAGTTTCTAATCAAATAGACCATTCTGGTCAATAGTTACTTCAGAAATTCCTCTGGTTTTTTATTTGCAACTGCATTTTTGTATATGGTTCACTGTATACTTGTATTTATCCAAATCTTTATAATCCAACCCTTCCAGCTCCACTACAGTCTAGAGTTCTGTAGTCCAGACTGCTTTAAGAAAAAAAAAAAAATCAACGTGAATTAAGAGACATGCCCCACAAACACCTGTTTCTAGCCTCACGAGAAGCTTAACAGAATCAACAATTCAAACTGAAAAAAATACATTGCCTCAGTGATGTCCCTGAAAAATGCATTTGTACATTTTTCCTTTCTATCACCTCTCTACAATTTTGCTTTAGTTTTTAACTCTGCTTACACTCCAAAAAACTTTGCAAAAAACTTATCCCTGTGTACAAACTAACGAGGAGTTGAAATTACAAGGAATTAATTATTTAGTAGCACACAGGTCCTCATACACAGCACAGCTGAATAATATTTACCACTATGTACACTAAACTGTTTTATAGATTAAAGGTTATGATAATGTTTCTTATGGATGCCATACATCTCCCCTAGTTCAAAGCTACACTACATTTGATCATATAAGTTTAGTATGTACTTCATTACACGACACATTGGCCAACTGAGAAGTGGAAGCATTACTTGTACATATAAACCGAACCCGATAAACCTGCTATAATAAATACTGCTTTTTCTAGGAAAGCAAGACTATTATTAACACAGGTTTGTTTTTATACAACAATCCAAAAGTTGCACTTATTTCAGATACCACACACGTTTTTCTCTCTTCTTTCCCCCTTCATTTTTTTCACTGGAGTGCTGGGGTTTTTTGGGGTAATATTTCTCTGAGGAATTACTAGATCAAATAAATTGCCTTTTCTAGCTGCCAGGCAAAATGATTGCATAAAAACTGATTTGATTTTAAATTGAAGTTTTTCTACTACTGTGGGTTTTTTTCTGTGGCGCCATTTTCTATCCTTTCTTTTGTCAGCATTACCAGAATTGACCGACTAGTAGGAAGACTGGTGACCAAAAGCAGTCAGCAGTTTCGGGTTCTGTCACCACTTAATCATGTTCAAAATGTATTTACAAGCACTCCTAAAAGCTATAAACATTACATTATTTTTTCCTTCACACACACCTGTGACAGTTACATAGATAAGGAAAACAATTGCAGGAAATTTCAGGGGCAAAAAAAAGTAATCTAAAAAATGAGATATTGACAAAAAAAACATCTTCACCTTCTTACCTCACAGTCCGAAAGTCACTAGTAGCTTATTAAGTTTTCCCTTTTATCCATAGATTATACTTCAAAACTTTGTGCTTTAAAAAACCCCTTATTTCAACACAACATTCCCACTTTTGGCAGATGTTCTGAAGCATTATCAGTCAAGTTCACATAGCCAAAACGAACCTGAGAAGACTGACATCTGAATTACACTCATCAAGACTAAAATAGTAAGCCACAGCATGACAGGGCACACGGATGCTCTTAACTTCATTGTTACTATTATCTTCACATTTACACGTAAAAATAGCTCAGCAAGGTTACGTCAAGTCTGCAACTCCATCTTTTTAATTGCACAAGAGCAGAAGCCACCCTGAAAAAAGAAGGGGGGAAAAACACCTGCTAGTGGAAGAAGTTTGCCAACCATATGAAAACCAAGTCTTCAAGCCTTCACGTTTTGAAATGTGGCACCTTCGTAATATTGAAAAAGTAGATTTACCACAAATAAAAACAAACACTTATTAGACAGTATTTGGCATCAACTAAGAGCTCCAAAGTTTTATGCGTGGGAAATTGTTGGATGCATTTTAAAGAGGAAGAAAAATAGGTCTTATTATTAAGCCAAGCAGCTCTAGAGAACATACAAGAAGACAATAGATCTTGTTTCAGTTATTTCAATAACAACTTAGTTTAACATCGGATGATCTATTAAAAAAACCCCATCAATTTAGAGACTTAATCCTTTACTCAGGACATACTCTATGCAACACAGAAAAACTTCTGCATAAGCAATTCAACTTTTAGATCACTTCTCTAACATACAGTTAATCTTCTTTAAAGAAGCACCCTAGTACTCTTTATACAGCCACCTAGTCCTGCAGAACTCTTGTGCTGTGACAACCACTGCAGCTGTTATTCAGCTCGACTAGGACCAAATCTGTCCTCTCAACAAAATTTATGTGAGCACATCAGCTCTCAGTAAATTGAAACAGTAACAGGTTCAGCATCAGAGCAAGGAAGGACAGTGATCCACCCTTCCTCCTCCAAAATAAACCCTATGTACACGAAGGCCCACCCTTCTGTCTTTCCCATAGCTGCCCTTCTCTAAGCACATACAGAACATACACAATTTAACAGGCTTCTCTTTCAGCAAATGCCCGTGTTTAAGCTCAAATTAGTAATAATCATCTCATCTGAAAGCTACATCATTGCCAGAGGGGGGAGACTATTACATGCAAGAGCTCAATCTTACAGCAGCAGTGCCTCAAATCCCTCCCTGAGAAAGCATTTCTCAGATACTATACAACTGCTTTATGGTGGCATGGCTTGCAAGTTCTTTGGTATTTTTATCACAGCAACCTCCAGAGACTACCTCCTCGAACTTGTTCCTCATTCCTTCAAGAGGGAAAGGACACCGTGTATCCTATAATAAAACACCCTTGCCAACTACTTATTACTGCATTGGGAATACAACAGCAGGATGATGGTTTTCGATGTGCTCATGCCCAAGTCCACTTTTTTTCCCCCCTCATCTTCCACTGCTGTAAAAGTGACACTACACACACTAAATTACATGCAGTTAAAAAAAAAAAAATCCTGCTCTGATTTAGTTTCCAACTGCTGCATTGCTTGGTTGTTTTCCACAGGAAAAAGCACCGGGGTGGGGGGGGGTGGGTAGCGCTGCTATTTTCCTACGAGTGGTCACGCCAAGACACACCGGGTCCCCGCACCGCAGGGCCCCCGGCAGCGGCTGCTCCAGATGCGGGCGACGCGAAGTACACAAACCCACTCTCCCAAGCAGAGACAAGCGACCTAAAGCCGCAAACCCGCAGCAACCGGCGCCGGTTTCACCCTGACGACGAGGGGGTAACGACGCGAGCGCACGGCACCAGAAGCAGAGAGCGCACTCTCCCCGCCCCGAGGGGGCACCAAGACCCACCCTTCCGCCCTTCCCGCCGGCTGGGGCAGGGGGGAGCGGCCCCCCGTTTCCGCAAACAAGCGGAATTTGGGGCGGGAAGGAGGGCTGGGAAGCCCCAGCCCCGCCGCCGGCGGACGGACCGGCTGCCCGGGCTGCGGCCGACCAACAAACTTGTGGCGGAGGCGCGCGGCGGGGCGGCCGCCGCCCCCG
>Ga0065711_1043022_pt1 | contig 14989 bp, 4 predicted proteins | sample Hoacrofraction12_FD_59098 | JGI IMG/M metagenome (GOLD analysis project Ga0065711, IMG submission 59098) | Hoatzin crop microbial communities from Cojedes, Venezuela - Epithelial fraction 12 v2 (version 2) | ecosystem: Host-associated > Birds > Digestive system > Esophagus > Crop | place... | reverse complement strand
AAATAACCAAAATAGCACCTGTAAGAGGTCACTAAATACAAACAGCCAGGTACTGCAACAAAATGCAAAAACATTTGTTTAAATGTCTGCAACATTGCGTTTCAGTAAAATAGTACATCATAATTAGAGATTTCCACCAATATCTTACTGAGGGAATGTGTTAGTAAGTGGGCTGTGAGGTTCATTCTTGCTGACAGTGACAGATGTCCAGGTTACACTAGCTGTTACTGTGAATAAAAAGATACCTGTTTGCTGTCAGCTTCCGGTGTCCAAAAAGGAGGTACATTTTCATGCAATAATCCTGGGACTACAGAGTAAAATAGACTTGGGTAGGCTTCACCTCAGACGTGCCAGCCTTTCTCGAATGACTACCGAGGGAAGAAAAATGGCCATGTAGACAGGGAACAAGCTCTCTGTAAAGGCTAAAGAAGATGGAGTAGGGGACTTTCCCTAACCCAGTGATATCTGAATTATCAGCCATTTGATGGGGAGTTGGAGTGCCCCTCTGCCCCCCTTGGGGAGTATGCTGAGCCCATCCGAGGGTCTCCCATGCAATGCTCCGGTCAGCTGCGTGATGGATGTGCTGACTTGAGGCATCTTCCCGCTGACAACCCTGCAGTTGTCAATCTCTGCCGGGTCTCACTCTCCACACTCTGTGCAGGGAAGGTCAGTTTACAGTATCTGAAGACCTAGGCTAAAATATATTAATCCATTGTGCAGTTTCCCAAGTATCACTTGCCAAATTCTATGACGGTATCACATATATCACATACAAGCCCCTGCTACTGATCGCACTGGCATTTCTGCTGCTAGCTGAAGGTGGAAGCTCACATGCTAATTAACGATGTAACTCTTGCTACGCAAATACTTCCGTTTTAACAAAATTACTACAGCTGCATACATTTTTAGAATAAATTTCTGTAGAAGTTTCTAGATAAAATTTACTATAGATTATTTGTTAGTTTTACACTGTATATAACTGTACATATAACTATTATATTGCTGAAGAGCTCTGTATCTTACCACTTTATTCCTATTTGTAAAATAATCCATTTACTTTCCTGATTCTGTCCCAAGAGTTTGGTTAAACCTTGTTGGAACTTCAGAGACTATTGAAAACAGGGGTTTTCTTTTTACATTTGAGCACAAGTTTACCTTACATTATATATTTATCTTTTCAGTGCATTTTTTTAATCCACTTTAGAAGATGAATTAGGTTCTGGCCAGGAAATATCTTTACAGTTGCTAAGCAGTTCCCCAACAAGTGAAAAAAAAAAATCTGTTTTGGGTCCATTTAGCTGTCAGTAAATTTGGATGCTGTCACCAGAATAATATTGATATACTTGTGATATTGATATATTTGAAAAGTATATGTTCTTTGGACCTTGTGAATTTTTAAAATATGCTTCCTAAGATTAGTTAAGTGTTTCCTATGATGATATATAATACAATTGATGCTAGAAAGTATTTTCCCAGGTCCTCTGGGGACCTGCGAGGACTTTTAACATCAATGTTTTCTGATTATGCCCTGCCTCTATGCTCTGTACTCTTTTCAAAATCAGAAGAGGGAAAACAGCCCAGGTAGAGCTGTATGGGCTGGGAATTACATTACAGCCATGTTCATTGTACTCTTGGAGGCAGAGGTAGAATTTTGTTTGGAACTTGCAGAATTAGTTGCGATTATTTATTTAAAACTTCTATTTTGTTCCAGAGAGATTGAAGGCCTTGGCTAGTAACACATTCCCCAGCAAAGCAAACATATTAAACAGAATATACATGGTTCAAAGTATATTCAATGCTTTGAATAGAAATTGAGTGTGTCTTACTTTAGTCCTGATCTTTGGTTCCCAGAGCTGTCCAATCCAAGAGGAACAGAAGATTGCCCACATATCAGACTGATAACTGTCCTTTTGGTTTTCAAGTTATTTCACTGATGAAAGAATTCATAAATTCCTAATTATTATCAGTATTTTAGAACCTATGTTTTCAATGTTTGATCTAATCTTCATTGTGATCAAATGGCTTTGACCTGTTACAAGCCCAGTCATCTCCATCAGTTTGCTGAAGCAATGCACTGGAAGATTTGGATTGCTGGTAAATATCTGTTTACCCAGATATAATGCCCCACATTATGAACTAAACAGTATAGTTTAAAAAAATACTTACTCACCTTTGCACTTCTTGACATCATCTGCATTTTTGTGCTGAGGCAACTCAGACAAATCAGAGGTTTTCACTAACATTTTCTTCTTTCAAAAAACTGTAACATCAGACTCAAAAATCCCCATTGTATTAGCTAGACTAGCTTTTGCCAGGGACATATTACTACACAGCGTTCTTCTGCACAGTCAATAATGGGACTTTTACTATGTTCCTTGGGAAACTTTCTAACAATTTAGTGAATTTTATCACTGACACCCTTGTTCTGCTTGTCCAGGTTAATTTTTTCGCTGCACATCACTCTGTTACACTTGGTTGTGTCTTCTTGCATTTTACTAAACCTTTTTTATCTATCCCTCATCAATACTTCTAAAAGATCCTTTAGAAATCCTTTTAAAAATCCTTTAAAATAACAGACGGATCTCAACAACTCAAGACTTTCGCATATCTTATCTTTTCAGAAAATTTTCTGTATTAAACAGATCTGCTACTCACTGAGTATGTTCTATTCTCTTTTTTAAACTGTTTTTGTTTGTAGATAGAACACGCATTAATTTCAATTCAGAGCAGTTGTCAATAAGTTCCTTTTATCTGTGTATCCTAGAGTTTATGACAAACATTATACAATCAACTCTTTCTGTGCACCCCAGGCAAAGTTGTGTAATACTTCATGTGTAAGGCTGTAAAACAAAGCACTCCTCATAACTCCAAGGTTCTACTTTGACTTGAAGTTGTTCAGCATCTTTGAAACTCAGGCCATGTGGTTTTCAGGCTGGATATTAAAAAACACAGGTCAAAGAAAACAGATTTCCAATTTAGTTCCATTCATCTGCTGTACTCTTACATATAAAACCAGGTAGGTATATGCTTAGAACCCGCTGACTTCAACATAACATATTCATCAACATAAACATATTCATCAAGTATACGTACATTTCAGATCACAGACTTAATTACTAAATCACATACTGCCTGACTGCATAGCCACATGGTATATTCACTAGGTACATAAAATACCAGTTCATGTATTACTGCCATGTGAATAAAATTACAGTATAGCTTGTTCAAAAACTGTGAGTATTGCTTCTTTTCTGGTTTTGAAAGGGACCAAAAACAAAGGCCAGAAGTCTCATTACAATTGTGTCTTTTCACTCATAACATTCGTGACCCAGAAGTGCAAAAGCAAGCACTCAGATCGAAGCGGTCATATTTTCAAGGCTAACTGCGTCAATCCTTGGTGAATGACAAGCATAAAGTCTCATCACTTCTAGTTGATGAACAAGAGAAATTAGGGTGATCCTCCATCTCTTACCCTGGGCTGCATCAAGAGAAGCGTGCCAGCAGGTCGAGGGAGAGGATTCTGCCCCTTTACTCCACTCTCGTGAGACCCCACCTGGCGTACTGCATCCAGCTCTCGAGCCTCCAACATGAGAAGGACATGGATGTGTTGGAGCGGGTCCAGAGGAGGGCCACAAAGATGATCAGAGGGCTGGAAGTACCTCTCCTACAAGGACAGGCTGAGGGAATTGGGGCTGTTCACCCTGGGGAAGAGAAGGCTCCAAGGTGACCTTATAGCATCCTTCCAGTACCTGAAGGGGGCCTACGGGAAGGATGGAGAAGGACTTTTCACAAGGGTGTGTAGTGATAGGACAAGGGGGAAGGGCTTTAAACTAAAAGAGGGCAGATTTAGATTAGATATTAGGAAGAAATTCTTCACCATGAGGGTGATGAAACACTGGAACAGGTTGCCCAGAGAAGTTGTGGCTGCCCCCTCCTTGGCAGTGTTCAAGGCCAGGTTGGATGGAGCTCTGAGCAACCTGGTCTGGTGGAAGGTGTCCCTGCTCATAGCAGGGGGTTTGGAACCAGATGATCTATAAGGTCCCTTCCAACTCAAATCATTCTATGATTCTATGATTCTAAGGAAGCATCCCTCACTACTGTAATTTATGCCCCTTGGTTATTTTGTATCACTTAAGAGATAGGCCTTAATTTGCTCAGTTATAGTAGAGATACAACAAAAGGTTGAATGAATTAACCAAATCTTTGCAGACGTTGCTTACTTTCATTGCAACAATTGAGTCTGAAAAAAGCTAGAGTTTTTTAATGATATAAATCAAAACATAAAAATGACAACAATTCTCTTTCTGAGCTGTCCTGAAGAATTAGACGACCAAAATACAAAGGCCTGCTCTGAGCTCACAACTCCTCCAATTCCTTTTACATTTCAGCAGAGATCTGTCTGCAGGGGAGCAGGCTGGAAAGTATCACAGCCACCTCCTGTCTGTTCATTCATTAAGTCACTGGCTTATATGTCGTATGGTTTTGGACCATGGGCCATCCTTAAAGAGCCTTAGCTGCAGTGTGACGGTGACCTGCTCTGCGAAGCTGAGGCATTTATGAGAGAGTCCAGGCTTTACAAGTAATAACAGCTATGCAGAACCTTTAAATGCAGAAGACGCTGAAAGATGTAGTTGCAGAAATGGTATAGATATGCTATCAGTTGCTACCGAAATGGAAGAAGACAGTTTTGAGACACATTTCCAGAACAGCAGCCAGCATCCTGCACAGTCAGCTATTTGGTATCTAAAGATGATTTTGTCCTATGGATTTATCACAGGCTGAATACTGGCTGTATGGGTATTTAGTGTCTACTGGCTTGCTCCATATAGGTATAGAGCAGACAGCAAGAATGGTCGTAAGTAGCATTTAAACATTATTTATGTGTTTTTAATTGACTGAATTACAGCCCAGTACATGGCTTACGACCATGACAGCAATCCTGAGGGAACAGTCCTTCAACAAATCAAGATACAACCTGCTAACTGTCTCATAAAGATAGGGCAACCTGCTCCTTTATTCATTTCATGCCTCTGAAGACATTATTAGAAAAACATTATTCCTCCCTTTTTGTAGACGTGCACAGCAGAAGTCAAACAAGACCTGAGCTAGCTTTTGCATTCCTAAACCTATAGAAACACACAAACAATCAAAACCTCTTAACAGGCTGGTATCACAAAACCTGCAACTTGGCAGGACAAGATGAATAACAGGAACCAAAGATGCCATCTTCAGAAAGCAGACCAAAAAGATTGTCTTTTACACGTGCCTTTATATTACACGTGCCTTTATACACCCCAGTAGATGTACTTCACATCTTCATTTTCCTAAACCATATCTGAACATATACCCCTCATCTTACTGGTTTGCTTCACTTCTGTATTAACATAGTTAAAATGATCAATTATTATTTTGATAGCCTTACCTTGCAAATGTCTTAACAAAATGTCCAGTACCAAAACAACTCTGGGACTTAGCCTTCTTACGCTCCAGTATAACAGATAACATTCTTTTTATAGTCCCTAATTAATAGCAAGTAAAATTGCCCTTTCTGGGTAAAAATCTGCATGCACTGTCTTACCCACAATTCATTCACTTCTGCCATGTAGCAAAACTTCTAATTAACCAGGCCTCTCAGGGGCCCGGTTAACTTCTACTTCCACAGCTATATTGCTGCAAACCTTAATATGGTCAACAACTCCCTAAAAAGAAGAGGCTTTGCACTTTCTGGAATGAGAGAAGAAATGGTTTTGCATGGATCAGTAAAGATAGCAATAATTGCCATAAGGCTTACTGTAATTTATGCAGAAGAAGTTTCTCAGTTGCTCATAGTGGACTGTCAGATGTGAGACAGCATGCAAATGGAGCAGATCGTAAAAATAATTTCTAGCCTAGGTTCTAAGAACAAAACTCTTGAAATCTTCCTTTATTGCTAAGAAATGTAGGAACAGAGAAAACAATATGATTGCTAGAAAAGTAACAGAAGTGCAGATTGTATTATTCATACTCTTTCACACAGCTGCAGCAAGCTAAATAATATAGTTTTCCAAGATTTATGCACTGCTATATCTTGGTAGGACAAAAGGTTCATAAATTGCCAGCAGTATATTGGTCTTCTTTCAGTTTAGGAGCAATTAAAGTCTTGGTTGAAAGGGTATATCTTTTTCTGTGGCCACTGTGCCTTAAGTTGTGGAAATACAGATAAGTTTCTTGTAGCTGTTGGTTACTACACAGTTAAAAGGTAATTAAGCCATTGTCTGTTTGATTAATTTCAGAACAGCAATGAAAATACATGGGGAATATTTAGAAAAGTAAAAATTATACTGAAATGACATAGTCTGAACTTTGACAGCTATGGTAGCTGTTATCCTACAATTTTTGCAAAGAAGAGTAAACACTTGCTGACAGCTAATTGTCTAGCTCCTGTACTGTGCACTTCAGCGAGTCAGGTATATACGATAGTGAATACAGCATTTCAAACTCTCAGCCATTTTCTGTCACGTTCCCCAAGACATTCAGCTTTCCAAGACGTAGCTCACTTAGGTAATTTTGAGCACATAGAAATAATAAAGCATATGCTCCCAAGATGGCTACCTCCTACTCGGCAGTTGAAAGGATTTTAAAATGTTTTTTAACTACTCATATTTATCTATGTGCATCAGATGTAGGACTCATCTCGCCTAAGCTTAATGGTATAAAATCATACAGTGTCTAATCTAAATTAGTTGTCTAACGCAATCATCTTTGGAGAAACACAAGTGCTTTCAGAGAACACTTCATCCCTCATGCTTACATAGTACCTAACATGGGTTTGAAGTGGAATGAAAACTATGAAGGAGAAAAAATTCTATTGATGTGATGTTCTAATATTTCCTTATACTGATCTGTGATAGTTTTACAGCATCTCTGAACCTTTTCCTCAGCCATTTCGTTGTCTTCTCAGAATCTCACTTCACTCAAAGCAAAAGCCTGTTTTCTTTGCCTTTGCAGTACAGGCTGCATCCACAAGTCTATAAACTCTGTACCTTGCTTAGGCACCTGTGCTCTTGCTATGTTAAAATAGAAAGTTAAACACCTCATGTGGGTGGTCTGAGCTATTCTGGATGGACTGATTGCAGAGATTGTAGACAGTAACTCTCATGAGCACCTCGCTGAGATATCTAAATGTGGTGAGAAAAGGCAGGTGCCTTCAGTTCCCCAGGTTTTTATAATGGTCTGCTAATGAGGGTGAATGCAAGGACGCTGACTGTAAATAAAAGAGGAGAGCTCTACACTGTACACCTGCCAGTGATCTGTCTACATTTTTTTTTTAACCTGTATTACTGAGTGACAGTAGACATCCCTCTTTCTTTTTCTTTTAGGAAAATACATTGCTGCTTCACCTGTTCCTCATCTTGTTTTACTTTACTTATCTTTATGAATAACGTCTTGGAGGGATTTTCTGTGCTATTCAGATCTTGATTGCTGAAGACCAGTGGCTTTCACATTTGCCTGTCAATGGCAGATGTGTTTGTAATCCCATGTTCCATACTCAGAGTGCTGGACGTTACAGCCTTGACATTTGGCCTAAGGTTGAGGATTTGCTATTAGTATTTCCCCAGGAAACTGACACTTGATGGACAGGCTACATAATCCATGCTTGGATACATTTCTTAGTGAATTGATCTCCATTTCTAATTGACATGGACAAAGACACAAATGTAGTAGATTGCCATCTATTCCCCACCCATAGTGCATTTTAATAAAATGCAACATGCATCTCAGCGTAAGCTGTGAAGCATATAAATCTGCAACAAGCAGTTCAAAACTTGCTTACAAAATACCATGAATGCCTTCCACATTTCCCTAGTGTTTGTTTACTTATGCAGGAAGCCTCAAAAAATATTTTGATGTATTGCATGCCATAATTTTTAACATTACTCAAAATGCTGCAAAAGACTTTTAGTGAAAGTTAACCCACATCAATCATGACGTTGACATGAAGAATTACTGCCAACCTTTAAATAAAAGAAGGAGAGGGATCAAGAAACTCTAATACTCCTGGCTGTTGCTGAAGTGTTACAAACATTCAAAGTGTTATGCATATACTCTGTCTACAGTGGAATTATATAAAAGGAAGCCAATCATTTATTACCATGGCAAACATAATTAAAGATCTTTTATCTTTTCAACTTATAGGATCCCAGAATGTGCACTTTATATAGTGAGAATTATATTTAGTAACTATTGTATTAGTAACTATAGTAACTCTTCCTTCTTTAGATTAACACAGATTTCAATGAATTCCCTGGGAGCTTTTCAAAGTTAGTAAAAATGTGCATTCAGGCTACAACTTTGTATTATGTGTTACTCCTTCCCCATTGTATTTCCCCAACTGAAGTTGTACCTTTTACCCAAACAAAAGATGATACTACACTAGGCAGGTTGCCTTGTTTTCCTAGTATTCTCCATACGAAGGAACAACAAAGAACTACATGCCAAGACCCGGTTGTCTCACAAGAACTGAATACAGAAAACCTTCTATTTGGTAAGCACAAACAGCATTGCCTCCACTTCTGCGCCAAAAACTCATTAATGTGCCTAACAAAGACGGCATACGTCCCATAATTTCTCTGAGAAAAGTAAACTTCATCAGAAGTCTGAGAGTTAGGTCATCATGTCGAATTCCTGTATCTATTAAGAGTTTGGGTCAATGTGATGTCCTTGGGTGCAGAATTAAGCAGATCCAGATGAGGAAATGCTTCTTTTCTTTGTTGTGATGGAAAACTTCAGCCTTGAAATATTGTAGCTGTACATTTCTCTAGACTGGATGCTTTATAAAACCTTGTGTTACAAATCCAGCTTATTTCAAAGCCATGATCCGTAAAGCCTTTTTATATACAGATTTCTGGTGGTTTTTTGCAACACATCTAAATCATATCATCTAATTTATTCAAAGTTCTGGCCTTGTTTCTCAGTCTCTTACAGCATTTCAACAAGTTGTGCAAACTATAAAATTTTATTAAAATATTGCATCTACCTGAGGATATGAAAACAGTTCTTCTCCATCTGACTTGTTATTCTACTCTTGCAGTGGTCAGATTCACCTATAAATGCCATATCACACTTTTAAATCATGCAGTTCTGTATATCATAGGAAGACAATTTCCTTCTGCTCACGGTGGTAGTTTTACATGCTTAACTTGAACTCTAACTGTCAAATGAACAAGAAGCATTTTAGCTGAGCTAGTAAAAGAGTTAGAAATGGCCAGTATTCTTGAAATAGCTACCCAGGACAGGAATCAATTCTGTTGTTAATTTAAAAAAATTAGTTTCCAGAAAATATGAACAATACTTGCAAATAAGAAAATAAATGTAACCAAAAGCAGATGCAATTAATCAAGGAGTTCTTTTCTGTGATCTCTTCTTACTGCCTGAAACATGAATGTAAATTTTGTATTTGTCAGCTGCATTTAATGAGAAGCCCAGGACTGACTTGGTGACTATGAAATTTCAATATAACTAGTAAATTCAAAACGTTAAAGGAAAAAACCTTCTGAAGGAGAAGATGAGATCTGTGTGTACACTTGTGTTTCTCCTTGTCTTATTTCTCACCAGCAGCTGCTGGTTCAACTTGATAACAGCTCCTTCCCAGCATATTAAAAGACTGGTCAGCCTTACAGCTATCTTTTCTGAACAGAAAAAAATTACTGGTAGCACAGACACTAACAGTTCTCAATCACTCTTATAGATGATCTCCTTTGCGTTAGAGAACTCCAAAGCATCTCATGAGTTTTATTTTTCTCATTTGTCTGCTTTTATGGAAGATGCTGAAAGCATCTCCTCTTCTCTTCTGCCTGTTTTCAGTAATTGCTTCATAACAGCAAGGAGCACTTCAGGAGAATCTATTGATCATGTTACATTATGTCTGACCACTAGACTGGTGCTCTGAAGGCTTTAACTCATGGGATCCTGTTCCATAATATTTCTTCCACATCATTTACAATATTTCTGTTTTTAGCATCAACATGAGACAGGCCCAATTATACCTGAAGTTCAGCAGCATATAATAGGTGTCTGAATTTGAATCTTGAGTTACTCTAATCATCATTTTCAGTTTAACATCATTTACACAGTGCTATTTGGTTTTAAACACCCTGGGCTCAAAGTCACATGCTTAAAATGGTGTATTTTAAAAAAAAATACATGAATGACTAAGAAATGCATTATAATCAAGTACCTGTGATATCCTACGTTTAGAAAACATAGAGTAACACATAAGATTATGTTTTTAGCAGCTGTATTCTCCATTAATATTTTTTTCTGAATGCTGAGAACAATAATCCAGAGCGAACATGCACTCTTTACAGTTGTAGAAATTTCAAAAAGATGCTGTAAATCCTAGCTATGTTTTAAGTTAATTTCTATCTGTGCTTCATTGTGTGTTCAGTGGCTCCTGTCCTTCAACAGTGATTTCCAGCCTCCTTTCAGCTGTGCTCCAGTTGACGGAGTCCATAATTCTCCAACTGCAAATAGATGGGGATATGGAACCCCATTTTTTCTCTGATGTCTTTTCGTGTGAAATATTAGCAACAAGTTTGAATTGTTACAGCAAATTCTGACAAACTTTAAGCATCTGCCTGAAATCCAGTCTCCTAAGTACACGTCTACCAAGCTTTGTCTGGTGTTTTCCAGAGAGTGGTGTCTTCATATGCGCAGTGAAGTAAGTCTGATGCCATTATCACATAACTCTGGTGTTTTGCAGACTGGTTGGATTTATTTTATTGCATATACATAAAACATCTGTTCAGTGCAAATACCGCTAGTCTCTCAGAAGCCTCTCTGCAATTTTGCAGACACCTGGTAACCCTACAAGGTTGGATGCTACTATGCATACACAGTGGAGCTAGCAGGGCTACTAGATGTCAACAAATCCCAGACGTTCACTGCAGATGTGCTGACTGGTTAGGAGTTACAGGCATTCAAAAGCCAGATTTATGTTACTATGTATGTTTAGTAGCAAACAAAACAACAATGATGTGATAGAATCATGGGTAAAAATTATTCCGTAAAAATGAAGTATATCTTGTCATCCTTTGCAGACAGATTTTCATCTGGAAGAGGATATGCCCCAAGTCACATACTAGCTCTGCTTAAATAAACAATAATAAATAAATAATCAATGACAAAAAGGAAATTCCACCAAAGTATTGATATGTTCAATCACCTTTAGTCAGGCAAGTTACTGGGAGCTAGGACAACCTGGAGGAGTGGAAATGGCCACACCAAGTCATGCCTAATGTAAAACTTACAGATACTGCTTTTTACAAGAATGTCCATCCTAAAAATATTTTCACCCTAGAGCATTTTGGACCCCTTTGGATATGTGTAACTTTGAAGGACTTAACAGAGTCTTATCTAGAACCATGTCTAAAACATCCTTCAACACACTAAAATGTCACTGCTTCTTTCAAGTACAGGTGTGGAAGAGAACACATCACTAATATTATCCTCGCAGAACCTCATGGTAAATTTTGACTTGCATATGCGTATATATGTACTGTATACATGTGTCCCATTAATGTCAGTAGCAATATCAGAGTTGAGATCTGCTGTGCGTATCTGAGAGGAAACTTCTGTTACTGGAGAAGATTACATAGTGTCTAAAAGACAAAGAATTGTTTGTGATGAGATTTGGTCGTTGTTCCCAGAGCTGTATAATTAGTCTTAAATGTTCTGTTCACAATCCTGCTCTGGATTTGCATGTGTAACTCCTGATGATTAAAGCAGGACGTGAAGAGCTGAACTCAGCTTTTGCTCTGTGTGCGAAGCAATATATGAAACTGTGCCCACTGAAATCACTGAAAGTATTTTCTTTGCTTTGCTGGGTCAAGGTTTTCTCCTATGTCTAGCTAAGTGCTCAGTAGATTCATTTTCAGAGACTCTATTCCCTCTCCCTTTTCTCCTGGATAGAGAAGATAAAATATTTTCAAGAAAAAAGTAAAAACAGAAGTAACACAAATAAATGCATAATTTCAATATCCTACTTCTTCCTAGCATAGAAGAAGAAAGGAAGGGTTTATCCTCCTACTGTAGTTTTGATTCTAAATCCAATGTAAATACAGAATGAAATGTAAATCCACTGGCTTTTCATGTTGTGAGTTTTACAACATTTTTAATATTGATTCATCTATATGCTGGAAAGTGACTTTCATTAAAAAATCCATAAGCAGTTGATGAAGGGGTTGAGGTGATGTCTTTGTGTCTGCTAAAGTTTAAACCCTTCTTGTATCCAGCCAGGTGAAATTCCAGAGTGGGCAAAGTGATGTAAACCACATCCTTCTCTGACCTCCAAGATTTTATAACATGCTTGCCTTTAGTCTTGTAACTCCTTGGTTACATTGCAGTTGAGTTCTCCCTCTCTGTGTCATTGTCTTAAGTATTTTTCACTTTTCTAATGTCAAAAGCTCTTCTGTTGAGAGGACTCAACAGGAAGTGGATGCAGGGAGCATGAGCTCCGACGAGATCCTTTAATCCACCCCTAATCCCACTCAATTAAAACTCCATTGATGACAGAAAAATCATTAAGTGCTGAAGAACAGGAAAATGAGCAAAAACAAACCTGCATGAGAAATTAGATGTGCAGCTTTTAACAAGAGTGTCCTGCTCCTTCCCTAGCACACCTGCTTTCTGTGCCATCCCTGGCAATCCAAGCTCTTCACTCTTACAACTGAGCAGGTAAAAACATGTAATCTAGTTGGCAGCTTAAGTAATGCATCTCTCACTGTTCAGGGAGAGTTACGCCAGAATACCTAACATCACCCATCCCACCAGTGCTAGGGGAGTTGCAGGCTTTTGTGAAGTGTCCATGCAGTGACTGTGCTCTTCTTCTAAAAGCTATAATCGTGTAACACCAGTAAACTGTGGATGCCCGTTCTACTTATGCACTGCTGCTTACCTGTGTATTTCTGTAATTAGTTTCCAGAGAGGCAGTTTGCAGAGATAGGATAAAAACTACCAGTAAAAAATAAAAAAAATAAAAATCATCATTCTGTTCATAAATAAGTTTTAATTGCTTTCTTTTCTGACATAAAACACAGAGAGTATTTATTGTTCAATATCTTTACATTTAGCATGCCCATTTTTCTGCTTTACATCTTTTCTAATGAAGCAGGGGCAAAATGAAACCAAGATAGCAATATTTGATGTTACCTCTCCCCTTTGCACATTCTTCTCCTCCAATACCTTCAAGTGGTTTTTAAGTCGTAGAGAAATAGGAGGTATAGTAGAGGATGTACAAAGAGCTAAGGAGCAGCAGGTCTGAATGCTATTTTCCACCGGGAAACCTGGGAACCATATGCTGTAAATGTTGAGTACAGTTAATGTGGCTTGAAGCAGCATTAAATCCATTTACACTGCATGAGCCCTCTCTTCCCAGAGTGCACACATGGGTCAGGGAGCCAAAAGCAGTGCAGTAACCAGCTGGACTTTGTCGACAGTTCTGGTGGTGGGCAGAGAAAAGCCTTTGGAAAAAGTCTTTTTGCATGTCTATGCTAAGAATCTACAGCATTGCAGTCTTGATTTCCCATGGATTCCTAGCCTTTATTTTCTTCCTTTCTTGGCCTGAAATAGACATATTTCACATCTCGGATAAGCTCACAGATACAAGGAGGGTATGAGGTAATTCACAGAAACTTAAGACCCAAACAACTGTAGACTTCTTGGACTCATTTTGTTCCCCCTGTGTGATTTGATACTGGGAGGGAGTGTGTAGACTTTCATCTTGCCTCATCACTAGCTTAAAAAAAGATTGGCCTGGTACTTTTCCAGGCAATCTGGGTGCACCTATAAACTGAAATGCAGCTCATAAACATTAACCATGTTGAAACAATACACTCGCTGTTTGCAATCACATTACAAACAACTTAGATGTAAGACACAATTTCTAGACATCTGTAATGTCACTGCACAGGGAAACCCAACCTCCACACCTAAAACACAGACTAATAATCAGCACGTATATTTTTTGCCTTGCACATAATCTTTCAATCAATAGGTATAATGTCCATATGACATTGCTTTTAATAAGTACTTCTTCATCAAATAGTGCTGTTATTTAACCTCTGGCCACTTTTACACTCCTTTCATGCCTCTTCTCCATATTTCTCTGGTACACACTCACTGCTGTATACTTCAAACTGCAGATTGCCAGAACTTCTTTGCTCGATGCTTAAGTGTCTTGTTCGACACCTTGTATGTAAATTCCTATTTAGTGCCCTTAGGCATTGCAGTAGAAATAATAACCCATGGGTCCTGACCCTTCAGATACTTGCTAGTACAAGTAATACCCACTAAGGCCGGTGAAGGTTGGAGGTAGACTCAGCTGCAGTGACCATGAAATGGTCGAGTTCAGGATCCTGCGTGGAGGAATCAGGGCGATAAGCAGGATCAAAACCTTGGACCTCAGGAGGGCTGACTTTGCCCTCTTCAAGGAGCTACTGGGAGGAATCCCGTGGGACAGGGCTCTCGAAGGGAGGGGGGCCCATGAGTGCTGGTCGCTCTTTAAACAACACTTCCTCCATGCTCAGAAGCAATGCATCCCTCTGAGAAAGAAATCGAGCAAAGGAGACAGGACACCTGCATGGTTGAACAAGGAGCTTCTAGCGGAGATAGGTGGAAGAGAAAGGTCCGTGGAATGTGGAAAGAGGGGTAGGCCACTTGGGAAGAGTACAGGAACATGGTCAGAGCGTGCAGGGATGCGACGAGGAAGGCCAAGGCCCACCTGGAACTGAAGCTGGCAAAGGATGTCAAAAACAACAAGCAGGGCTTCTTCAACTACATCAGCAGCAAAAGGAAGGCTAGGGACAATGTGGGGCTGTTGCTGAATGAGGCGGGTGTCCTGGTGACGGAGGATGCGGAGAAGGCAGAGCTACTGAATGCCTTCTTTGCTTCAGTCTTCAGTGCTAAGACTGGCCCTCAGGAATCCCAGGCCCCGGAGGTACGAGAAGAAGCC
>Ga0065711_1007386_pt1 | contig 14989 bp, 4 predicted proteins | sample Hoacrofraction12_FD_59098 | JGI IMG/M metagenome (GOLD analysis project Ga0065711, IMG submission 59098) | Hoatzin crop microbial communities from Cojedes, Venezuela - Epithelial fraction 12 v2 (version 2) | ecosystem: Host-associated > Birds > Digestive system > Esophagus > Crop | place... | reverse complement strand
TCTGGAGATATTCAAGACCCGCCTGGACAAGGTCCTGTGCAGCTTGCTGTAGGTGACCCTGCTTCGGCAGGGGGGTTGGACTAGATGACCCACAGAGGTCCCTTCCAACCCCTACTATTTTGTGATTCTGTGAAAACAGTTTTGCAGTTGTAATTAATCATTAAATCCTTCTTTACTCATTCAAATGAGGTTTTCAAAAGGAGATTTGACAGAGTACCTCTTTTCTACTGGTTAATGCACCCTGATGAAGTGTACATAAAAGCTGTATAGACACTTATTTTTGTTTGAAAGGTCACAGAGAGAAAACTGAAGAAATAATTTTAAAAATACATCTCATAAAAGGGGTAAAAAGCTGGTAGACTGTAACGCATATCTAGAAGCAGGAAGAAACCAGGGTGTAAGGAGATACAGTCACCATTTTCTACCTACCAGCTATTTAGTCCAGCCTTCCATTGTAGAGAGTTTGTTCTAATCTTTTCATCTTCTGTTGTGAATATGACAGATTGTATGAAAGTTTTCATCAAATGTGATGGAGTAAATAATTGAAAATATGAGAAGACTAGCACACTGAAAACTTGGTTAGGTAAGACATTAAGGGGTGACTGCCTTTGACAAAGAATAAAATTTTTGTCTTCAATTAACTGAATAAAAAAATTTGAAGGGTTTAGCTGTTCTGGTAACATGGGCTTTGCTAATATAAAGCCCATGTGACTCTCTAATGAAGTTACAAATGTGTAAGAGACAAAAATAAATTGCACTGATTTTAAACCCATGAAATAACCTGTCATACTTGTACTGCAGGGTACTTGCAAATGGCATACGAGTCAAATGTGTTTAATAAAAAGATGTACCTTCTACGTCCTTTGATCATATCATTTTGCCAGATAAGGCTTATGAAAACAACAGGAACTTCTTTTGCCTTGTTTTTTCGCGTTTTGACTTAAAAAATAAAAGAATTGTTAACTCCATGGCAGAGAATTTCCCTAATAACCCCAGCATGACAGGCAAAAGTCAAAATCAGCAACATTAATATATATTAATGAAACTTCATCTAATTTAAATCTAATCTGACGAGTAACCTTATTTCATGGTCATTAGTGTTTCAGTCCTGTAAAATGCTCCTAAGTAGGGCTCTAAATCTTAGAGATCCATTAAGTACTATTGATGTTGAATGCAAGAAAATTGCCACAAGTCAGCTGCTGAGTTTAAGTGATCCTTTTTTTCTCTCCCCAAATTTTGTGGAACAGCATTCTGGCTGCCAAGTGATGCAGCCAACTAGAACACCAAGTATAATATTTTACTAGAAAAGTGACATTTAAACCCATACCTGTTTTGCTGAGGGCTTAACAAATAGCCCAGAGTTATTTTCTGATTTTTTTTTTTTTGTAAAAGCCTGCTACTAAAATCCCTAATACAAGAGGAAGTGATATTTTCTGTGGTTTATTTTCCATACTAATATAATAAGTAGGCCAAGGTGATTAAGAATCCCAATGTAAAAGTATCTCTTACAGAGCAGAACTGTTTATTCTGTGCTTTTAGTGACTCCACTTGAAACATGTACAAAGGGACGCAGAAGGTCAAGAAACTGAGCGCCTTATCCACCCGGAGTTTAATGGCTGATTACTTCAGGTTGTTTCATTTTTTCAGTGGTTGGATGGTTGTCCTGTGAATCCAATGCTGGAGTGAGGTCTTTAATAAAACTGGATTAACACAGATTAATGTAATGGAACTGTTCTTCCTTTCCTGGCACCTATGGCTGTAAGATTTAAAACCTATCCAGCAGTAACTACATGTTCACTTTGGGCTCATATCTGATCTGGGGCCTGATTCACAGTAGGTTTATAAAAACTCATAGTTGGAATTGAAATGAGTTTGACACACTCATTTTGATGATGATACGGTGCTTCTGAAAGGCCAATTACTTTATGAAAGTACCTACACTTAACAGACAAACTTCCTGACAAGGCTGGCTTCATTCACCCTATGACTTAAATCTTCAGTTTGAAACAGAACTATTTGCACCTAATATCTGCACAAGGTAAAGCATTTTGTGCACAAGAATGGGGTTGCTGTGAGAGAAATTATCACAGAAATCTTCAAAATGAAATCACCGAGTAACACTAAGTAATAACAGTCGTCAGACCTCCTAGCTTTGCTGCTTACCTCTGCAATCATCACTCTTCTCCTTAAAATAGTTACATTGTAAATGAATGGATTAGATCTGAAAATAAGTTGCATGATTTTTTTCCAACAATAAAGGAATGTTGTAATAAATCATTCTATACCAAAACAGTTATTTTTTTCCTCTTATTTTGTTATACAATATTTTGTTACACTTTCTCAGTAAGTCCTAGAATTTTGAACAATATTCATTTGCTGCTATTTGTGTTTACAGTGAAATACTAGTGCTTCAATAAAGCCTTTCTATCTCAGTTGACAATGGAAACATCATTGCAATAAATGTATATATTAGGAAAACAGGAAAGATCCTAAATGATTTACTGTTAGTGGACAAGAAGGGAAACAGCACTAACAGTGAGGAAGAGAGGAACAATTGAGAATGAAGATCTTTATATCATCAATTTTAAAATTAATATTTTTAAAAAATTTAATTACAAATTAATGCAAAGAAACACACAACAATAGCAAAAACATATAACATGCTACTGCTATATGATTCTATGATTCTGTATCTGTTAATACGAAGGTTACTTCATAATTTGGATTTAGGACTTATACCTAAGAACATAAAATGTACCTAGCACAGTTTTGTAAGCATCACATCTAATTAAATTCCCTTCTGCAGTTTCAAATCTATGTGCTCTAGAAATGCTGAGCCTATGTGGCCATAAAAGGGAATTAAAAACTCAGTTCCCATTACTCTTATGGATAGCGATTTGAAGTAGACACAAGTAAGAGGAAGCATGCGGTGTACACAGCTTATTTTCTCTCCATTCTTTACCCCAAAGCAAGGAGTCCTGAAGGGAGACAGAATGGACAGTAAACTGGTCCTCATTTACTGAGCAGAGAGTTGAACTGGTACAAATAGTGTCACAGCCTTCAACTCCCGAGATCAGCCCAGTCCCTCCTACAACCTTAGGCTCTGTGCAAGCTGTTGTGAATGTCACCAGGTGTACATAGCCCTGAGGTACAACTGTTTCTTAATTATTTCAATGCAATTTGCTTAAGACAATGTTAGAAAACAGCAGTCATAAAATCTTGAGACCTTGTTTGAGGAGGCCACAGGGTGGATAAGAAAAGAAATGGAGTTCTCTATGCCTGCTCTAGGCTTCTGAAGGATTGCTTTTCTGAAGGACATTTACACAAAAATGCTGATGCCCTAAAAATCTGGCCTATGTGCCCACAGGCTAGGAATGAAGCAAACTAGAGAAAATTGCTCATAAGGAATTACTCTTCCTCTTCCTTCCCCTGTTGTTTTGGTTGTCTTAAAGACTGTATATGCGGTTTGAATTTAACAGTCTGGACTTATCTGGACTCAGCCAAATACAACATTTATGCACAACATAATCTTGCCTCCCCCTTCAGAACTTCAGAAATGACCTGCAATGACCATGCTGTTTTACAGCTGACATGTTGCCCACAGACGGTCCCTACCAATATATGGCAATGATAAGTTCATGAAGTAGACATATCATCAGCAAAGTTTATGTTTTTTCTAGTAATTTTGAAGAGTCTATGATGTGTGTGTCTGGTGCATTCTAGGGCAGACCATTTATGCCTGTTTTTTCCTGCTAAATACAGGTAACATTCAGTCTGGAAACCATGTAATATGACTCTGATTTTGATTTAATACACTGAAGTAGTCATGTAGGGTCATGTAGTCATAGAAGGACACGTAGGATCACATGAAGTCCAAATGAATGTGGGTGTAAGGGAGATAAAGACTCACCCATTACTATTTCTGTAGTAAATTTTTCACTACTGCCTTACCTATCAGCATGTTTGATTAACAGAGTTTAATTTCTTCCAATTCTCATAGTCTTTTCATGTTCAGAGCATCCATTTCAGATCAGACAGACAAAAACACAGTTGTCTTCATGCATCCATTCAGAAATACCCCAAGTTATTTTCGTGGAAAGAGTCAGGTCAACATTAGAAGCAAGGCTATCCAAATAGATCAGCCTGCAGTTTTATACTTTGAATGATAATTAATCCAATAACAATTGTTCTTAACAATGACAATGACATTGGTCTCCACAATAACTTGCATAGATGACTTTTCATTACTCAGCGTCTTTGATTCTCCTTTACTAGAAGGTAACTAAATGGAATACCTTCTAACACATCTCCACACAAATGCATTCACTTTCCCAATATATAAGGCTACTAATCAGTGTAGATTTATACTAGATTACCTAAATAACATTAATTATCTGAAACAGCAGAAACCCTGCCTACATTTCAGACAATTACTTACAAAGCTGAAGCCTGAAATTTCACTGCTATTAGATAACTTCAAGCAAGCTCATGTGAGATTCCATCAAACCTGTGTAACACGTGACAGAAAACATGTTATTGTTCTACTGAGGATTATGATTACTACATTGATTAGGAAAGAAATCACATTATCTCTATGCAATGATCTCTTCTGCTGTTTTTTCAAACTGATATCCTAACTGAACTCTGTCATGTTCATAATTTCATAGGCCTTTGGAAGAAATCTTGGACAGAATGCTGCGTGTATCTGATTTCATAACATTTTCCGAACCTGACATTCTTTTCATGTGGATTTAGTCCAATGAGAACCGATTAATCTTTTCAGACTGCCTAAGATTTCATTAAATTGCTAAACTAATAATTGCATCTGTGTCAGATTGTACTTTAGGGTAAAGTTAGCTGTTAAAGGACCTTGACCCTGAAGTCTCATCTATTTTAGATTCCAATTTAATGAACACATTCAAACTTCATTGCTTAATTACGTCACACATCAATGAATTTTGCATTTTGATTAGGTAATAATTCTGTGTTATTCTCTGGATCACTTGAGGATATGCCCATGAAACATTTAAACGATGCTGACAAGTTCCAAGAAGGGCATGTATATGTGCTTCAAACTCATTAACATTTGTTTTCTGTCTGCCCAGAGGTATTTGTATTTCATTTTGTAATAACATAGACATTCGTATTGTTAGTCTCTCTTCATGCTTTTCAGTATGTTTTATACTTCTCAAATATTGCTTTATCTTTTTCACTGTGCAATGGTGACCAGAGTACAGCTGTACCAGTCTGATAAAGCTTTGTAGGGGATGGGAAGATATTGGTCTCATAAGTCTCCAGTTTTTTATTTTATTTTGAAAAAAAAGACACTCAACGAATTTCAGTAGTTCTCTCTGTTATCTTGTTCTTAGTTGAGGGACTTCCCAGCTTCAGGCCTTTATATTTCTTGAACAATATATTATTTCTGGAACTTGCTCTACTTTTCATGTTGTTCTATGTGTTTCCACACATTATTTATTTGACGAATGGCATGCAGAAGGCCTCCAGCATAAAAATTTCAGTGAAGAAACAGTGCAATCAAAACAGTGGATGCTTCATAACTTTGCTTTTCTTCATCATAGAAACAGTCACAGCTAAAGACGAAACTTAAGATATATGGAATGTGGAAGAACACTGGCAAAAATGAGGTATCTTGGTTAAAAGTTAACTTGGAAAAAATGCTCACTGAGCCTGAAATTCAGATGGTAGGCTTGCCACACAGTTGGTGTGGATGGTCTTTTCATAAAAGCCACGTGCAGGAGCAGCATAAGCATAGAGAATTTCCTATAAAAATCAAAGTAGTCAACCTGTTTTGCTGATTTTCACTAGTTTAAAAAAGCTGTGAGGCCTAAAAAAGACATTCTATATCTTTTACTATAGATCTCTATTCCAGGAAAAGCAGCATCTGATGTGCCATACTGAGAAGAAATATTTCTGGTCAGCAAAGCAAATACACTTGCAACTTCATGGAAATAAATTATATTTGATTTGTTACAATTTATAGTTCATAGAAATTAATCTCTATAAAATAATTATATTAATTTTCCTACTGAAAAGAAGTTTTATGATTCCACATCTGCAGTTACAGTTGTTTCAAACTTTGTAATGTTTTCTATCCTAGCAACAGGTGGTTTACTTATTTGAATAGATCTTGTTTACATTTATAATCCATTTTTTTGCAGTGTGTCTTTAGCCTATCACGGTACCTTGGAGGATGTCAAGCTCTGTAATTACAGAATCTCTTAACTGAAGAACACTAATAGCAGTCATTGCAACTGTCAGCAGTTTTTCACTTTTCACATGAGGACACTGTTTTCTAATTGGATTAAGTCTGGTTCTGGCTGCAATCTCTGCAAGCAGTAGTTAAAGAAAGAACTGCCATGTCACACCTGGCTTGTGGGCTGGAAGGTGATGAACACAGCAAATAAAGTATCATTTAAAGCACAACCCATGCACATAATTAACTATGCCTTATTTCCTTGATTGAAAATCTGCTTATCAATGATAATAGCTCAACTAAAACACAAGGTAGTATTATAAGGTAGATACTGACATTACCTGAATAAGACACTGTTTAAATGTGCTGAGTGAGTTTCTTTTATGTGGCATTGCTGTCCCTTTTGACCAAACAGTCAGGTAACATTCAGGGCCTTGCAAGTTTTTTTCCTGCAGTGGAAAAATTGAACAGACTGAGATATTGTTCTGATACAACCCAGGCTACGTCTAAAGTTTCTGTTTTTCAGAGCAGTACCATCAAATCTCAAGAGGTAACTGCTCTGGCAATCTAAGACTGCCAACACCCTGCACAGAAAGTTTTAATTTCTCTTAATCTCAGGAGTCCTTTGTCAATGTTTAGCATCTCTTGATTTCTGTTGATTTTACAATTTCCTGTATCAGTACCTTTGTTCCCCATGCATGAATGCTGATAAATAGATACCACTAAATCAATTCTATTCCCTCAGCATTTGCAGTAGGAACAGCCTCTTGTCATGGTTACTGCTGCTTCAGTCATCATTAGCATTTAACTCCACCCTTATTGACCCTGAGGAGAAAGACAACATAAATAAGGTTTATGACAGTTCAGTGATCAAAGACAAGCTTTTGGTGAGCTATACAACCTCTGGGATAACAATATAGCTACACTGTTGGGTGATTTCTTGAATCTTTATAGTTCCTAATGAGACATGGATTCAAGGCTTATGTTCAATAGTACTGCAACGGAGGATAATCAAGAAGTGATGACTCTGCAGAGGTTTGGAAATTCAATCTAAAGAAAATTCAGGCTAAGGAACACTCACCTGACAAGGATAAAGAAAAAAGAAACAGATGACAGAGCCTAGAATTTGTAAAAATAGTTTTCTTACATCATGCAGTGGGAGTATTGGGAGAATTTCAAGATGGGTTGAGAGGTTACAGACAATAAGAGCTAAGCTTTATTTGCAACTAAAATTGTAATAGCTAAATTCTTGAGGAAGCCATAGAAGAGCTAAAGGAGAAGAATTTACACTTCCCTTTTCTAAACACTAAAAGGAAAAAAAAATGGTTTTCATCTTGGCTCTGTTTTGGTCTGTGTTTGCAGCCATCAAACATTTTGAAAGAGTAGCTGTATAATTTAAAATACTACCATATATTTTCCATAACTCATCCAGCTACTGAGGGGCTAAAAGCAAATCAGCTGAGGCTTGTTATTTGTCCAGCAACAGTTGAAGAAGATGTAGTTGAAGGAGGTGGCTACTCAAGAGCTTGAGAGCCACTGTGAGAAGCTCATCAACAGTGATTCAGTAAAGTCACTCTGAGGAAAACCATGAGGCTCTGGAAAGGCCTTGTCTTGCTGTCTAAAAGACTAAAATAATTTTCTGTTTCCTACTGCATTGCAGAAAAGTCACTTTCTGTCAAATATGAAAAGAATATGATGTAGAAAGCAAATGCAAAACTGGTTCATAAAGGGAGTAGTGTGCTCTCTCTGAATGCAGATGGAGCTTAACAGTCTCTGTGTAAGGGATAAAGTCTGTTGATGTAGTATGAGTTAGTGATTTGTCTTTATAATGCATTTTCACTTTCTGGAAATTTATGAATGTGTTTACACTGATAAGATTAAGCCTGACAGAAATACGCTGCCCTGTGATCTCCCATATTTTTGAATGTAAGAACAGTCTATGAAATAGTTTTGGCCCAGGCTAACAAATATCCTCCCAAACAGTTCCTAAACACAACTCAGAAGCAATGTCCAATAAGCATTTGCATCCAGTTTCTGTGCTCCAGGAAATTAGAGGGTTTAATACTGTGGACACAGGTCATTCTGTGTCAGCTATCCTCAGACACTGAGAATTATTCCAGGCACACTCAATTTTCTGGCAAGGTTATGTACCCACCTCTACATAATATTCAAAATCATATCTTCTTACTCATAAATTTCCTTTTAAAACTTTAAGCTTGAACTCTTAAGGAACTCTGGGATGTTTGCTTTTCAGTAGTTTCTCTGGAAGTACTAACACCTGACCACAGAAGAATTGCCATGTGTTGTTAAATTTGCATCTATAATATGAGCTTATGTATCATGTGTATAGGGTGTGTCAGCTATCTTGTCTGAAAAATTTTGTCCCTAATTTTTCACGTTAAATGCTAACATTTCTTTCTGCAATGCTCATCCCGGCGCCTCCTGAGTAGCTTCTGCTCCACTGCAGATTTGACTTCTGTGTATTTTGATAACTTTCACTGGTGATTCCTTGCAAACATTTTTTTTTTTTCATAAAATGACAAAATGGCTTTTTAGAGCCATGGACTAGGTCCTTTTGGTAACTCAGCTGTTGCAAGTGCTTTGTCTATAGACCATGACTTGCAATTTGCAATGTACTGTGTAGGCAGCAGTTTTACAGGTACTTGTCAATCTATTTTACTGTATTCCTTGCCCTTGCTATTTTTTGTCTCACATTGGTTGTATTCCGTCTTTTGTTTTATTTTCCTTGTATCTCCCAATGTTCTCTCCTTTATTTAAGAAAAAAAGGAGCTTTTACAGGTCAGACCCAACAGATTAAAGGGTTTCATACTCCGGTATTACACATATAATGAATTCTGTTAGACCACGTGAGTGTTGAAAGCTCTTAATTTCACTGTAATTTTATCACTGCAATAAAAGGTCCTCTAGTGTTGGACTACTAAAGTACTGCTGTAGAAGACTCCTTACATAACTTGATATGACGATGTGTATGATGTGCTTGGGGTGTTCAGTTAGGCTCTACTTAATATACTGAGATGCTGGTTTACATGGGCTACAAATTATAGATATATCTATGTATGCAAGTATACAAATACTTATACAGTCAAAGTTCAATATTCCTTTGCACAAAAGTCTCTGGTAAGATAGTCTGTATTTAGAAGATCAACAGTCCATGAAAGTATGCTATCCTCAATAATCATATTGTATCACATCCTCTTCATATTTCAGAAGATTTGTAGTGCTCCTACATATCAGGGGAAGAGCTGAAAAGAAGATGTATGCTTAGTTTATTTTTAGTTTGGAGGTTTTTTCAGGGGGGATGACCCATGGAATCATGAAAATGGCTTGAGTGGAAGTTGTTAAAATCTAATCTGGATAAAAAAAAACATCTTCCAGATACATGAGGACTATACTTTGAGGTGGTATTTTCAGCTGATATAGATAATAAACTTTTAAAAGCAGAGCTGTAGGAGATCGAAGACTACTTGCAATTTATGTTTCAACAACAAAATAGCTGCCGTAGAAGAAACAAGTGAATTCTGAAAATTGTCAGTGAAGTGTTTTGTCACTCTCTGAAGAGGAATCAGTTTGTATTGAAATTATGTTTTTGTTATTTTATCATGACTGAAACACTTTATGTTGATATACAAATTTATCTTCTTTTCTGCTTTTAAGAAGAAGAAAGCTCTCTAATAATTTATTTTTTGGTTCAAGGGAAAACTTGGCCAGGAAAATCATAACCCCTTTATCAACCAGTTTTAATGAAACAGAAAATCTTCCTGATTTATATATATATATACTGAGTAATGTAGTTATGCTTTGAAAAAATAAACAAATGGGGGGAAGTCTGTCATTATACCCTCTGATACTCTCTGCTTATGGTTATATGCATATTAAGTACAACAAATAGCTAAAATAAAGAAAAAAAGGTCAGCCCTTGAAAATTCTAGGTTCATTGATATATTGCAGGTACTGGTCATACAACATGAGGAAATCCAGCTCTTCAAGAGTTGGCAGTTCACCTGCAAAACAGCAAATAGGTACTTTAATTTTATCTCCAAAATGTATATAATTTCAATATCTTATTGTAGTAATAAAGTTTTAAATTAACTGAATACTAAGGAAAAGACTCTTACAAACCACAAAAACTAGATACGAAAAAGCAGAAATGTATTTCACAATAAGCTGATGGAGTTTTCAACACATAAGTATCTATTTCACCAGTAAGTGATACGAAACTATTGTTCTCAAACATCTATATTGATCCATATGATGTATACCAAGGAAAAGACTGACAGTTATTCAGACCTATCCAAAATTTTCAGCTATTTTCATATACAGACATCCAGGATGCTTAGAAAATTTTAAGTGACTAGTTCTAAATGTTCTGTTATCTTCAGTGGTTTCTTCTTTTGCTTTTCCTAAGAGTACTTTACTTTCTATCTTAAACTAATTTTTACATTTTTTTAATGCAAATCAGCTTTTAATGTCACTTTACAAAAGATCCACCATGACACTGCTGAGTGTGTTTGAATTTTTAAAGCATAATCTTTTAAATTATGCTCTTCATACAGGGAATTTTTTGCGTATTTTCTCCCCTAGTAAGTTTACTTCAAAACCGTATGAAACTTTCCATATCTGAAAATCCTCAAGAGAAGCTGACGAAGACTGATTTTTCATCTTAGTCCTCTCCTCTTTTCTCTGCATCCTCCTATTATCTATCCTGAAAAATGTCTAACGATCAAATTCTGGTTCAGCTCTGTAATGATCCAGTTCCTCAACTCCAGTGAAGCAAGATTTCTTGCTGGGAAAAAATACTGGGATTCAAGATATTCCTCTTTTGCAACCAGGAACTTATCTGGAGGTTTCCAGCCTTGAACTATGGCAAAGTTGTGTGTCAGGTCTCTCTCTCTCTCTCTCGCTTGCTCTGTTATAGCCCGGATGAAAACGCTTGCAGTATATTGAGCACTAAGAAATGTGAAGTGTGATGGAGTGGGAAGATTCCCTGAGAGTAAATTCAATGCCAAAGAATACAGTGAACAATTCTATTCTCTGTTCAACATAATAATATGTTTACATAGTATGTGAATACTTTAATTGGAAGGAAATGTTCCAAAGGCAGTATTATAAGTGGTTTCTTTACCTCATAAAACATTTTGTGCTTTTTCCATGAAAAACAACATCTTTCATACAAATAACAACTGAAACCATTAATTAGTCTCAATTTTCATTAAATTATGTTCCCTGTTTAACAGTGATTAAATTGCAATAGCTAGATAAATTAAGATACCAACATTTAATTTAATTAAATTAAGTATGGTGTTACTTCTTATTACCACTGTGAATGACTAACACAATGGAACTACAAATGTCTTTGCTTTATCATTTATTAAATTCTTTGTGCATGTAAGTGTACTTTATCACTAAAAGAAAATTATTAACAGGATATTAACATCATTTCATTTAAAAAAAAATATTCTTCATTTGAATTTCAAAATATTTTCATACCTGGAAAAGATTATGAGGAAAATACTTCACATTTTCAGTCTTGAACTCGGGACTCCTACATTTTTGTCAAGATACTCTTAAACCAAAGAGTATTATATACCTTTTAAAAAAATTAAATCTATTTGTTCTGGTACAGAATTCAGTTTCTTTGAATCTGACTTACTCTGATTCCATGAAAAAGTCCTTTAGCTTGAAATAAATATTATGTTTCAAAATTCCACTTTGGAAAATTTACCTTTAACTGTTTCTTACTATTCTGCTTTTCTTTCTGATAGCAGGAATGCAGTACTTTTCAAATTTGCATTTCACTGAGATGTTTCTTCTCAGAGATTACAGCTGAAGAAAGAGCACATCAGCTTGTTTGCATATATTCATGAAATCCAAATTTCACTTATAAAAGAGACAAATGGGGAAATAGTTCAGTTATAAAAGAGAAATGAAAGGAGCACAAAGAATTACCTTCATATTTGCCATTCTTTTATACAAGGATAAGACATTTTCAACAAGATTGAAACCCAAACTTAAAATATTTTCTTTTCATCAGTAATACTGTGCCTTTAAGAAAAACATATATGGTTTTTACTGCTACAAGTTAACACGGAAATCAAGGTATCACATTTTAGAATGAAAATCCACTTTAAATAAATACTCAAAACAGCAACATTTATACAGTCAAACAACATCAAGGTTTATTCTTACTGAGAAGGTGAGCACAGAGCTCAGCCTGTGCATTGCTTACTCCTTCAGTTGTCTTTTCCAAGTTCTGGTTATTGTCAGAGACACAGCACTGGCCTAGATGGGCCACTGAATTGAAACTGGGCTGGTATCGTAATTTTCATAAAGTTTTCGGGATTTCTTTCATTTTCGCCTTAAGGTTCTTTCTACTATTTTTGATTCTCTTCAGATCTCTTTAAAAAAAACACTATTTCTTTGGCAGCTTTCCAGACACCAGAGTAACAACACATATAGGTAGAAAAATGTGAGTGGAATGTACATTTTGCCAGAGGATACATCTAGATAAGCCCTGAAATCAAGGAACTAAGATCAGGAATTACACTTTTGAAGTTGATCATTCAATAGTCCCCATGTGAAGCATGAAAATAGAATTATTTTGGATTAAACTAAACTGGGAGATAAGCTCAACAAGATTGCCACTAATGGGCATTCTTTTCAGAGGATCAAGCTAGGGCTAGTCCAAGTTGGAGACACATCAAAACGCAAGTAAAGCAGATTCTGGGTCTCACACACAAAGTATTTGAGTTTACAAATTTGACCCAACTACACCACAAAGTTTACTAATGTAGACACGGTCATAAAAGTACCTAATTTTGTGCAACTCTCAAAGAGTGAGTAAAAAAACAATGCAGTGCCTGTGTGCATGCTAAGATTTCTAATATGGACAGTTTGGAAGATTTGAGCTACAGTTCAGAACTTTTGTTATATTTTCTCACTATATCAAGGTCTGATGTTCAGAGACATTTCAGAAGTGCAATAAGCATGATTAAGTCTTTCCTGGCAACAATAGGAATGGAAAAAAATATTTTTTTCTGTTTATTCATTTATTTTAGTAAACTGTCTCACGTTAATTTGGCAGAAAATAAAACCCCTTGCTTTCTAACGCTCTTCACCGAAGTGAGAGGCTAGGTGCGGCTAGATTTAAATTCTGAGTGATGTTCAATTTGCCACTACCAGTCCAGTCGCGTTTAATACGTATATTAAACTACCACAATTCTGGATACACTAATAGCAGTCTGCACCTTCAGTCCAGTCGCGCTCATGAACTAGCACGGCCACATTGGGTCACGTTCAGTGAGAAACTGTGACAACTGGCTACTGAAACAGTGCGGTTTTATTTGTGCAACAGATATATAGGTTTTTTGAATTGCCGGTGATACTGACTGTCTGCAAGAAAACACGTGCAAATATAAAACGCGTGAAAAGATTATAAATAATACAGCCTGGCTATAGAAAAGCGCTTAGTTTAAGTCTCACCCAAGGAGTCCCAAGGGGCGAAGAAGCAAGGCTTAGCCCATCGGCCAATCCCAGCTGTCGGAGGCAGTGTGAGGTGGAGTTTCCCTTGACTTGCTCACGGTGTTATCTTCTTTTCCTCCGAAGATCTTCTTCTCCGAAAATCCCCCATTTCCCTGGCTATTTTTACATCCTTTCTACCTTTAAAGTGGAGTTTGAGTGACTGTAGTCATACATACCTTTTATCATGATTGGTGTAAAATTTTCTCGCTTCACGTTTAAAGGTATAGTTTATGAAAAATCGAGAGCGCAGACTCAAAGAGGAGTGGTCGCACCTCGGAGGCGGGTAGCCTTCGGGATGGAGGTGTGTTTTGGTATTAAAATGATATTAAAACAAGCAAAGTTCACGAGAGGGTAGCACTTTGGCAAGGTTTCAAAAACCTGTTGACTCAGGGGGCCAGATAAGCTGCTTATCAGTTCTAGAGAACCATTTCTTCCCACTTTATTATCACAGAGCAGGGCCATGGAGTCTCTGCTACGTTCAGTCCTCTATGGTACATTGCAGGGAGTTGCTGTTTTAATGGATTCCTCGCATGCCTGCTGCAGCTGTGTCCCATCCTCAGAGCTCCTTTTGATTTCATGCTTTCCGTCAATGGGGGAACACTGCTACATTTTTCATATAAACCTTAATTCTCAGATCTAAAACCTTAATTTTACTAATAATTCCACAAACCGAGAGGACAAACATAGTACTAGAGTACGTTAGTCAAATTTTGGAAAAACGGTGTAATATTTTTTTAGAAGGGAAAGTTCAAAATTTCCTGCTAAACAGACTGGTGATTCCAAGCTCAGTCCCTAGCAAAAAACTGAGAATAAAAAGTAGTTTAAAATATTTTTTTAAATAATTAAATAAACAAATACTATTACAAAGTGAACTTTATTTAAAAAAACACAACATCTAACCAAATATCCCCCTCACCCTCTCATAAAAATCCTACTTCTGTGTGAGTTTTCAGCTTCTACAGGAGCTCCACATAAACCTCTCACACAGTTATTTCATTTTGAATTGCAAAGTTTGCACCATGCATTTACTTGCTTCTGAAAATAGATTTTACAGAATCACAGAATCACTGAATGGTAGGGGTTGGAAGGGACCTCTGTGGGTCATCCAGTACAACCCCCCTGCCGAAGCAGGGTCACCTACACCAGGCTGCACAGGACCTTGTCCAGGCGGGTCTTGAATATCTCCAGAGAAGGAGACTCCACAACTCCCCTGGGCAGCCTGTTCCAGTGCTCTGT
>Ga0065711_1043021_pt1 | contig 14990 bp, 8 predicted proteins | sample Hoacrofraction12_FD_59098 | JGI IMG/M metagenome (GOLD analysis project Ga0065711, IMG submission 59098) | Hoatzin crop microbial communities from Cojedes, Venezuela - Epithelial fraction 12 v2 (version 2) | ecosystem: Host-associated > Birds > Digestive system > Esophagus > Crop | place... | reverse complement strand
AGAGTTTGCTCCTTTGAAAAAAAAAAAAAAAAAGATACAAGTGTCCTGTTTGGTTTACTGCTGTTTAAGAAAATAATATTAAAGAACAAGCATTGTCTGCCCCTCTCCCCCCAACTAGAAGAAAACAGTATTCTTTGAAAGGACTCTTTTTTTTTTTTTTCCTAGTCCCTGCAGCTTACCATGTTGCAAAGCCCTTCATGGACAGTACAGTCGAGTGTTCCAAATTTAAGCTGACCATAAAGATGTTTTGATGCTTTTCTCAGCTCTGGTAACAAAGCTCGACAAGGAGGACACCACTAGAAAACAAAATGCAAGTAAGAGCAAATGCTTTCCCTGCAGTTGGCTCTCGGGAGAATGTAAGCTGTTTGAGATGAATAATATGCCGCTTTGACAACAGACTCCACTAAATAGAAAACCCACACAGTCTAGGAACTAGTGCGCTGCCAAGGAATGAGAAATTACAATACCATCTCATGATGCTGAAGGACACTTTCAAGATACTGCTAGTATTTTGTTACATAGATACATAACAGATTTTAGAATAAGGGAAATTTAGATATTAAATATTTACCGGTGCAAAGAAATCCACCAGCCATGGTTCCTTCTCTTTGTCAGGAAAATTCTGAGGTCCCAGTGTGATAACATGAGAGTTGACACTTTCTTTGGCAAATGCAACAATATCATACAAGATCTTCTTTCCTTCAAAGAACAATGTAGAAAGGAAGCTTTATTTTTCCCTATGAGAGTTCTCATTAAAAAATTCAGTGGTAGCAACTGGAGTCCTTCAGTTCCCTTGACTGATCTTTAAACATGGCCTGCCTAAATAAATTGAACAGGTACTGGCTTGCTTTTTCTCAGGCAGACAATGTTAAACTGTCCAAATCTACACAGGTAAGACATACTCTAGGTGATAGTTGATATTTGGCTAAATATTTAACTGAGTATTTACCCAATATTAGCCAAATAAATGTTTTATTCAAGACAAAATACGTTTTTGTCAAATGAAATGACTTTTTTGTGACTGGACTATTGGCTGGTTTATCATCTTACTAGTGTTTGTTGGAATTAAAAAGTTACTATTCTAGATACACTTGCCTTGACAAAGGTACTGACACAGTAAAGACTTCAAGCAAAATAAATGATACTGATAAATCACAGCTTTTTAGGTGTAATTGAAGTTCCTACTTACACAGCTCTAGCAGGCAAAGATCAAGTCTCTTCATACCCTTCATGCACACATTTATCAACAGAAATGAGAGAATGTGTCTTGAAATTAACCGAGAATAAGAATTTCAGAGTAATTAAATCTGAAGTCACTACACAATGACTTAAGATTTATTACTGTTCTTAGATTTTAAACTGCTGAAGCCCTTCAACACAGCATATAAAAAAACTTGATTCTTTTGAGTATTATATTTGTATAAATACTGGAGTGAGATTACTATTGGTAAATCTTCTAGATACCATCTATTTTGTAAAGAGTAAAACAAACCATTCAGAAAAGAATGTAGGTACTGTAGTCCAATGTATTTCTCTTACACAATTTGTAATCTATGTCATTATAAAAAGATCTAAAAATGCTGTATGTATTTGACCCTTTCTTGGCTTCTCTGCAGGAGTGGAAATTGCAAAGAGTGTGTGTACATATATAAGGCTTTTCCCAGCAGCAATCATTAGATAGACGGGATTGTCTTTCCGCCTTAGATACGACTAATCTGTTCCAAGTGATCAAAAACATTTCTCCTTTCTTCTTTATTACAGTACTAAGGTTCTGACTTAATCCAGCAAGCTGTTTCTAATACTTCAGAGGCTGAAAAATGAGAAATGCATCTTGCATAATTGCTTTGTGCTGCATTCTGGATAAGGCTACACCTATTGATGCAAGCTACAGTTTTGCTTCAGGCTTTGTTCCTCTCCAACCAGCATTTTTTAATCTTTTCAGCGGTACACAATAACATAGTTCCAACATTTCCTGGAAGGAAACTGCTATGTTGGAAATGAAAGGAAGTGGTAAAAATCTCAACATAGATTTTCCTGGGTGGAAGTCAACAAAACATGGAATTAGTTTCAGAGCAGTGACACATGAAATCACATCCAAGTTTCTCAAGTTGGCAGCACTGTATGACGAGCACATTAAGCCTCTGTGAAGGGAGCACTTTACAGCATCCTTTGGTTACCCTACCCAAAGCAGAAGCTGTCCTGATCAGCTTCAGAGATTTCATTTGTATGTAATTATGTAAATGATATTGAAATAGACAGGATAGTAAAGACAAAATACATCTCTTGGCATCTGAAGACTACTTACCCAGGAAAAAAAAGAAAAAAAAAACACAAAAGGAAATTTTAAGTTTGTGCAAGGTTACAGTAAGGTCAGAGGAAAAATAGCAAATATTAGAACTACAAAACTGTTCTTTGGGAAAACAAATGCAGCTTGCCAGAGACAGTATCATCTCAAAGTGATGATGTAATGATTTAAATTTGCCAAAGTTTCCCTTACCATGATGAATTTCATAATCTCCAGTTCCTTTTCCTTTGAAGACTGCCAAACAAGGCTGATACACATATAGTTTGTTGCAGATGGTTGGTGAGGAAAGACAGTCAAACTTGCCAACCTGTTTAACAGACAGTGCCATTTTAATTAAGGCATGCTAATTTATATAGATTAACAGATTTTGAAAAGCAGTAAGAGTTAAGAAAATAAGGTAAAAAAATCGAGAAGTAGTAGCCTTTTTATAAACAAGAGAGGTCTTAAGACAAACTACGAGGAAAACTACTAGCACAGCTATATTACATTGCTTGCTAATTTCTAAATTAAAGGCCAAAATAGGGAATAAAACCTTAGAAAATCCTCTTTCCCCCTCCCCCAAATAAAACAGCAAGAGAGCAAAAAGACACCTAAAATAAATGTGACATTAAAATTCTTCTAAAAAAACCTGTTGCATTGACTAAAGTACATACCTTATAGAAAAACACAATACATATCCCTTTAGTACAAAGTTTTAATTTGGTTTCATTTTATTAAGAAAATTTTCAAGACAATTATAGGGTTTTCTGAGTAATTAAAATACAGTTTCACATCAACATCAATTTGATGTTGAAGTGTTAACTTTTAATTGTTAACTGAACAGGATCTGCAGTAACATTTCCCATGAGAGAGCAGATTTAAAAGATAATCTTTCCTAACTACTTTTAAATTATTCAGATCACATGGGAAATTTCATTTCTTGCTTCAAATTAAAAACTTTACTACAGATCTACTGTATGATAGTACATTTCTTCCAGCACCAGAGGTGGCAGGGGGTAGCAAGAGCTAATAATCACAAAAAACATACTGACTTGTTCTCTGAATGTAAATGGTATTTAACACTAGATGAGTGAGCAGTCTTACCTGAATATGTTCATCTTTAAGTAAAAATTTAAGTTTCTTAAACTCCTGTACATTTGATTTATCACTCTCCCCAAACTGGAAGAAAAGCAGCCATCGGTGATGAGCCAGGCGGTCCTTTAAATGAAGGAAAAAACCCAAAACCACAACAAAAACACAGACAAAAAAAAAATTATTCCAAACTAATACCAACTTGTAAATTCCTTTCATGTTTTTAAAGGCAAATGACCAATTATCCATCTGATCTCCAGCTGGCCTCCTCCACTCAACAAATTCTTTCATGTAGTCCTTCCACTAAACTTCCTTTTACTGCATCATAAAGCAGGAAAGAGGAAAAAATCTGAAAACAAGCTGGCTACACGCTAGCCTCTATACTTTCTGTTTCCATGCGTGTTTCCTATTGTAGATGAAGCTGCTAAGTGCTACTACTAGCGTGAAAAGAAGTTTCCTCTTTTATTTGTCCAGGACATGGGTAAGTTTTATGACTTCTAATTTCAGTTCACACATAACTTATCATGGATTAACAAGTATTTTTCTTTCTTACATTACTGACAAAATACATTTAAACCAAAATTCTCTCCAAAATATTTTATTAAAAAAAAAACAAACAACTAGAAAGTTACAGTTGCAGAGTTAGTTGCAATGGCAATTTCTGTGGTTTTCTATTTTCCTGGTAAATATCCTGCCGCCCCCATTAGTTGTTTTGCTAAACAACATAGACAAACAATGTTACATTTTTGGCTATGGAGGGGAAAAAAAAAGTAATTATCAGTTAAATAAATACTAGGTTGTTGTGTCAACAGGATTTGAAAAATGTAAAAAGTAATGATAAAAAATAGAAAAGTACGTTATTTAAAGACATCTTAACATATTTTTTAAAATTCACCTCTAACGATGCTGCAGAGATAATTTCAAAGTCTGGCAGATGCTGCATTACTTCCTGATATATTTCTCTGGCATCCAAGGAGTTAAGAAACTAGGAAGGAAAATTAACTGTGTTTATTTTAAGGAATTACAAACATCAATCTGACTGTTGATGGTTAGTACTCAAAGTGTCAGAAAAATTATTCTGATTTGTTCCTTTCCATCAACTGAAGAGTACAGTTACTAATATGTTATTTGATCAACTTCTTTTTCATATATACATATATATATTCCACAAACATCACTCTGAATACTGCATTTTAGCTTGTTCTCCTACAATACTAAACTCAAGATACTGTATTTTGTCAAAACAGGGGTTAAAAGTCTCAAATTCAAAATTTCAAGCCAAATTTTAAAATCATGTTTACAAGATTTCCAACCTAGTCTTACAGCCTTCCTTAACTGCACTGTACAGATATTTACGTTTCAGTAATTTTTAAAATTCAGCGAGTACTATGAATCAATAACTCGGAGTTGTAAGTTACATGGCTGAAAGTAGGTAGGTTACAAATTTAATTTCCTCTTTTTAAAGATATAGGTAACAGCAGTGACAATAAGGGAACAAGCCGTGCTTCAAACTGAGAAATGTCTCCCATCAATTAAGGAAGCTAAAACTACCATAGAAAATGTAGGAGGAGGTTGCAATATTACAATAGAGCCCAACAGCATAATCCGTACCAACAGATACCATAGGAGCACTTTTGTCACACATGTCAGTACTCCATTCAGTGCAGCATTTCTCAAACTTGTGACACCTGGGGCATATTGCTTCTGGAACGAAAACTCATCATTTAGGTTGGAAAAGACCTTTAAGATCATCAAGTCCAACCATTAACCTAACACTGCCAAGTCCACCACTAAACCATGTCCCTAAGTGCCACATCTACATGTTTTTTAAACACCTCCAGGGATGGTGACTGAACCACTTTCCTGGGCAGCCTGTTCCAACGCTTAACAACCCTTTCAGTGAGGAAATTCTTCCTAATATCTAAACTAAACCTCCCGTGGCGCAACTTGAGGCTGTTTCCTCTTGTCCTATTGCTTGTTACTTGGGAGACAAGACTCTGAAGCTTGTCCAGGGTAGCTGGGTAGCAGTTTTGGAACTCGCTCACGGGCCTGTCACTGAGCACATCCCGCCCCTGCATTTCCACGGCTGCTCAGGGAGGCTCCAGAGGAGGTGGCCAGGCAGACCTACAGGCTGCTGCTACTGCTGCGTGCTCCTGTTCACTCTCCCAGCATACCAACAAACCAGGGACCACCTTCAGGGATCACTGCCTTAGAAGCCAGGAGGAATATGAACTCATACCAGGACACACAAGTTTAGAAGAGAAAAACAAGTATCTTTTCAGTTGTATCTAATCAATCTGGAAATTATTTATACATTCCCTTGTCATCACCTTATTTTATCTAAATACAGAATGGTTGAGAAACAACTCATACCAAAACACCTCCTTTCTCTTTGTTATTTATGGTGGCTCCAGGCGGAAAGTATGCTGTAGTACTAGATGAGATATCCAAATTATCACAAAGCTCACCCTGGGTGCCACAGTCCATCCAGCCTACATTAACAAGACCCTCCTGTAATAAAAATAATAAAAAAAAGAACACAAACCAACACCAAACACAAAACCATGGAAGAGTATTTTTTAATTTCAGGTTCAGAAATGCTTTTGAAAATCCCAAGACCAGCAATTATATACAACATTTAGAAAATGGAAGGAAACCACGGTGCAATTCATTAGTTAATACTCATTCACATTTAATAAAATTCTTTAAAAATTTCATGTTATTCCAGTAACTACTAAGTCAAAATATTTAACTCTTCTGAAAGTTAGTGGCTGAAATCTTGGTTCCACTAAATTCAGTGAAAGTTTTAGCTACAACTTGATGTTTTCACTTCCGCTATTTTATTTGAACTATAACAGGTAATGCTTTCAAAGTGAAACACTGCTTACCAACATGCCAGCTAGCTTAAGGCGTGTTTGGTAACTCAAGCAATCTGCAAAATAAAAATTATTTATTTACAAACATAAAACTTCAAATTATTAATGCACTAAGCCCGCTCTAGTTTAGAATTACCCCTTTCCTTCCTATACAGGTGACCACTGCAAAAGGCATGCTTCCTGGCTATTCATCCGGTATTTCAGTGACTTGAAGTTGCAACATCTAGTAATCAGCACTTGATGGTTGTCCACTCCAAGTTAAAAATAACATGAACACCATTCTCCTGCTTCATCAACACAGAATTCTCATTTTAAAAATGTTAGTATTTTATTTGCTATATAAGACAACAGACCTTTAAAACTTCTTCTTAATCAATGTTTAATAAAAAAGAGGTATCTACATTGTCTTGTAATGAGATTTCAATGGAAATATGAATTTCTATGATTCAAATAATAATTGACTATAATAAATACATCATATGCTCTCATCACCCATCCAGACTTTGAATAGCTACTTTCTGATGGAGATTTTTTCTGAAATAAGCAAATGCGTCAAGCTGACTTCAATTACACCAAAGTTGAAAACTTAATAACGAAAGGACTGCAACTTGAAATCAAGCTATTTACCAATGTAAATCCAAGACTGCAGCTCCGGTTATTCATTTCACAGAACAAAGGTCTCTTCCTAAGACCAAGAAATCTTTTATTTGTAAAGGTGTGGCACATTTACTTAGCTCTACCAGCTAACCACGGCAACTTTCTAATATACCATATCCAATACTGAGCCCAAGAAAGCCAGTGACAAACAGCTACAAAAAAACAACACAAATCTAAACTGTCATAACATCAGTGGCAGAGCCAATTACTATGTCCAAACCTAACCTAAGAGAAAATATTCAGCTAATTTTTGAGTATTGGTGGCTTAAAGGGGAGATACATCCTTTCTTCTACGCAGCTATCACGACATGCTGGCATGCACCGATGTAATATCTGTCATTTGATCTTGAGCTGGAAACTGAAGTCAGAGGCCTTTTCTGCCAGTTCCTGTTCTGAGGGGTTACACTTTGGTGCTGCTGTAATGACTCACGTGACATTACAGAAGCACAATAGCATAATCTCTCTATTAATGTCCCTTTTGTCAAACTGCCTCCAAAATGGAGCTTGAATGACCCACAGTCCAAATACTGTGACCACCTAAGATGTTTTACAACTTTTTATTGGAAGCAAAAGCGATTATGCCACCATCAACAAAAGCACTTCTTTTTTTTCCTGTTTGCCTTATTTGAAGAGATCTACTGCACCTACCCCCACGTTCAGCACAGAAGGTGATCAGCCAACCAACGCCAGAAGCAAATGAAGTTTCAATGGCATTAACAAAGTTTCCTAAGAGTGAAACAATTTGCATCAGTTTGTGGCTAGTTGAACGTGACTATGAAACAAGAAGGTTTTACATTTATATTAGCAAATTACAGTAAACTATTTTTAATTGCAAAAATAACACTTAGCAACAGTTGACTGATTCAGTTGTAAACATAGCTTCTGTCATATTTTATATTGCAAAAGCAATTTCAAGAACAACATCCAAAGAAAATATGTGACCGTTACCTGCCCATAACTCAGTGACTGTGCTTGTAACATACTGCATGGCAAAGTTCTTTAAGCTCTCTTTTGACCTGTCACCGTAATATTTCACTGGTTGCTATAGAAGACAAAGAATAAAGTTTATAAAATTAAAAAGAAAAAACATCCCAAAACTTACTGTTTTTTTTATAACAGTACTTATGCAACTGCAGGACAACCCGTCCCCCCCTAAACATAAGCTCTAACTGTTCTCTTCCTCCCATATCGGATCATTTAAAATTTAACTTTTATTTAAATTTTGTAATGTGATTTCTTTCCAAGTCCAGCAACACAAGAGTAATTTAGTCTTAGAAACACCAACTCCCAATGATTGTATTTCTATCTAAATAAAAATTGCTTGCATTAGTCCATTTAGCGTATGCACAATCTCTGCTTTCAGCCTCTCAAATCTTATCATTGTCAAATTCAACCATAATTTATACACCACCCTGGCACCACTGCTTAATAAGCAGCTGTAAAGCGTGACGTACACAATGCAGCTAAGCATGGCAGAAATCTCGTGGGAGGAATTTCCAAGTTTCTTTAGGTACCTGGTCATACTCTTTAGATTCAAAACCACAGACTATTCTTTGTATTTGAAAAGTTCATTACAATACTAGAAGAGAAACTGTTCAAGCAGACTTGTTGTTTTGCTACAGCACCAGTACTGACAGTGTCGTCCCAAATAGGTCCCAAAGAAGTGATATGATGCACAGTAAAATGATTAAAAAAACCCCACTGTATCGACCAGACATCTATTTTTGAAGTTAACCTTCTACACTACATTAACCAGGGTGAAGGAAGAGCAAAAGTAATTTATTAAAAGGAATTAATATAGTAAAAGGAAGATCTTTACATAAAGAGTGATGACCGAACAAGTATTAAAGAAATACTCTTTCAGATTTCCATCTTTCTGAAAATGCTTGAAGTTTTATCACTCACCATTCCAGTTTTGAAAATGTAGAGACTGGGATAACTGTTAATCCCTTTAATGCGACAAAGCATTCTGTTATCTCCACAGTTGACAGCTCCAATGCGTATTACTCCATCCATCTCCTTAGCAAACTCCCTCCACTAGAAAAAATGGGAAAAAAGAGAAGGATATGTTCCTATAAAAGACATAATGAAAAATCAACACGTTTTAGTCCTGACACCTTGAATTGTTGTCTTTGATTTCAGCTTCAGTGTAAAAATCCACTTTAAGTTTTATGCTGTTAACACCAAGAAATTTTCAGAGTTAATTTGGTTGTTATACATACCGTGGGTGCTAACTCATGGCAGTGGGAGCATCGAGGAGAATAAAAATTCACAAACCACAGTTCTCCTGAGTTAACAGCAGCATCTAGATGGAGAGAAGAAAATTGTAACTAATGAACATCTACAACGTAGCTACATCTAGACTGTATATTTTTATATTGTTTTCCCCAAAAGCTGAATTAAATATTTACATGTCAGACACAGTTACTAACAGTAACTCAGATGGGACAAAGATTGCACCTCACTTGCACATACTCACTGTGGTAGACAAGTGCACAAAAATCGTATTTCAGAGGATATAAGCAACCTGACTTTCAACATCCGTTCTATTAATTATGAATAAATGTACTCTCTGCAGATTAACCTAGTCAAACGTGTGACAGTGAAGTCAGGTCACCTTACAAACAACATACGAGTTCTAAAAGATTTTCACCAGAACTTTCCATTTCCTTATATCACTTTATGTATTTTCTGGGTTCCATCAGGCAAACGTTTTATGTAGAATCCCTGTCTAATAGATGAAAATGCAATTTAAAAATGTAAGCTAAACCAGAAAAGTCAAGTGAAACATTATTAAATACTCTTGCTTATAAAAGAAAACACCAGCAACAAAATATACACATACAGAGGTTATCAGCTTGAATTACATGGCTTTCAGTCTCTTCATTCTTGCATGTAATTTTTATAGTGAATTTTCTAAGTTATATTTGCCTATATTAAAATATCCTCACAAACAAGCCAACTAAAGATTGTGTAGATTCTGCAAATCACTTAACCAAAGCAAGACCAGGTTCTCATAGAGAGCATCATGAGGTTCTGCTATTAGAACAGTTTATAAAATTGGTTCAGCATGTAGATCCAGTCTGTACAAAAGAAACTGTATTCAAAGCGCAGATGAAAAATCACACCAAATCCATTTTTTTTTCCTCTCTAGTCTCTTTTCGTTAAAAACATCTTAGCTATAATTTTAAACCAAGAAAAACTGGATAACATCCTCACTGAAAGCATTCTCTTTCCAAACCTTGTTTTACTTAGCTATGTCTTTAGTATCTGGTATCACCTTCTTGAATTTTGTCTTGAACCTCTTGTTCAAGGCAAAATTGACTCTATTTCAGAGAAAAAAAAAATAATAGAACTATAATAGAAAAGTTCTATCAAGTACATTTTTAGTCAACAGACCAAAACATAGTAATGTTAAATTAGGAGAAACAAAATTTTAATGAAAATAATTTCCTCTTGCAGATCTCACAAAATATCTTTCAAACTTAATCTAAAGTGCTTATTGATATTGATCTATTTGCTAACTAGCACTTACCAGGAAGCCTTAAGGGTTTGGTGTTTTTTTTTTCATTTTCTCATCTGAAGACTATTTTCTGGCAGTTATTTGTATAGATATGTAATAGAAGTCTATACATATACAGCACAGAATGTAAAAATTGTTACTTGGGGTTTCCATGTTGTCAGACAGACAGCTACTTATTTAAAACTCACCAAACTCCCCTCTATCCAATGTTATGATTTCAGGATCGTCATCGTAAATACCTGTTGAAAAAAACAACAATTGCTTTTTATTTTTGCCATCTTTAGAATGAAGAAACAAACCATCATCTTCTTGACAAGACAGAAGACAGTACACTAAGTTGAAAAAGTAAGCTGGCAAACAGTTTTTGCAACAAAGCTGTACTTCCTTAGTAACATGTAACCTTAGTTTAATCTCTTGCTAACTCCCGCGTCCTCGTGCTACAAAAGCCACCATCAGAACAGAACAGTTCTTTTGGTGTTTTAGTAGACCAGCCACCGAGTGAGCAGAGAACTTGAACTACCACTGTTATGGTAAGAGTATTAGAAATAACATCAACCAGCTGTCAGATTAAAATTCAAGAAGCTTCCGCTCTCAGCAAGAGCACTATACGTAATGTCTGCAAGCTTTCACTTCTTCTCTCAGCCTCTGCTTATCTAAACTATCTAGATCACAAAGGCGTTTCAGCCACAAGTTTTTCCACTAACAGAATGCCATGAACGCAGTGGAATAAAGCAGAGAGAATAAAGGTAAGGAAGACAGCTTTTCTAAAAAGCTAACCAGTCCTACCTAGAACATCACTACAAAACAGTCTAGTACTTCAAGTATGCAAGAAAGGCAGCGCAGAGGTACCAAAAATACTATTAGACAGCATTATATTGTGCTACTATGGCTACAGATGTTTTACAGTACCTAACACGGCGAGATGCCATTTCACCTGAGGTATACAAGGATTAAATGCAAATAAACAATGAGAGAAATTAATTTCCACAGGTGACAGGGTACTTTATACACTACTATCCAATTATAGATCATGTAATATAATACATACACTCACCCATCTGTATATATATAAAATACATGTAAAATATAAAAATATAGATACAGATACTCTCCAAATGACTGGTAAAAATACATTCAAGGATATTGTTCCTCAGTCTAGCAGTGCAGCTTCAGACAGATAAAATTTCTTAAGTGTATTTATCTGAAGAAGTTTTAGAGTAATTTCCATATTTTCCTGCAATAGCTGTGCCTCTGGTTTATTCAGTTTCAATTTGCAGAGACATTAGTTTTTTAGAGATTGGGACATATTAAATTAAACTACACCAGAAAAAATTTTGCCAAGGTGGAGGTTCATTCCATCTTTTTCTCTCATATCAATCAAACCATGTTCCTCAGCTCTCCATTTTAGCTTACTCCTGTTACTGCAGCTCTGAGAACAGTTCATCCCAGCCTTTCCCTACAACTACCTAAAATTTGTTGAGAGAAACATTAAGTTACTTGTCTCAAGACCATTTTAGGTATGATTCTGTTATGTTTTTTCATTTTCTACTACCTCTTTCCTGATGTCTAATTTTATAACTGCACATAAAATAGGCTTGACAGCGAAAAATCTCTCTAATCTTTATCTAATGAAAAAAGGTCTTCCTGCACTAAAGAGTTACAAAGAATATTAATCAAACATTAACGCTGGAATTTAAGGGGGAGGGGGGAAACTTTGCACTTTTTAAAAAATACACAAGTTAGATGACCAATAAAAAGGTAAGCAGCAGGAACAAAAGGCTAGCTAAACAGAATATCACATCTTTGGTATTTCTGGTAGCCACTAGCAAGGTAAATAAAAGATTGGGTCAACAGAGAGAAAATGACATCTAAAGGAAAACAACAGAGCAGGCAGAAATCTGGAGAGGATACATCAGAAATGCGTAAAAATATCTGACATAGATCTGAATATTGCATTTACTTGTTACTGTTTTAAGCAAATCCAACATACATTGTAACTTACCAAAATCATAGCGATAAAAGTGCCAGCTTTCGTAACGACCTCCTTGCTGCTGATCTTCAAGACCTTTCTCTCCGTATTTATCATACTTCTTCCGTAGATCTTCATCTTTAAGTACTTCATAGGCTCTATTTATTTTCAAAAAATTTTCATGTGCATTTGGATCATTCTATTCAAGGAAAACTATAATTAGTAAGTAGTTAATAAACCATATTGTACATATAATGTTGAGAAAGTAATCTTTGGAAATATTTCATATCCCTACTAAAGATGTCAGTTGTGATGGAAGCAGACTTTACACACTGATCTCCAAACAAACTACAGTAAAGTTTTCCTCTCCTGAAGCCAGTTGCGTCTTCTGCTCATTTCTTCATCCTCACTAAAATGCCAACCGAAATACAAAGAGAACTGGTAGGAGGCTGTAACATTCTCCAGTGATGCCAAAAAAAGGTACTCACTAATGAAGACTTACCATTTCCTATCTCAACTTTTCCACTCCCCTAGAATCCCCACTTGTCCAGTTTGAAAATCTGTGCTATGAAGACAGATTCATCCCTTCTGACCTTACAGCATAGACAGAGGCCCCCTTTTTTATTTAAAAAGCTTTCTAGTTCTAGGTAGCTTCAGAATGAGAACAGTGAAAAATCTGCAGACATATTCTGAACCTCAGTTTGGGTTCTGAGGCGCTGATGCAGTGTAACAGTGGTGAGGAAAATCTGCAGAGCACTCTCACCCTTTTAACTTCTGCTTACACATTTCCTTCAAAAGACAGTTTTTCTTAAAGATTCTTGACTTACTTACCTAGATACACATGAAATTAATTACCATTATGAAATTTATGAAATGGCTTCACATTCTAAATATCATATTTAATGTTGAAAATAACCTGTTGAAAAATCTTTAGTAGTATAGGTATACTCGGAAACTACAGAATCTGACTCGAAAGGTTATTATTTTGAAAATTATCAACAAAGGCAAAACAAAACTTGCAACTGGAAAGTTGGCATGTCTAACTTTGTTGAGATTTGGCTTTCTGTTTGATTTTTTTCGTGTTCAAATCCATTGCAAAACATAAGTGCCTCAGAGGCTTCACCGTGCTCTGTGCAGGCGGGCCCTGAGCTCATGTGAAACACAACTGTCTTCTGGGGCTCTGCGCAGGTGCAGTTTCACATATAAAGATCCAAACTCTTGTTTTTCCTGTGAATCTCTGATCATTTCAGGAAATCTTGAGGAAAAATTGATGACGTTTAAATTTTAAAATTATTTTTTTGTATTTTGGAAAATATGGTAGCACAGACTCAGCCACTCCCAGTCTTCTCTCTCTAGCTAGTCCGGAGCTCCTTATCACCCTCCCTCGTTACGCTTTGGCAGTCCTAGAATTTCTGCTTTGTTTTGTTTGATACTTGGAGACTGATGTCTCAGTACAGGGCGCTGCTGTTTGCTGTTTAAATGAGACTGTGTTAGGGAAACAGTTAAGTTCCCCCAAGCTAAACAGAAAGAGACAAGCTCGTCAGTTTATCAACAAGGTAACATGGTACAGATGTAAGCTTTCCTCTATTTACAAAAATACAATTAAATGATCTTGCCTCTTTTTTTTTTTTTACTACAGCAATTTAATATGGCCCAAATTCAGCATGACCAGTCTATCCCTTCTCGTACATCTCCTCTGCAGAAAATCTGAGCTGAACCATCAGGTGGTTACGCTTCTCAGGTGGTTATGCTTCTTCACAGGAAGAGAGAAACATTTTAGACAACTTAAAACCACTTTTTGTTTAAACATGAAGATCCGTTAACCGAGCAACTTTGACCCATTAAGGATACGGCTTACCTGGTTTTTATCAGGGTGCAACTTTAATGCCAGTTTTTTGAATGCTTGTCGTATTTCTCTACTAGTTGCTTCTTTGGATACTCCAAGTAAACTATAGTAGTCCTGATCAGTGCACACAAGAACTATCACACATACTAAAACTAGCAATAAAGACCTTTTAAAATACGTAATATAATCTCCTTTGGGTACTAAGAACTCCATTGCGGAGCTTTTGGAAAGTTTACAGGCTCTGACGTGAGCAGGCTTTGGGAAGCATCTCCAGTAACTCCGCCAGCCCCCGGAGGTACCGCCGCCTTTATGACCGAGCTCTGCAAAACGCTGGCTGCCCTACCTCACGCCGCCAGCCTCGCGAAAGTTGCAACCTGCAAGAAGAGGGGGGAAAAGCAGTTAAGTACATTTTCCTCGTTACCCAACAAGCCCCCGCTAGCAAATACCCCCGCGGCCAGCCCGCCCAGGCCGCAGACGAGCTCGGGGGGCTCTCTGCCGGCCCCCGCAGCGCGCGCAGGTGACAGACCGGCCCTCCGAGCGCGGTGACCGCGCACGGCAGCGCGGAACGGTGCGGAGCACGGCTCGCTTCCCCGCCCGGCTCCGCTCCGGTACACTGCTTCCCAGCCGGGCCCGAGGCCGGCGCTCCTCGCAGACAAAGCCGCGCTCGGCCCGAGGGATGCGGCGAGGCCGGGGGTAGCAGCCCCGCAGGGTCGGGGCCGGCGGCGGGAGAGGGGCGTGCGGCG
>Ga0065711_1043020_pt1 | contig 14990 bp, 7 predicted proteins | sample Hoacrofraction12_FD_59098 | JGI IMG/M metagenome (GOLD analysis project Ga0065711, IMG submission 59098) | Hoatzin crop microbial communities from Cojedes, Venezuela - Epithelial fraction 12 v2 (version 2) | ecosystem: Host-associated > Birds > Digestive system > Esophagus > Crop | place... | reverse complement strand
TTTTTTTTTTTTTTTTTTTTTTTTTTGCAATGAAAAGACTTATGAACAGACAAGGACTTATAATAATATTCAACATTTAACAAACAAAATCCCAAGCTTCAGTTTCAGGAAGAGTACTCTCTTTTCAATTCTGATTTAGGAAGGGTACTTTCACTTCTCCCCAAGGATATAGCCCATTGCTGTGAAGCTTTAACTACAACTAACAAGTTGGCAACAAAAAATAATACCGAAAGAATGCCTTTGTCTTATTAACGGTTCCTGCTCATAACCTTTTTGGTCCAGGGATCAGAGGTTCTCCCCGAGAATACCTCAGTGCTGGCTGGAGGTCCTGTGATCCCTCAGACCATTGATGTTCAAGAGCAGCATCCTACCTGGGTACCCAAAATCTATTACCAGAAAACAGCAAAATAATTCACTCTCCAAAACTTAACCCCAGAGCCCCAGAAAGCAGGCACTCTTGAGAACTCATTAGCATACATTAATATCATAATCAGCTAGAACAGTTTTCAGTGATAAGGATACAAGGAATTCTACTGCAGTAATTGAATTATACACACTTTTTCCAACCAAGTCCTTGAATGTCAGAAAGATGGTTCTTGCCGCGCTGCTTCTGGGCTGGCCGGGAAGGGCCAGTGCGCTGGGAGGCGGTGGCGGGGGGGAGCCGGGCCGCGCCGAGCCGCCAGTTGCCCGGGGGGGGTCATGTGCCTCACCAGGTGTAAGGTTTGCTGACCCATCTGGTGTGGTGATTGCTGGAGCTGCGGGCTGTGCTGTGTCTGATGGACGGCGCGGTTTCATGCTGGAATTCACCTTGTTTTGATCTCAGGTCGGGTATGCCAATTGCTGTAGAGGGACCCTGTTGTACACTTTTGGGGTGCAGGGTTTTGCGCCCCACTTCCCATTTCTCTGGATTTAAAGGATCGTCAGGTTCTGGCAGATTTACCTTCCGCATTTCTTGTGTTGAGTTAGGAATTTCATCGTATGTGGGGTTAAATTTCAAAAGACTGCAGCTCTGTCCTTGCTTTGGAGATAACGGCGGAGGAGTAGCAGCTGCTTCTAAGATAGTTTCTGTGAGTTTTAGAGCATTTAAAGCTGTATGCACTGATTTCCAAGTAAAAATTTCCTCAGGGATTTTAAACTGCAAGACTTTGTTCTTTCAAAATTCTCTGTAAAATCTTTCAGTTGAGCTTTCGTTCCTTTCAGCTGATCATGCTTTTGACAGCTCGAAAAACAGGGGTTAATAATCACTCCTCTTTGTTGCCGACCTGCACAGAGTCCCCGATTCTCTGTCACACATCCAAGTCGAACAACCGATCTGTCATTGCTATCAGCTTTCGTCAGCAGTACCACAATAATAGACCCGATATCTCTCCTTCAGTTAACTTCACGTTGGCTCAGTCCGCCAATTCCGGCAGGCTTTTCTGCGCTGCCTTTTCCAACACTGATACAGTGGAACACAAACTGCCGATATTCACGCCCCCCTGGCGTGCCGCGGATCCGCTCCTGCCTCTCTCGGGTAGCTCGGCTTACCTCACCGGTCGGTAGTCCCCTGCCTTCTTCGGCTGTGATATCACGTCGGGGTCACCACAATGCTGAGTTTCAGCATCCATGCAGGGACAGGAATGAATCTCACACATTGATACAATGCACAGTCGATTCCCCTTTATTAGTCTGCTTGCGTGGTTATATACATATTTCATATCTGCACATGCAATCACGCTTATTCGGATAGGCTACAGACATAAATCACGTGCTGTTCACGCACCCCATATTCCCTTATGATTGGTAACTACGCACTAACGCCAATAGCAACAGACCACCTCCATGTCCTTGAACACATCTTGTTTTTGCAAACCCACATCATGTTTATTCTTAGCTGTCCTTTCCAGCGGCCTGTCCAACTATGCTAACTGTTTTGCTTAAGCAGCCTAGTCATGCTAACTCTCAAACTACATCGACTCCAACAATGATGCATATAGTTTTATAAGGATTTTTCACTCTTATGCGTGTTATACCATCTGTATTACCCCTAACCTTTCTAAGACTGCATTTTTTGAAGGTATAAATTTTATTTTATTTTACTTTACTCAGGAACAGTAGAATCTGATGTGTATTGCACTCTGGGGACCTCAAAAACGAGTAGTATTTTATTGTGTTTATATGGATTCCTTGTAGTATTTACAGGTAAAACCTGTTAAAATGACACTTTTATTGTAAAGGATTTTTTTTCCAATGATCTTCCAAATGGAAAGATGAAGTTTATTCACAAAATTTTCGAGTAAAGGAATGTTACTCTATCAAAGTCATCCCTACCCTGTAGCACTGACACAGCATAAAATTTAGAGGTAAATGTTCGTTCATACCTGATATGGACAAATGTTTAGAATTTAGAAGTACCTCATATCAATATATGCTTTTTTTCCACTTCTGGTGGTTGTAGTATGAATATCCTCCCACCCTTTGTTGATTTACTGAACAATTCACAAGATTACTTTTCCTTTAGAACATAGAACACACACAGTTTTTTTGAATGTATTACATGTATTGTCATGTATCACGCGTATTGTCAGAGGATTGAAGGACAGCAATTTTAAGTATTTGCTGATTCACAGATTCTGTTATGTTCACAGATTCTATTATACCTGAAAAGTTTTAGGATGGAAAATAATATCTTGAATTACTAAGGATTTTCAGTTCCAAATTAACTGTATATTACATAAAAGCTTTGAAATCTGTGATTTATGAATTTTAGTGAGAAAGCATCACAATTTCAGGTCATGTATTTTTTCCAGTAGGGAAAATAGGGTAGCATATGCACAAACACACTGGGGATGCAACGATTACAAATATAGTCCACCTGTATAACTAGAGAAAAATCAAACATCAGCTAAAAAATTCCTCTAGGCTACTACTTCAATACCTTACCCTCCAACTTAGCTGCACTGTGACTGCAGTTTCCAGTACTTAGTTTACAAATTATACTTCGTTAGATACATAGGTATGATCTCTACAGCAATATTTTTTTAACATTTTACAAGAAACTGTGACTGACTTAAGGAAGTACATATTTCAGATCCATTCAAAATAAGTGTAAAGACAGCTGTCAATTACAGAATATATGAAGTCAACACTTGCTCTTTGATTACAGGAATAGGCCATCAAAAGAGTAAATAAAGGGAATATTTCTTTTAAAGAACATGACATATTTTCTTTAACATATATATAATTTCCCTGGTTTGGGTTGAAACAGAACAGATTCCCTTTTAGTGAATCTTCCTTACAGCTAAGTTCTTCTAAGTAACTGCATTTTTCTGAAGATGGCTCAATATTTTAACAGACAATGTCTGCTCCAAAGCTGATAACTCCTAATGTTTATAGTTTTACTGAGCTAACAGTAGGAATATTATGCACAAAAAGGCCCCTGTTTATAATTATTACTATAGCAGCCAAGGTCACTGGTAGAACTTTTAGGTTCCGTAAGTGAGGAGTTACTAAGGGTCGCACTTGCAGGGAGGGGTGGACAGGACAGGTGACCCGATATCGACCAATGCGGTATTCCATGCCGTACGCATCATAGTCAGTTTAAAGCTGGGGGATCACGAGGGTCTCACTCTCTTCGTCCATGGTCAGCTTCTGAAGAGGACCCTGCTCCTTGTCCTGCCTGCGATCTTCATCCAGACTGTGATCCGTGCATTCCTGAGTCCAGTTCCCATCTGCTGTTGAGTCCAGTCCGGGACTTCCTTGTGCTGCCTGGCAGCCGCTGGCAGGATGCCAACACCCTGGCACCCAACTCCGGAAACCCATTTTCGGTTTTATATATCATGTTTTCTTTCTCTTATTATTAATAACATTACTATTATTAGTGTTATTAGTAAAGCTGTTTTAATATTCAACTTTGAAGTCTCTCTCCCTTTTCCTCCTTTTTCCCTTCCTGTGGTGGGGAAGACAGGGGTTAATAGAAAGCATCTGCCACTCAGTTTATTGCTGCCCTGCTCTACAACTATTACGTATTTTTAGTTTACATGTACATTTGGATGAAATTCCCTACAGAAAAAAAAAAAATCTGCAGGAAAAAACATTATCAATGCTCGTGCAAATTAATCTATGCAGGGGAATTTGGGTAATCACTTTGACAGCTTGAATATGGCAATCTTCTCATGAGTAAGCAGTAATAGTACTATGTTGGTGACCAAACACAACACAGCTATTTAGTTGAAGACAGTAAAACTCCAAAACCTTAGATGAAATTTTCTTGAACAAGTGATACTAAACTATATTCATGTAAACTCTTTATCTAGTATCTTTTCTTTACATAATGAAAAAAGTAACAAGTATCATTGGTTTTTTTACTCAGGAAATCACCTGACCAAAAGGCTGCCTTTCACCCTGAACAGAATACTACGCCAAATTTTCTCATATCTTTGTTTATTTCTAGATTCATTATACACTTGTAGATCAAGCGGAAAAAAAGCTTCTAAACATATGACATTGCAGGTAAATCTGGATAGATTCCTAACTGAAGTAGAGTCAAACAGTCTTTTAGATCTAGAATTTGTAAAAAAAAAAAAACAAACTAATAATAATTCCCTGTTGTTTGCCATATTGTCATTCTTGTACAAATGAGCAATGACAGACGTAAATACTTTGTATTGCGTACTGACTCTACAGAATAAATCAGGAAAAGAAAGTGTCCTTTCTCTTAGGTCATTCTTGTGGTTAATATGGTTACTAGGGGATCTGGAAATGGCATCAGACTTTATGACTTGTTAGGATCCTGTTCTTCTGTTGCGTCAATATATTAGGTCTGAAGCTGACAAATGTTGGGTTTGCCATCAGCCTCTGTTGCAGGACACAGTGCCCCTGACAAAACCATTTTTCAAGCTGTTCACTGGTAGTTATCAGAGGCTTCGAAATCATCTTGTGCCAAGAAGAAAGAAAAATCACTATTAATAACAACTGTATTACAATATTCTTTTTATATATAGTATGATTAGCAGCAGATTATCATCTTAAGAGTTGTAACAATCAGGATAAAGTATGGGGTGTTTCAATAGACAGCTATTCTGGACCAGGGTAAAATTCTAGTTATAACTAGTAGGTATAGTCAGATATTCCTGGTTTTATATGAATTAACCTACTGTATGTATATGACAGTAATGAAAATGACCACTCCCCTTTGTAAAAGACTGAATCCTCATTAAAGGTTTGACTCACTTATCCGCTTGTTGTTGTGGTTGTTGTTGCTGGATTTTTGTTAAAAAGAGCACTTGACCATTTGAAATTTCAATTTATTTTCTTCTGATAAAGTGATTTGATTAGTCTCAAATTAGGGTGAAGTGACAAATGCGTCAGCACTGGAAACTTAAATAGCGTAATTAGAGCAGGGATTCACATTTGACTCTCTTTCCTTTTATTCTTAAAAACTTCTCTAAAATTGTATCATTTAGGACCATTTTGTCTCTTCTATACTTCATTGTATTTTTATTTACCAATATTTATAAAAAAGGAACAAGCAATAGAAGCTCACAGAAATGCAGAGAAGAATCTTTTGAAATTCATGGTTAGTTGGGAAGATAGACCTTAATGGAGCTGTTACTGTTGCTCGTGTCAATGCATACTCAGAATGTAATCCATGGATTACAAACACAATGGACCGTAGCAGATCCCGCTGTATGAATGGCTGCTGATATGCATAAAATCCTGTCATTCTGTAGATAATTATTTTGTCTAAGTTTAGAATCTGAACTGCTGACACTATCAAAGGTACTTTCAGTTGGATATCAGAGTAGAAGGTGTTACAGGATTTAGCATGTGTTAGCATTAATTGACTATTATGTCTGTCAAGCGAATAAACCCCCACATAATCGAATTAAACAGGGCACTAGAATTGGAACTGACTTGAACGCAACCGTAAGAAAGTGTAGCTGGAATATGGGTATTTATAAAGAGACTTTTTGTATAAATCTTCTTCATGTACTCTGGTATGAGGTCTCATTTCAGTGTACTTGTCTTTAATCTGCATTTTGGATTCTTTGTGTGCGGTAAGCTTCTAAGGAAGAGCTTTCTGAAAAGAGAATTGCTTTTCCCTAAAAATGTTCTAAAATACCTGTCTCTCACTATTTTATTTTTTATGGTGGTTTTGCACCAATAAATTAAATTGCTACGGAAGTGTTGTGTGTGCAAAAGGACATTTCATTTACTACAGTGTGGAATTTTAATTTCTTTATTTTTAAAGAAGTAATTGACTTGTAAAAATATTTTTTAACCCAGACATAAGCAACTTTTTTTTTTTTTGCCAGTTAGGTATTTTGAGGAACAGATATTATTTTAGGTTGCATGGAAAAAAAAGAGAATAAGATAGTAGTGAGCTTATAACTGCATCTCTGCAGTATAGAAACCTAACTATTTACTTTAGTGTTAGCTTCAGCAGTAAAACTTTAGTCAGCTGGGCCAATAGAGAAAGTTACAGAGAATGTCTTACTTCCTGCCGTAAAACTCAGCATGTAACAATAAATGCCAATAATACTTGTTGTTATCGCTCACTGATAAGACAGAAAACTATGCTTTCTAAAGGGGACCCTGAGGAGTGAGGACACTAGTAGGTTAGGAAGTGAAAACTTGTGAAGAAAGTCATCAAAAAGATCAAAATAGAAAGGACTTCTCAGTATGGTGTCAGAGTGTTGTCACCATTCTCACAGACAAGTATTTTCTATTTCATTCTTCCCATAATAAAATATGGAGCTATTTCATAATAAAATATTACACTCATTGAGAACAAATTTATTTTTGATAACTCATAGTCCTTAGAGTGCTAAGCTGGAGAATATTAAAGAAATGCTGTGAATTTATTTAAATTAATATGAAAATGCAACAACATACTCTTTTTAATTCATCAGGAAAAGGCTTTCTACTTCGACACAGTTACTACAACAGCATTATAACTTTTGTTCTCATGTAGATTACTAAGTTACATGTGGAAACTTTTACAGCCTCTGTGTTTTGCTTTGGCCTGGATAAATGCCAGGTGCCCACCAAAACTGCTCTATCACTCCCCGTCCTCAACTGGAGAGGGGAGAGGAAGTATTATGAAAGGCTCGTGTGTCGAGATAAGGACAAGGAGAGATCATTACTGTCACAGAACAGATTGAATTTGGGAAGGAAAAAAAATTATTTATCACAAATCAAATCAGAGTAGGATAATGAGAAATAAAACACCTTCCCTTCACCCCTCCCTTCTTCCCAGGCTCAACTGCACTCCCGTTTCTCTGCCTCCTCCTCCTGAGTGGTGCAGGGGGATGGAGAATGGGGGTTACAGTCAGTTCATGACACACTGTCTCTGCCACTCCTTCCTTCTCAGGGGGAGGACTCCTCACACTCTGCCCCTGCTTCAGTGTGAGGTCCCTCTCATGGGAGACAGTTCTCCACAAATTTCTCCAACATGAGTCCTTCCCACCTGGTGCAGTTCTTCACAAACTGCCCCAGTGTTGGTCCTTTCTGCAGGGTGCAGTCCTTCAGGAAAAGGCTGCTCCAGCATGGGTCCCCCACGAGGTCACAAGCCCTGCCAGCAAACCTGCTCCGGCATGGGCTCCTCTCTCCACGGGTCCACAGGTCCTGGCAGGAGCCTGCTCCAGTACAGGCTCCCCACAGGGTCACAGCCTCCTTCAGGCATCCACCTGCTATGGCGTCAGATCCCTTCCACGGGCTGCAGGTGGAGATCTGCTCCACCATGGACCTCCATGGGCTGCAGGGGAACAGCCTGCCTCACCATGGTCTTCATCACAGGCTTGTTCTGGTTTCGGCTGCAGCCGGCAACAAAAGCGCCACGCGGCCGCCCCTCCCCCCGCCGGCGTGCAGAGGAGAATGGAAAGAAAGAGGCAGAAACAGGTGGGTCAGGATAAGGGCAGTTTAACAGAGCAGCAAACAGAGGGAACAGTAACAACAATGATACAGATAAGGAGAAAATACGACACAAACTCGCACAACACACCCTCTCACCCAGACAGGACCGGCGCCGCGCGCTCCTCAGCCGCAAGCGAGTCCCTGCGCACCGCCCCTCCCACCCGAACCCAGTGTGACGTCACATGGTATGGAATACCGGACTCTGTTTGGCCAGGTGGGGTCAGCCCCACCCCCCGGCAGTGCCCCTTCCTGGAGTCCGGTGAAAATTAACCCTGTCCTGGCCAAACCCAGGACAAGGCTGCAAGGGAAAACTCTCTGCTGCATTGACTGGAGCACTTCCTCCCCCTCCTTCTTCACTGATCTTGGTGTCTGCAGAGTTGTTTCCTTCACATAGTCTCATTCCTCTCTCTCGACTGCAGTTCATCCCGCAGTTTTTTTCCCCTTCATAAATATGTTATCACAGTGGCGCTACCACCATCACTGACTGGCTTGGCCTTGGCCAGCAGCAGGTCCATCTTACAGCCAGCTGGCATTGGCTCTATCAGACATGGGGGAAGCTTCTAGCAGCTTCTCACAGAAGCCACCCCTATAGCCCCCCCACTACCGAAATCTTGCCACACAAACCCACAACCCTTTGTGACATAAATTTTGTGCAAAAAGGACTTCTATCATTTTTAATGGTAATATCAGATTTCACAGATATAGGATGAAGAAAAAACAATAACAAAGCCAAAGCACCAGAAATATTTGCCTGGAGAAGCAGAGTGAAGTTCCTGAGGAGTGTGTGTAGCTCTAGTCATTACTACAAGAGGTGGTTTTGAACCATTATGTTTGAGGCATATGAGACTCAAGTAGTTGTGAGAGTTTTTCATCAATTGCATAATGATTCTCATTTGGGCAGGCCTCTGAAACCTATAGTTCATGATGAACATGCTCATGACTTTCCTGGGTACATTAACATACCCATTCTGCTCTCTGAAGAGTATTATTTGTTCTCGTTAATATCATGCCCAACTGCCCTTTCTGTTTTTGCAGAGTAACTTCCACAACTTTCTTGCCTTGTGATTTGACAATATACCATGGGCTGGGCTAGAATATTGACTCCTACAAAAACTCAATTTCTCATTAATTTTTGTTGTGAAGAATGTGAATTTTTACAAATGCTAAAGACATGGGATCTGATTCACCAATGTTCAGTCTTTTTTGCTGTTAGTCATGCAAGTACAAAACCAATATTTAAATTGGGTTTATAAGTGTAAAAGAGGTTCTTCCCCCCCTCCCCTACCTGAAGGCCATCTTGCTTGACCATTAATGCTAATACACTAACTGCAGCAAAAAAAAGTTTGATTCTGTGGCTGAAATATACGTCCAGTTAGTCAACTGGTTTATAGCCAGAAGAAAAAAATGTTTGTTGTTCTATAATTCAGTTAATGTTGCAAACTGTAATGTTTCACCAGCTTAATGCTTGAACACGCCTGGGCTTAAAGAAAGTATAACTTCTGATTGTCGAATTATTTCTTGCTGAAAATCTGAATTTACAGACATGAAATGTACAGAAATTCCCAGTAACTTCCTCCAGAGACTGTATAAAAGTTTAACTGGTTTTCAAGTTAAAACCTCATGCTACTGTGTTATTTAACTGTGTCTAGCTTTAACCACTGGCCACTGGTTCCTTTTATTCCTTTCTCCAATAAATTAAATCATTTCCTCTTGTGAAAATACCTGTGCACACTTGTGACATTAGCTCCCAGCCCTTTTTTTTCAAGGCAATGGGAGTAAGGTCTTCTAAGAAACACTGGTGGGTCTTTTGCATGTTAACTGTTGCATTGGATTTGTTTAACATAGAGTTAATGTACTTCGTAGTAGTTTGTATAGTGCTATGTCTTGGATTTGTGACCAGAACAGTGATATCACATGCATGTTTTAGTTACTTCTGAACTGTGCTTACAGTGCTTGGACAGCTGACACCAGCTGACCCCAGCTGACCAAAGGGATATCCCATACCTTATGATGTCATTCTCAGCCCTTTTTTCCTGGTGATGGCTAAACGTCTGCCCGCTGATGGGAAGCAGTGAACGAAGTCTTTATCATGCTTTGCTTGCAAGCACAGCTTTTGCTTCTCGTATTAAACTGTGTTTATCTCGGTCTATGAGTTTTCACATGTTTACCCTTCTGATTCTCTCCCCCTTGCCGCTTGTAGAAAGTGAGTGAGTGTCTGTGTGGGGATAAGCTGCCTACCAGGGTTAAACCACAATAACCGCTTACACATTCTGTGTTTTATTAGTTTGCAGTGAGAAAGTCTTTTTAAATTTGGTTTGCATTGTTTTCACATTCAAGCTATTTCAGAGTGACTGTGTTCTGGTACGTGAGCCCGTGTCAGGGGACTGTGCTATTTGCTCTTAGATTTTGTGTGTGGCTGTATTGAAGCACTGTGTTTGGATAACCTTAAGCTGCCTGATGGCCACCTCTGATTGTTCTGTCCTCATTGCTGTTTATCACTCAAAAAGTCTTCGTGCTATTCAGAGATCTTCTAGCTGTCATTACGTATTTATCTGTGGATCACTGACAAAATTTTAGTAGAGGAAGAGGCTCAGTGCTATCTATCTGGCAAAACTCTCTGTATGACAATATTATGCTGAAATACAACAGTTAGGTAGCCTCTCTCTGTTTTTCATAAATCAACACTTCTTCCTCACCAGATCCACTATAGCTTCAAATAAAAGGAGAGTAGATTCAAACATAGACTGAAATTTACATTAAAATTTTTTCTAAATATTTTGTCAGGTTATCAACTCTTTCTCATCCAACAACTGCTTATGTTAAATTTTTTAATCTTCCATTGTTTCTAAAGTTACTTTTTTTCTTTCAGCATCACCTGTTTGGAATGAAATGTCAGAATCTCTGTTTCAGCTCATCTAAACATTTACTTTTTGGAGTTTCTGAATGTACATAAACAAAGAGTATATTTAGTAGTACTTCAGCATAAAATGTAGATTGCTCTTCATGCAATTATAAGAGTTAACAAACAAACAAATATTGAATATACTTTTCTGAAATTGTTTATTTTTTATCATAGCAGATATACACATAATGACAACACAGCACAGGGTCTGGTTAGTGTCACATATTAGACTATCTTGATGAAGGCATCCTACAGAAGAGGTTACTGACTCTGAGTAATCGACATTTGGTCTGGGACAGTTCAAATGACAAAGGCACTCCTCAGGAGCATCTGGGAAGTCGTCTCTTTGAGACGGGTTCAAGAGAGAGCAGAAATCCAGCAGACATCACTCTGCATTCTTTTCAGTTCTGGTGAATGACTTTTTAAAAGGGACCCTTAATAGTGCCCTACAGTGCTTCAGACCCGCAAAGTCAGAATAATCACATCTATATTAAAGCAAGATTTTGAGGAGAGGTATTGAACAGTAAAAATAAAGTCATGTTTAAAAAAAAACCAAAACATTTCCTTTTCGAGTCCCAAGTGCTGTCCTGCCGTTAGGGTATTTCGGATTCCTAGAATTCTGGTAAGAGTGAGACCACAGCTACAGTAAAAGAATACACCGTGGTGGGGGGGGAGAAAAAAAGAAGAATAAAACCCCCAAACCCTGCATCAATCATGCAATTATTACCCTAATTTTATGTTTTGTAGGAAAAGTAACCATAGATGTTTAAATAAATTAAGGGTCTTAATACCAAATCATTCCTGTTCCAAAGCGAACGCAATTTAAACAAACAGCACTAGTGAACTCTGCTACCTTTGAATCATTTCTTTAGCGTACTGCAAATATCTTATTCCCTCTCCAGTACATGATTATCTTCTGCTCATGTTGAAAATATCAAAAAGTTTCATTTTGAGAGAGGACATTTTGATCGAGAAAAGCTGTTAAAATCAGGAGTATTTGATGTCCCTAAAAAAAATGTAAAAAGTAGTATAGGAAAAAATGTATAATATTCTATGTAAAAACTAGACCATAGCAAATCCTAATAAGTCATATTACACAAACTTCATATCATAATATGGAAGAAATATAATGAATTACTTGGGACTGCTGTATCACAAAAAAATGAGATCATCAACTAGTATAAATTAAAGCGTAATGCAGTGAATATGTACATGATATTGCAGTTTCCTGCTGATCTCTTATGATAATAAAATATTAAATACAAAATTGTATGGGAAATGTCAATGGCAATGATACTATTTTCTTTTTTAAAACATTTACTTTTTTAAACTGAAAAGTACTTTAGTAACTTATGTCCACACATCCATAGAATGACCTTTTTGTCTTTTGTCTTCCAAACTAGAATTAAAATGGGACAGTAAGCTGTAGATCTACAGAGAGAATAAAGAAGTAAGAGAGTCTTAGGCAAAACAATTGACATGACTTCAGCTAAGGGCTGTAAAAAAGAGGCATATACTAGGAATGAGAGCTCTGCAAAGTTGGAATAAAATCACAGCAACGCTCACACCTCCACTGACATTGTATGCACAGAGTGATTCCTGTGAGACTTTTTATTACATTCACAGATGACCTCTATTACTGTACTCTTTCTTGACAATTCTGCAGGGAAAGACATTCCAGAATGCTATGAAATTGCAAGAAGAAGAATATAAAAAAACCGCAGGTGAAAGTTATACTCACAATTCCACATCTATGTGGACCGGTGGTCAAATGGTCAATTATCTGTCAGCAAAGTGTATTTGGAAATATCTCATCTGGCAGCACAGCCCATCAGCAAAAAAACCCTCAATTATGAATAAGGGAAAATAAAACACAATATAATGTTATTTTTCAAGGATCATGAGAAAAAATTGCATGGGTTGACTTTTAATTCTATTTTAGCATGCAGTTTTATCCTAGTTTTCAAATCACAGTTTCCTTGAAAAGACAGTGCCAGCACAAGAAAGAAAAAGGAAAGAAGAGTACTCAATGTTTTAACACATTGAGTCACTTTATATAGAAGATATTGTGTTTAGGCTAGATTAAACGATCCCACTTGTAAGCTATGTTGTGGCCATGTACATAGAATCAGCAGTAAATTCGCATTCTAGTAAATCCTAACCAGAAAAGCACATAAAACAAACAAAAAACCCCAGGAACAAACCAGACAGAAAATACCCTTATCAACCTACATCAGCTCTGTTGCCTTCATAGGCGTGGCGACCTGGTTCAGGAACGGCACGGCGACCTACCCCCCGGCCGCTCGGGCCATCAGCTCGCAGACACCAATGTGGTGGACAGCAAATGGTGTTTATTGACAAGTAGCACAGTATTATATAGCTTAGGCTTACAGTGTCACTTCCGTCTGCTTACATCATGGGCTAAGCGCTATTGGCTATCAGGAGAGGAGGGGGGGCCTACCTTTCCGTACAGCGTGACATCTTCCGACCGCCAAGCCCTAACTATCCACATTTCCCCCCTCCTTATGCTTAACTAAATAGGATAATATAAAATATAAAATTTTTAATACTTAACCTTAAGACTTAAACTTAATATCTGGCCAGACTTAACCTTAATTAACCTTAACTATAATTAAAAAATGTAAATATTAAAATCTTATGATTACAAAGATAAGGTACCTTAAACAAATGCATTTGTAAATTAGCTAAAATATAATCTTAAATTATAATCTTAAAATCTTAAAAATTCTATCGGTATTCTTATTCTTATTCTATATTGTACAGTAGTCTTAAAAAGTATATGCTATAAACTTGAATAAAAACATAAGGCACAGTAAACGGGTAGAAGTTGAGGTAACTTTTAGGGACGATTGAGGATAACACTGGGTAGGTACGTTTTTAAAGAAGTTGACGGTGTTCTACGAACATAATGTTAACTTTCTCTAGCCGACTCTTGACGAACGACACGATCTTGTTCAGTATACAGGGTCCAAAATTTAGCGTTATTACGATCATCGCGATCGGCCCTATCAAGGTGGATATCAGGGTGGTTAACCATGGCGAATGGTTAAACCACGATTCGAACCACCCTTGTTGAGCTTCTTTGTCTCTTTTTCTGTTTTCTAGACCCTCTCTAAGTTTGGCCATGGTATCTCTAACGACTCCGGTGTTATCTGCGTATACACAACATTCCTCTCCTAATGCAGCACACATTCCACCTTGTTGTAGAAACACGAGATCTAATCCTCTACGGTTTTGCAAAACTACTTCTGATAATGATCTCAATGACGCTTCTAAAGCACTGATCGATTGTTCTATTCGAGCTAAATCTTCGTCCACTGTTATTCTGAGGGAGTAAAACTTCTGGTTCTGTTCAACTAATGAGGCTATTCCTGTTGCTGCCCCTGCGGTCCCTATAGCTAGTAGGCTTGCTATGGTCAAGGCAGTGAGGGGTTCTCGTTTTTGTATATGATGAGAAGTTAAAAGGGTTTTATAATTACATACAAATTCCTCAGGATGGTATATGATTCTTGGGATAATTATTGCTTGTATACAGAATTCATTACTTTTGTTGAGTTGCTTAAGAGATATACATGGGGTAACTCCAGTTTTCGAACATATACATTTAGTATTTTTGGCAGGAACTAGCCAATCAGATTTCGATCCCCTTTTTAATGTGGTTTTGTTTGTACATAAACGCCTTTTTTCGAGGGGTATATCGCCGACACATGTGCCCTGTCCCGATACATATTGCATCATTATTCCTGGGTTGCTCGCATTGTGTAGGATTAGGCCCATCCACTAGTTCTGGGTCAGAGGGTACACCTATCGCTTCATAAAAAGGGGGCCTTATGTCATAGCAAAGCCAGCAGTTTGTTGTTATATTTGGATTTGTAGAGTTCAATATCTGGTATGTTGAGTTTAGCAGTTTCCATAGGGGGGGCATTTCAAATTCTAAAGTATTCAGAGTTTCAGTGTCAGTGGGAGCTGCGTTCTCAGTGTTGTTTTTGGTGTTAGGTATTAAAGGTTTAGATGTTCGTGGGTTAAGAACTGGGTTAGGCCCGACTGCCTGGGGTGTTTGTGGCATGGTTCTAATGATTTGTATCACTGTTCCTGGATCTTTGAGACTGTGATGAATAAATACTGACCACATTTTCCCTATCATCCAACCCGTATTAGCCGGGTTTTGGAT
>Ga0065711_1043019_pt1 | contig 14991 bp, 7 predicted proteins | sample Hoacrofraction12_FD_59098 | JGI IMG/M metagenome (GOLD analysis project Ga0065711, IMG submission 59098) | Hoatzin crop microbial communities from Cojedes, Venezuela - Epithelial fraction 12 v2 (version 2) | ecosystem: Host-associated > Birds > Digestive system > Esophagus > Crop | place... | reverse complement strand
CAGTTGGGCTTGTTCAGCCTGGAGAAGAGAAGGCTGCGGGGAGACCCAATTGCAGCATTTCAGTACTTAAAGGGAGCCTATAGGAAAGATGGGGACAATCTTTTTAGTAGAGACAGCAGTGACGGGACGAGGGGTAATGGCTTTAAACTAAAACAGGGTAGGTTTAGGCTGGATATAAGGAAGAAATTCTTTACAATGAGGGTGGTAAAACACTGGCACAGGTTGCCCAGAGAGGTAGTGGAGGCCCCATCCCTGGAAACGTTCAAGACCAGGTTGGACAGGGCTCTGAGCAGCCTGATCTAGTTAGTGGTGTCCCTTCTCGCTGCGGGGGGGTTGGACTAGATGACCTCTAGGGGTCCCTTCCGATCCAAAACTTTCTATGATTCCATGATACTTTTATCACTGTATTATTACTTTTTGGTTAAAGATAACCCTACTGAATAATGCATATTAGCTTTGGGTTGTGTTCTTTGTTAACCTTTTCCAAACTTGGATTCAGGTCCAGTGTCTGTATCAATTTTTGTATAATTGCATTTGAACTGATGACTATTTCAGTGTATTTTACAATCCATGCCTTAGATGTTTTATCAGTTTGTATCTTCATGCTGAATATTTGCAACTTGCTTTCTGTATACACACTCAGGAATGTTTAATTAAATAGGATCCAACCAACAAATCTTTGAGAATTCTACAGCAAATTATTTTGTAATTCCTATGACACTTTGGAGGCGCAGGGTAAGAGAGGGGAGCAATGGGAACAGTATTCGATTGACCACCATAACTCATTCTGTTTGGAAATCCCGTATTTATTGGTCTATATCAAGCAATTATCAGCAAGTCTGAGAGAGCAATTCAGTTTATACTATTCTTAACGGTCAGTTTAATTGAATTAAGCCTAGTTAGTGAGATATATGTTAAGAAAGCTTTGTTTTATTGCAAGCTGGAGATACTGCTGTAAATGAGATCATGTAAGATTTCACAAGCGAAGCAAGAAGGGGCTTCAGCAGGAGCAGAGAAGTGATTGTCTCCCTGTACTTGGCACTGGTGAGGCCGCACCTGGAGTACTGTGAGTTTTGGGCCCCTCACTACAAGAAGGATATTGAGGTGCTGGAGTGTGTCCAGAGAAGGGCAACAAGGCTGGTGAGAGGTCTAGAGAACAAGTGTTCTGAGGAGTGGCTGAGGGAACTGGGATTGTTTAGTTTGAAGAAGAGGAGGCTGAGGGGGAAACTTACTGTTCTCTACAACTACCTGAAAGGAGGTTGTAGTGAGGTGGGTGTTGGTCTCTTCTCCTAGGTAACTAGCGATAGGATGAGAGGCAAAGGCCTCAAGTTGCGTCAGGGGAGGTTTAGATTAGGTATTTGGAAAACAGTCTTTACTGAAAAAGTGTTCAGATATTGGAACAGGCTGCTCAGGGAGGTGGTTGAGTCACCATCCCTGGAGGTGTTAAAAAAAAAAATGTAGATATTGCACTTCAGGATATGATTTAGTAGGCATGATGGTGTTGGGTAGATGGTTGGACTTGATGATCTTAGAGGTCTTTTCCAGACTATGATTCTGATTCATACCCAGGTAAGACAATACGGGGGGGAAAAAATGGGTAAGAAAAGTTGTAGTTCAGTACCAAACTACTGCTCTAGGATGGGTCAGTAATGTGCTGCTAGACATAGTACTACTCTACTTTTTGGATGTTTGTAATTTTGGTCTTTTTTTTTTTTAAACTTTCTTGGTACAGTGTATAGTTGTGGGATCAGAGTAATGATACTGGTTAATGAAAACCAGAATATACTCTGAAGCAAACACACATTTCCTGAATGCGAACAGATGTTTTTGCTGTTATACAGTTATATCTTTTTCTTTCTTTAATAACTATGTTTGACTGAATAAGCTTTAATAAAAGCAAAATATAAATGTTAGCTCTAACTTTATTGTAGACAAACTAATTTTTGTTCTGTTAAAGGAATACCTTAGAATGGAAATGTAAAGTGAATGGGACTTTCAGGAAAATGAATACAATTGAAGGGCAACAGTGAGGATTGTCCTGCAGAAGTCTGGGCACTCTGCTAGAGACATCTGTCGCTGCTTGAGGGGGGATGTGGCAACAGAAAAGCCTCGCAAGAGAAAACAAGGGCTTGGAATATCTTGTAGTAATTCTTACTGTATATCTTGACTAAATTATGACATTATCCAAAATCCATGCAAGCATTAATTTACAGCAAACTGGGATTACAAAACTCTGCGAAACTTTGGTTTATGAAATTGTCAGAAATCATTACATCCAGCAGACAATATTTGTATCTTAAGATTTTTCTGACAGTTGTATGTAGATAAGGTTGGCTTTTTTGGTAGTTTGTTACTCTGGGAAGTCCAACTGGCCTATGAGAGTGTGTCTGCATGGAGATAAGGATTTAATAATGTTTCTTTTACTTTATCACAACACTAGCTGAGAATTGGACAAGCTTCAGTACATTATGCTGTATCTGATAATGTCTTTAGTTCATATGTGCACAGTTTAAATTCAATATGTGTGGTCTTCCAGGGCAGAAACTGATTTTTATCTCCATTCATCCAAGCAGTCATCATACTGCTACAGTAATATCTGTCCTTGAATATTCCTGAGAAGTTGAGTCAGAAAGCATGTAATTATGATAGTGAAGTAAATTTGGAAGGAATTAGGATGTAACAAATTTTTATTGTACTTTAACTTTTAGGTGTGTTACTCCTGAAAACACCCCTGACCCCAAATATTTATTTCTCATATATTTATACAGTAGTTTCCAGGCACATTACAGTGAGAAGTACAGTAATCCAGGGAACTACAGGCCTGTCAGTCTGACCTTGGTGTCAGGGAAGGTTATGGAGTAGATCATCTGGAGCATCACCATGTAGCCCGTACAGGACAACGGGGAGATCAGGCCCAGCCAGCATGGGTTTGACAGGCAGGTCCTGCTTGACTAACCTCATGTCCTTCTATAGCACAGTGACCCACCTAGTGGATAAGGGAAAGGCTGTGGATGTTGTCTACCTAGACTTTGACACAGTTGCTAACAGCATTCTCCTGGCAAAACTGGCTGCTCATGGCTTGGATGAGTGTACTCTCTGCTGGGAAAAAAACTGACTGGATGGCTGGGCCCAAAGAGTGGTGATGAATGGAGTGATATCCAGCTGGCGGCCGGTCATGAGTGGTGTTCCCCAGGGCTCAGTATTGGGAACAGTTCTTTTTAACATCTTGATCAATGATCTGGACAAGGGGATCAAGTGCACCCTCAGTAAGTTTGCAGATGCCACCAAGTTGGGTAGGAGTGTTGATCTGCTTGAGGGTAGGAAGGCCCTGCAGAGGGATCTGCACAGACTGGATTGATGAGCCGAAGCCAACTGTATGGGTTTCAACAAGGCCAAGTGCTGGGACCTGCACTTGGGTCACAACAACCCCATGCAACTCCACAGGCTTGGGGAGGAGTGGCTGGAAAGCTGCCCAATGGAAAAAGACCTTGGCGTGTTGGTCGACAGCCGGCTGAACATGAGCCGGCAGTGTGCCCAGGTGACCAAGAAGGCCCACGGCATCCTGGCTTGTATCAGGAATAGTGTGGCCAGCAGGAGCAGGGAGGTGATTATCTGGTGGGGCCGCACCTGGAGTACTGTGTGCACTTCTGGGCCCTTCACTACAAGAAGGACATTGAGGTGCTGGAGTGTGTCCAGAGAAGGGCAACGAGGCTGGTGAAGGATCTAGAGAATGAGTCTTATGATGAGCAGCTGAGGGAGCTGGGGCTGTTTAGTTTGGAGAAGAGGAGGTTGAGGGGGGACCTTATTGCTCTCTATAACTACTCGAAAGAAGGCTGTAACAAGATGTGTGTTGGTCTCTTTTGCCAAGTAACTAGCGATAGGATGAGAGGAAATGGACTCAAGCGGCACCGGTGGAGATTTAGATGGGATATGAGGAAAAAATTCCTCACCAAAAGGGTTGCCAACCACTGGAACAGGCTGCCCAGGGAAGTGGTTGAGTCTCCATCCCTGGAGGTATTTTAAAGACTTGTAGCACTTAGGGACGTGATTTAGTGGTGGACTTGGCAGTGTTAGGTTAATGGTTGGACTTGATGATCTTAAGGGTGTTTTCCAACCTAAATGATTCTATGGTTCTAATGGCTCACTAACACATAGCACTTCTCATCTTCCAACTTGGGATGGATAAAAACCTTTGCAAGAGATAGGTAATTCTTCATACCATATTATGATTGTGTGCCAAAATGTACACATTTTGATTTCCTGACCTAATGAGGCAGTCTTTTACTAGCACAAACAAGACATTAGATTAAATAGTTACGTTTGGATTAGGTTTATATACAGTACCATCAGGTAGTCCAAGCTGCGAGTGTATAAAGGAATTGAAAAGGGAAAAGCTACAGCCACCTGATGTAAGGAGATACATTTTTGGTCATTTGAGATATTTTCAGGGACTGAAAGTATGGTACAGCAGTAATGATCTTCTGTTTTCCTCTCGTATCTTCCTTTTCAGAAGAAAAAAAGTCAATGTTATAGCTTGTAACTTTTAAGAAAATACTGTTTTGAAAGCTGTGTACTTCCTTGGCAGGCTGTTATCACTTGATAACACTGGAGAGAAAAAGAAGCGTAAGACAGAAGTATAAAAATGGGTGAGCAGGTTGATGAAAGTAGAATTTTGTGATTCAAAAACATACATACACCCTGGAATATAAGGATATATTAAGATTCTATGTGTCTACACATGCATGTATATAAAAGTGTGAGAAAAATATATGAAAATACAGAATAGTTTTATTTGTATACATTTATAGGAAAGTATACAGACATGCTCTGAGTGTCCAGCAAGGCTTCTGGAGCACAGCACAAGCAAACAGCTATCTTCCTCCATAATGCGACACTAAACAGAGCAGATGTTGACTTTTGATCTTGAAGCAAAATCAATTTCCAGTGGAGTTTTGCCTTTGACCTCAGCGGAATCAGGATTTTTGCCTGTGATTTTATCAATTTATTCTTTCTGAAAGCTTTTGCAGTTTTTTTGGCTTGGGGTTTTTTTTGCCTCTGCTTTAGATATTCTTTTTCTAATCCCAGATTATAAAAAATCACTTCAGCCTGAGGAAAAAGTGAATCTCTCTGTATAAAGCTCATTGAGTAGAGAGCGTGCTCAATTGTAGAAGAATATAACAGCCTTCCTTGTAGAAGGCTCCTTCTCACAAGCAGTTTGTAAGGACTACTTATACTGTCTGTATAAACTCAGTTTTTTCTTGCAAAAACGTGCAAGTTTCTCTACTGTGTTCCAAATTACTGGTGAAGATCAAGATAAACAAGATCTCTGTTCTGACACAAGCCACCTAGGTGTTTTTATTTTTTAATGGCAGAGTTCCCTGTCACAGTGTCCAGTTCCTCAGTGGGTTATATGGCAGAGCTGCTCTCTGTAACACCCTCCTTCCCCAGGTCAGCTCTGGTGGGTGGCAGTGGGCAGGGAGGCTGCAGCGATGTGGGGAGGAGGAAAAGACTGGGGAAGGCACAGCAAGGTGAGAAGCCAGTGAAGGTATGTGGGGAGGGTGGGAGAGATAGTCCCTGGGTGCTCTGGGCAGCTCTTCCAGCCCAAGAGGTGGAAGCGAGTTGGAGAACAAGAGCTGGTGTCCTTAAGGTATGGCTCTCCAAAGCCAGGAGTCCCATAGGGGAGAAGAATCCAAAGCTGAGCTGTGGTGTATTGGCTTAGACTTGCTTCTCTTGTCAGATGATTTGTGGCTATATTTCACACGACATGGAGGTTTGCGTGTGACAGAGTTTTATGGTTATTTTGGATGTGACAAAAAAAGTTGTGGACCCTCTTGCCATTAGTTTGGATTGCTTACAGATTGTAACACTTTCTTTAGAAAGAAATTCCCTCCTTTAGCAGAAAGCACTTAATTTTTGAATAGCAATAACTTTGGGGGTAAGGGAACCTAAGCACTGGTGCTTAAATATTTAGAGGTATTTTTGCTTACATCAGCTAACGATCCCAGTCAAGACTGTACCTACAAGCAAGTGTACCCCTACTGTGGAGCTTAGGGAGAAAAAGAATAGAGAAGCTTTTGATAAATTCCAAATAAATATAAATGGTGAAAAGTAGCTATTTCTGTGAAATAACTATTTGAAGAAACTCTTTGCTAGGTGAGGCCTGTCCTTACGTTCATGTGGTGCAGACGCACAGAGTAGAGATGGAAGGAACTGCCCTTTGCAGTGCACGTCTGCCCTTTTGCAGAGAGATGGAAACCAGTTTCTGTAGGGAGAAATAGCTTGCATTGAAAATTGCTGTTTCTTCCCAGCTAAAATTAAGAAGCTGAGCAACATGCTGTGGCTCATGCTAGGCTCCTCTGTACTCTCTAACCATTATTTTACTGTGAATTTTTAATTTATGTAACTGAGTGGGTTTACTCTGTTTTTTCTCCTCTCATTTCTTGCCTGCTTTTCATGCTTATGTCAACTTTGTCAAGGTTCAGAAGTTCTTGGAACAGACACTGTGTCTAGTCCTGTGTTTCTGCAGTACCTATTTCTCCAAGACATGGATGTGACTGAGGTCTGTCTCCATGTTATCAGAGTTATGAAGAGTAAATAGCTATACCACATGGAGACCATCATATCATCCATATTTGTAACCACTTACTAACCTTGTTCTGTATTATGCTAGTACTGGAAGAAGCTTGCCGTTATATACGTGTACAGTCACACACAGTTTCTGCTGAATTTTGTTTGGGAAGCAGGTGAAAGACAACATGCAACCTGTCGTGCTCATAAAGGAGCCTTGAAACTGCATTTCTGAGCCTTCCAGAAGTGCCGCAACATGCTATTCTGCCATGAGATGTGCTCAGCCCTGCTGTGGGCACCGAGGCATTCCCTGTCCTGTAAATGGTGTGGAGAACATGCCTAGGTGCTCTATTATCTTGTGTATTCAATTACAAGAGTTTTACCTGCTGTCTTTCTTTCCGTGACTGACTGAGTAGTTCAAATAGCTTCATCTAACAGGTTTGACTGAAGCTACTCTCAAGTAACCTTCTAGGCTGTTGTCCTAAAAGATGCTGCCTTGATTCGGCGTGCAATCCTGAATAAGATATGAAATGACCTTTGGTTCAGTTGAATAGATTGCTACAGTGAGCGAAGAGAGGCTGAGTATGTTTCTTTGCTGTGCTTTGTGTTTGTCACCCAAAGTTAAGTGCAAGCTGGAGCCTATTTGAATTCATTATATTTTTATTTGCTTGCAGGTGAAGTGGAAAAGTTTAGTGAATTGAACAGATCATTTATGGATATGTCTAGAATATGTGCTACAGCCTTTCAGCTGTGTGGCACTTCCACTGTGAATAGCGGATTGGGTTATAGAAAAACAGATGTTGCCCCATAGGGAAAGAACATATTTTTCTGAACATTCTGTGTTTTGGGGTGGCACAAAAGGAGAGGCATTGGGCATGCTAACATGTACGTCATGTGAAGTTAATGCCTGCATAGTTTTGGGTTTTTGGCACTTATTTTGTATTCGGATTTCTAGATTGCTACTTGTTTTTTCTATTACTTTTAAACTTCGTTCTTTCTTGAAAGATCATAACTGCCAAATTTGGGGGTCTGTGGTATTTAATGATAACGGGTAATCAACTAGGTAAATAACCTTTTAATTTAACACTTGTATTACATGTTTTTGGGAAAAAAAGTAAATCTTGAGAACGAAACAGATTCTTGCTAATGAACTCTACTGAGGTGTTAGTGGGACCATGAAGCTGGACCTTTCCAGCAACAGTGATGCTACTCTTGGTGCAGGACGCAAGGGGAGGAAGAGTTCTGGCTGACCATGGTAAATATGCGAGAAGCCACTGTAAGTTCAGAGCATACAGTAAGATTCAGGCTGTCCTGTCGAAAACATCTCTGTACCAGGCTTCTGTGCTGAAAGCAGAGAAGAATGGACATTAGCTTTTGTTAGGAGGCTGCTATATAGTTTGTGATTATTTATTTTTTTCTTTAAATTTTTTTTCTGGATTGGGTTTGCTGTCAAATGAATGCTGATTAATATTATCTTTTTTATCTACACAAATTCCAAGGTTTATGATAACTCCTAGTGTTACACTGCACACAAAAGCCAGTTTAGCTTAGTTAATAAAATCACCAGATATTAGAGATCTTCACAATGCTTACATACATTACCACACTAACCTGGAGTAGAGTAGTTCTAAGTATTTACTATCTCCACAACTCCTGCCTCTTTGCTGTCATGGTTTTATTCTGTGCTGTGCTTGATAGACCACACGCTCTACAGCCCAGTTGAAATTCTAGTGTAAATCTTTCCTCAATCAATACTTTGCCCACTACTTTCTTTCGACAAATGTATTTAAAACTGGCCTGTTAGCTAGTAAAGGAACTTTTGAATTCATTCTGATACCGCCTCTAAGCTTGGATTAGAAGAATTTTATGGGAGAATGACAGTTAATAATGTATTAATCAGGTTAACTGGAATAATCAGGACACAAATATAGAGAAAAGAGGAAAATTCTTTTGTCTGCACAATCTCCCTAGTTTTTTTAAAAAAAAAAAAAAAGGAAACAAACCCAAACAAAAAAGTCCCAACCAAAACCAAACAACCCTTTCAGGCTTAGAGCAAGCATGTTTGCTGAAAGTCAGCAGATGGCTTTAAAAGTTGGTTACGTTAATATGTGTTGTACCTACCCTTCCCCTGTTCTCTTAGTTTAAGAAAGAAAAAAGGAGGGGAAGTGAATCATACCTCTTCTATTTTATTTGCTGACTAGAATTAGGGAAGACCATACTGTGTATGGAAATATACTGTCATATATGAAAGAGATGTAAGCTGGTTTTAGGGAAAGGATACACAAAGACACTGCACCGAAAAGCACTTGCTGTTTGATGAAGCAGGTAGGCTTTTTTTTCTTAGGGACTTTAAGCCTATTTGAATAGGATTGTAAAAGCAGGAAGAATAATCTCTGACGCATGCAGCTGTACGCTGTACTCCAGCATTCGAGCAAAAAGCAGACAGAAACAGAAGTCTTTCCAAAATGTTGCTCCCTTGCCCTGCTTCCTGGGCACACCGCTGCCCTGCTGCTGCCGCCTGCCCTCCAGAAATCCCGGGTGAGAGAGGAGGGCTGCTACTGCTGGGGAAACCAAGATTACTGATTAGGAGAGAACATAATCAGGTAGATTGAGCCTGTGTGTGTAGGGAGAAACCATTTCGGTGAGGAGGGAGGGAGCGCAGCACAGGCTGGCTGCCTACCTTGGGAGAGAACCTCGCTGATGTTTCAGAAAACAAAATTGGCCGTAATTCTCCTGTCGGCTGCTGAGAAGAAGGTGCTCCTTCCGTGCCTGCGAAGCTGGAGGGTGATTGCGTGCGCGCGTTACCTGCGCCTGGCAATGAGTCTCCCTCCAGGTTTCTCCTACTCTGGAGAACGTGGTAGAGAGAAGTACCCACGGGGAAACCAACTGCCCGCTTCCCCACGAAGGTAGCAGGACACCGCCGTGCCGGCGATGCCTGGGGATGCCTCCGGTGAGTACCGGCCTTAAGCGAATACCAGTTATACTCGAAAGAGTGAAGAGCAGCAGCTGTGCGACCCTGAAGGCAGCGCTTGGGTCAGGGGGCTGCCTCCCGGCGTGGCTGGGGCGCTGGCTGCTGCGCAGGCAGGGGGGCCACGGGGAGCTCCCCGGGGAGGGCTCCAACACCGAGGGCCCGTGGTTCTCCCCAGAGGGGACTGACCCTCTCCAGCTTCCTTCTGCCAGGTGTCCGTGCCTTGCATAACTTTGTTTTTGAATCGGATTCAAAACTGGTCTGAGAGTATCAACAGGGTGCTCATACAGAATGGAAAACAAACAAACTTCCACATGCAGTAAGTCTTTGATTAGGTGAAACTGATTTTATTTTTTCCCTGCCGATGGGCGGTGCAGTGTGTTCAAATGACAGTAGCGAGTGCTTCCACAGTTGCAGGTAATAGATGCTAGCTGATCAAAGAGGATTTGGTAATTTTACGACGTGAGCTCCTCATTGTAAGGACAGCAGAAAGATGTAAAGTTTGCTGCAAATAAATCTGGATGTGGTTGAATTAATTACTCGACTGGCGATACAGAAATAGCTTGGAAACTGGGCCATCGGGCGAACATAGCCTTGCGTTCAGTCTGGGGTAACTGCATAGACTTGTCTGCAGAGAACTGATTCTGAAAAGTAGCTAAAGTAACTTCGTATGTTTCAAACTATTTGCAAATAAATCTTGAGAGAGTATTTGACTGTATATATGTAATACACTGCTCCACTAGGGGCAAAAAAAATTAATGCTGTCTTCTGTTATAAATAGATACCTTGATGCGTTGTTACAAGTTTTATTCTATTCTTCCTCCTAAAAGTGGAGGGAGAATATGTATTTTCTCTGAAACAAGCAAAATCTTCTGTCTCATGCAGTAAAAAAACCAAAGATTTTTGCAGTGGTTCAAAACTGAAGTATCTTCAGGGTATTTCAGAATTAGTCTTATTTTCTCTTCCTATTTTTTGCATCCTTTTCTAACTTGGAGATATAAAATAATGGTTGCTCAAACATAAGGGTGTGTAGCATTGTCATATTGGCAGGTTTGATAGATAAATCTGTATTGGAGTGATTAAAATACCATTTCCTGTTATTAAATGGTTTTTATTAATCTTCCATCTTGAGGAAAAATTATTTTGTTTTTATTTCTGCTTCAACATTTGTACTTTATTCATAAGACACGTTTCTCTTGAAACTACAGAGGCCAGTTAATGGTTTATGAGTTCAAGCTGAGCTGAATATAGCTAAGCTCTGTCTTGCTTGACATTTCATCAAAAGCTATGTTGATTTGCAATGTTTACAGACCTATTTATTGAACCTTCACAGCTTGAACTATGCCACCGAGCTTGTTGACATTGTTGAGTTTATCTCTTGGTGCTTGTGCAATCTCAGAAGAAAAGTTTAGAGCAAATGAGTTATAACAAACTTGTCACAGTTCATAAAATATGCAGTTAGGACAATGAAGTTGATCTTCTTGTTCATTGACCACGATACATTAGAGAAATCTGAGCAGGCTAACACAACCTCATCTGGGTAGGTGAACGTGTGTCCTTCTCTGTGATATTAACTTTCAGATTTGACTGTAGCGTCTTATGGCCTTTAAAAAGCAGCTTATAAACAGAACAAATATTTTCAGTTCGCAAGACTATTTATATTTGGAAAAAAACCCCTGACTTTTGCAGCATGAAGTAACGTGATTATCTTCTGTATAGATCTTATTTTGTGAGGAGTGATACATCAAATGAGCAAACAGCAAATTGCATCAGAGGCTCATAAATACCATTAAAAAAAAAAAAAAATCATTCAGCTTTTAACAGTGACAGCAACCCATGCTCTGTGCTACTCTCCAGAACATCCTGTCTGCATAACCCCTATTTTTAGCCAATAAAATAAGATATATCTTGCTACATAATCTACTACTATTACTGGATCAATAGTGCACATTATTATGGTTTCAGACACTTCTCTATGTAACTTGAACAGAAATAGATCAAAGGGGTAGTGCAACTGTCTGGCATCTCTGCAAAAGCAACAGAAAACTGTGTGCTATTTAATCAACACCAGTAAAAAAGATAGTTTAGGAAGTCATAGATTGTTGTTTTTTGTTTGTTTGTTTGTTTGTTTTTTTCTTTCTGGGTTGCAGGGGAAGCTGTTTTCCCATATGAACATTTTCATAGCTACCATTAACTGGGTTAGTATAGTTGTTCGTTCTCCTTTTAGAACTGAGGGTATATAGCCAGTTATAAACATCCGAAAGGGAAATCAGATATGTAAAAACAAAAAAAAAAAAAATTTGAGAATTTTTCTATATAGTTGAATAGTCTTTGATTGGGCTCTTGGTTCCTTTTCAACAGTGAACGAATAAAGAGTTTATGCTTTTCAAATAAAAAGTAATTGCTTATTGATTGTTGAATGCAAATTGTGTTCTAAGGGTACAATAAGGAAAAAAAGAAAGCATGGGAATATGCTGGGGGGGGATATTTGCTTTGCTTAACTATTGCTATGTAAAGTAGTCTGCTGAATTATCTGGGTAGACTTACTAGGCTCAAATATCTAGACAACAGAGAGCAATAAGCTATTTCAGCAAGCAAGTCCAAGCAAGAAATTAACGTTGGAGTCCTGTTTCCTCAGCTGCCTGGGCATTAGCAGATTAGCCTCCTAACTTAAATGCATGAATCTGGATAGTGACGAAGCCCCAATATCTTTATTAGAGCTTTGTATAAATAACTTCAAGATGTTGCCATCTGGTTAAAACACGCTTATGTAAGTAGGTGTAGAAAATACCAATGGGCTCTCATAGTTGCATACAACTTCTTAACTCCATAGGAAACAAAACATGCTTTGGAGAGAGCATTTAAATTAGCAGGGATTCATTGTCAGAAATCCTGAAGCTCATGGTGCTCTGTGTGCGTGAGAGGGTCAGGTGAGGTCAGTCTGGGGAATCTACAGAAACCCACAACTGTTTGAAATGTCTTAATATTTAAGTAGATTTGATAGGATTGTACCTTTCATAATGATATTTCTTATTTTATTTATTTCCTGTCTCAAGCTACTCTATTCCTGTGCCATTTGTCAGCTTGGTTGTCAATTTTTTTGTTACAGTAGCAGCATCCTCTGGTCTATTTTCCTTTTCATGTCAGAATTCACCAAGAAGAAAGGCAGATGTGTGTTCTAAGTGTCGTCAGTCTGTGCTGACTCTTGTAGTATATTGGTCAGTGTTGTGGATGTAAAATGTTCTTAATTTAGCACTCATTAGATAGTAAGAACAATTTTTTTCTGCCTGAAGATGTCTTGTGAACATATTGGAAAGCACTGGGATTAAGGGCAGTATTAAATTTCAACTGTTTAACAATCTCATGCAAAAATAGGATGCATGTGGGGTGCTTAAGAGTATATGTCTGACATTGAACAAGATAGGCCTTAAATACAGGTAGCCCTGCGAGGTAATTTAAAAAAAAAGTGATACGGATTTTTGTTTACTGTGTTCCAAACAGAATCAAGAACTTATGAAAATTTCTATCCTATGTAAGTTTTATGAACCCCAGCTTAAGCAATCTGTATTTAAATAATCATAAACATGTACTTCTCAAATGCACCATTCAGTTTTTCTCATAATTTAGCCCTGCATTTTGTCAGGTACTTGTTGTGCTGAGCAAACACTTCTTTTGGGGCAGAAGGAGAGTGTCCCTTTTAATACGCACCACTGGAATAATAACTATTCCTATCAAATGAAAGAGAATTTGCTGTAAACCTTGCAAGGTATGTTTGACTTGTCTGTTTAATAGCTAAATATAATGATGACAGATGCAAGCAAACTTTCAGGGGAAAATGTCATGGGTTTTGCAGTCTGGTCCTCATCCACCACAGTAGGACATCCATCCCATGAAACTCAATTTTAAAATAAAGATTATATTGCATGTTAGAAAGCATCAGTTCAGATAGTCAGATCATAAATACCAGCAGAGTCAGTGCAAAGCTTGAGTGAAAGGCTGTGTTACTACTGAACTAGCATCTTAAAGGTTATAATAAAAAGGTCATGCTATCATTTTATCATTAAAAACAACGGATAGTCTTCAGTACTTTTTTTTCTCCTTCTCAAAACAAATTTTCTGTGTACAGAAATGTGTTTAAGAAATTCATTTCCATTTTTAAAAAAGTGAACTTTTGTGGACCTAATTAACATAATAGAGATTAATGCTGATAATGGGTTGGTTTTAGGACTTACTCTTGGTCAAGGGAAAGAAAGAAGCTTTCTGCAATATTTTAGTTCTTGCAGATAAAAATGAATGTGCGTAACAGAATGAGAAGACTATCATTGTTTGCCTGTTTCAGAGGAAGTTACGAGATAAGAGAGAGTAAGCAAGTTTCTTGAGGCAAATGTACAATAAAATGATCAAAATAAATAATTGGAGAGAGATTTCTCTAACTGCCTCCACGTTATAGAAAGGACAAGAAATTCCAAAACCAAACCAATAGCTATCTCTCTCAGAACAGTTAGAGGAACTATGTTCAGGCAAGTTGCCATCATGCCAGTTTTATACCGTTGTAGTGAATAAAGGCACAAATTCTGTTTTGTACAGTATTTAAAATGTAAACTCTCCAGGCAGAGGCTATTCTTTCTGCTTGTTTTGTGTTGTCCAGATCAGCAGATGCCAAGCTCCCTAAGTGCTAGTAGGAAGTGAAAACATTGGGATTAATACAGCATACAACTTCAAAAAGAATAGCCATCTCAAAATCTTGGTTCAGATAAACTGGTAAGGTTAGGATGGGCTATGAAAACTTGACTGTAATATGTAAAATGAGTATATGGTTTCCCAGGGTGGTAACAAGGCAAGCTCGTTGCAAATCTTCTGCTGACTCACTGAAGCACGCAAGACTCATTTATTTGTTTGAGGTTATTTTTTTATGAGGCTTTTTTCCAATTTACTCAATTTTTAAAAATCTTTACTCTGTGTGTCTTTAAAGACATGCTTCTCTTTGTAAATGGTTTTCTTGAAGACTTAACATAATTGTGCTGTGGCAACGTCACGTTTTTGAGATGTCTTTCATTGCCAAGAAGCACGGGCTGTGGAAGAGCTCTTGTTAAAGTACTTCAAGATAGAGTCTAGAAATATGCTATTCTTCATTTAAAAACCTTTGCTCTCTCTCTTTTTTTTTTTTTTTTCCTTTGGTCTGGCAAAACCTGTTGCTTTCCAGAGCACAAATGTAAAGCCTCTTTGTTCATTCAGGATTTTGTTCTGAGAAGGTAGTGCTAGGTCACACGTTGCTATGTTTAGAGGCAGGTTTCTGGGTTAATCTCTACATTTATAATATCAGCTAATGTTTTTGCATAATTTTTATGCGTGCTTCCTGACTGAAACAAAAGTAACAAGAAAAGATGTGTACATCAATGGAGAGATAAAATCCCATGGCTGTTAAGATTTTTTTTTTTTTTTTTTTTTTTTTTTTT
>Ga0065711_1043018_pt1 | contig 14992 bp, 6 predicted proteins | sample Hoacrofraction12_FD_59098 | JGI IMG/M metagenome (GOLD analysis project Ga0065711, IMG submission 59098) | Hoatzin crop microbial communities from Cojedes, Venezuela - Epithelial fraction 12 v2 (version 2) | ecosystem: Host-associated > Birds > Digestive system > Esophagus > Crop | place... | reverse complement strand
AAAGAAAAGAAAAGAAAAGAAAAGAAAAGAAAAGAAAAGAAAAGAAAAGAAAAGAAAAGAAAAGAAAAGAAAAGAAAAGAAAAGAAAAGAAAAGAAAAGAAAAGAAAAGAAAAGAAAAGAGAAAAGAAAAAAGAAAAAAGAAAAGAGAAAAGAGAAAAAGAAAAAAGAAAAAAGAAAAGAGAAAAGAGAAAAAGAAAAGCGAAAGAAAAATCCAGTTGCCACGAAGAGTGATCAGCCACATGTATTTCTGTAAGCAAGTGTCAACTTGATGTACTACACTTCTGTATTTTATTCAATTATCATGTTTCAGAAAAATGTAATAATTGCCATACTGCATCTACCACATCTGGTATCCCGTCCAAAGAATGTGGAAGACAAAGTATGTAGAAGAAGAAAATGGCACCATGTGTCTGTGGAAGGTATCTTTTCCTCCTTCCCTGGATCAACAGATTGGCTTTTGTCCTTGTGAATCATTTTTTATGTCCCTTCTTTTTCTTTCCCACCATAACAGTAAATACTCTTACCATTTACACTTTGGAAACTCATGGGGTTTTTTGTCTTCGTAAGACTTTCGATAAATCCTGCCACACGAAGTGAAAGTTGAAATGTGAACAGTGTATTAGGAACAAAAACATTAAAGATGAGAGCCCTCAAGGAAACCAGCTCCAGAATAATAGCAATGAGTCATAAAATACGAGTCTCAGCAGAGAGAAACTGTGGGCAGAGCTAAGATTTCAATAGAGACGCATCCTGGTTTATGCTAGGTAGGACCTGGAGAAAGATACCTTTACAATCCCTGAATGCTTTCTGCTCTGGGTGTTGCCAAAGGAGATCAAGTTCACAAAGAAAATTTATTTATTTGTTAATGGGCAGCTATCTCTGAGGAGAAGAGCTGACAGTTCTGTAGTGCTGTGATGAAATCCCACACACATTTTAGGGACTGGAAGACTGTGAGTAACATTACAACAGGTACCAGCAATTGTCCTAAATGTGGTTTATTTCTACCCAGATTTCTCTTATAACTAGGATAATGCAAGGTAATTTAAAGACTAGTTTAAAAAAATAGATTTTCTGGACTGACTGCCAAGAAACCCAGAAGAACCGTCTAACAATATGCAATCTGTGAGTGCCTTTTTTCAGTGATAAGTGATATTTTTCATGCTGCAGAATTACGTTGTTTCAACCTTTGGGTTTTCATGTGCTTTTTTTTTTTTTGGGCTAGGCTCTTTTATAGCACAATGATGGTATATTTATTTTGACTTTTAATTTATAGTCTTAGAATAGGCCTTTGGTGGCTAGGAGAAGCCATGACAATGGAAAAGATTTATCTCTAAGAAACAATATTTAATTTTTAACTATAAGTTTTGGCTAAATTTTAAATAATTTCTTGAGGCTCCATCGTGAGCAAGTTTGTGGATCACCTAATAAAGACATCCATTAATGTTTTTTTGATAGTTTTGGAGGCCTGAAGAAATCATGTTGGACAATTATACAATGGCAATACTGTCACAATAATTAGAAAGGACCAAATCTTCATCATCTGAAATTTCACCACTTAATATATATGTAGAACAACACCCCATTCCCTAAGCCTAACTACTAAAGGATACTATCAGATTTGAACAAACGGATTAGTTGCTCACCTTTTACCCCACTTGATTTTCACTTGTCAGTTGATTTTGTCAGTGGAGTTACGCTACTCACTTTCAGTGTGCATTTATTCTCCAAAACATTACTTAATTTCTTCTGAACTAGTGAATCTGTTGAGTCTAAAGCGAGAAGAAACCAAGAGATGTCTACATGCAACAGCATCATTTTTCATGAGACTTTGTTGATGTCACAAAACCAGTGTGTATCCACAGAGCTTTAGATGACCTAATAACAGCACTTGACACTGTGCCTCTAATTGTCCTCCACTGGAAGCAAAAATGCTATCTGTGAGCCAAAGCTGATTAATGCTATTGGTTGATTAATTTTCTTGCTAAAAAAAAAAAGGATCCAAGGGGGGGACACAACAGCTCTGAACTTTCGCAAGAACTGCTTCTGCTGTAGGGGAATTTTTATTTTTTCTGCTGTTTTGTTTGTTTAAAAAAATGGTGATGTCTAATCTTCAGGAACGTACTTCATCATCCAACCCACAAACTCTTGGCAAAATAATAAACCTACACAGAATGTACTGTTAGATTCTTTTCTTTTTTTTTTTTCCTTTTTGCTTCTTCCTTTCAGAGGTATAAATCATAGCTTTTTGCTTTTGCAAATTAAAGTATGGGCTTTGCACTGGATAGTTGGCACCGTTTCTTCTGGCCAAATGTTCCATGCTGCTTCCAAAGAAACTGTGGACACTGAGTTGGCTATAGCTTGTCTTTGAACTTGTTTGCAAAATGTCAGTCTTTATAGGCCTCCAAGAAAAAATATACATAGTTTATTTATTAAGTCGTAGTTTAACTCGTTTGTGTGCAGAACTGCTGATGGTAATTCTATTTGGGTTTTTCAGGGTTTTTATTTGTCTGGCTGAGTGCTTACTGTTTACATCTTCTAGTTTACATGAGCGGCATCATTCTGCCACATAGGTCCAAAAAATCTATACATTTCTGATTATCTTACACAGGCAGAAAAGGATCCTGAACAGAAAATAGTTCTTTGGCTAGCTCGTTGCAGGATTAAGTTCTGAATAAACCATACTCAACTATTTTTGAGTAAATATACTTCTCATTATATTTCCAGAAATCTTCTCAGCTATGTGTTTGTCCTTATGTCTTTGTAACTTAGCAGAAAAATAGTGCCATCATTGCAGCTTTTGTTGCAAAGTTGTCCATAATGTATTTCTAAATAGTACAGAAATAAGACTGCACCATGGTCTCTCTCCTTGAAGCTCTTTCTGGTTTTGTCTGTCACTTGTTGCTTAAAGTTTTGATCAGCTGAATGTTCAGCAAAGAGTAAGTAAAAATTATTGGTGTGTGAAACACTGCAGGTCTTGTGTTAATCTTGGACTTTTCCCCTCTCGCTTCCTTGTACTTCTTTCTTCTGAAATGCTTCCTTTCCATTGATGTGATGCCATCTTTGGTACTCTAACAAAGGGCTATATAAATGTTTGGAACCCAGAACAGATGTTTTCGGGCAGCTTTCATTCAGTTTGCCAAATTGTGTCATAAAAAAAATCCTGACCACTTGTGGTTGCTGTAGATTGGGTGATTTTTTCAAAGGAAACGTAAGTGTGCTGGGTCCAATGACTTCCTGTCTTCTGGCATCCTACCATGTCTTCTTTACTATACCATAATGTTTCCCAAATTTGCTTTTGTTTCACTTCTGTAATTGGCTTTGTATATCCACTGACTGATCTGATTTTCCTATCGAGACAGGGATGTTCACTCCAGACTTTCACTAGTGTAACTGAGAGGAAAATTTGGTCCTTATGCTCTGTAATAAGACATATCATCACTGTCAATATTTTTCTTCTTCCCATCACTCCCCTGCCATATGGCAACTTCACAGGAAAGAACTGAACTGCATATGTTCTAAGTAGGACTGCTTCATTCCCTGCAAAATCAAGGCTGGTTTTAATACCATTCAGATTTAAAAATGGAGGAAGTCCTTAATCCTTTGACATGGGATTTTCATCTAAATTTAGCCACTGAAAAGTTAGGCAATTAGTAGAAACTAGTCATCTGAGCTCCTCCTAATAGTCACTGGAGGGAGGAAGCAACTCTGAGAGGGTGATTCATTGCACCCTAAGGTAAGATGTGGGGCAAATTTTATTGTTATGAACATGAGTGCAAATCTCTTCAGTATCCACTGCTCTCAATGGTATTGAATTGATGAACTGAGCTGCAGACCCAAAGGCAACATGTGTGCTGGGGGACTGAATGGGGACAGGAGATGATTCTTCTGAGCTGCTGTTAGCCTTTTCCCTGGCACATTTTAAGCTCTCTCTGGATAACACCTGAACATGACTCAGTGGGCATCTTGAGCCAGGGACAATTTTCATTTGGCAAGACACAGATAAGACTGCCTTGGTTCGGGTAGGAAATTTATCCCTAGCAATATGAGCCATCCCATCCATTTGCTTTCAGGATCAGAAAACTGATGCTGGCTAGTTTTATGGACAGGTGTAGATACAGTCAAAAGAAGTGTAAGCTGTGAAGAAAGCCATACAAAAGAATGAAAGAGAAACTTGAGTTTTTCATTTGCATTGTCTGAAACTGGGACTTGAGTGCAAGTAACAACCCAAGAGACAAGAGCTGCTGTGACACTTATCTTGTTAAGCAGATTTTAAAGACATTCCTTCCTTGTAATGGTGACTGACAGTGACCATGGAAAACAATATTTATAAAGAAAGAGTTCCAGGACTTGCTCTACTTTAATGACTTTCTGAAACCTATCACCCTACAGATCCCCATTGAAGCCATCAATAGATGGCTGATTTTCAGACGGTTTGTACCCGGGATAATGCCCAGTATCACGCAAGTGTTTCTGCAAGGTTTCTGAGCTCTGTCTGCTGGATTTTAAATCTTGAGACAACTCTTCCTTAAAAACACTCACAGTTCATCACAGACTGCCCAGATCCAGCAACAAGCAGCACAAAGTGTTTCAGCTATTTTCAACCACCATTATGAGGCCCTGGGACCATGGGGTAAATTCAGATGAATAACCCTATTTCTAAGTTGTTTGAAGGGATTGTGTGGGTGTTGCAGACATTTAACTGTCAGGCTATTCATTTTTCTGCACTGATAGTTTGTGTGCTAGCTGACTGACCAGTCTCCCTGATGTGTCGCATCAATTTTCTTATTAAATACGAAAATAATGAATGTTAGGAATGAGTCTAGAAAGCTCCTCGGCTCCCAGCTTGAGTCTTGGTGCCAAGTGTCTGGCTGGCATCATCGCCAATATTCTGCAAACAACATCTGCATGAGCACGTCAGTTGCGTAACTCATAAAGTTAATGTCAGTGACTGCCGTGATTTGCTGAGCAGCACTGATTAGAGCTGTTTTGCCAGCGGGAGGCTTTGCAGCACGTGGGAGAGAAAACCATGCTGTGCCTTTCCCAGGGAAGGGAAGGGGTGCTGTGGGTAGGAGTACATCACTTGCAGGAATAACTCTGGGGAGATTTCCCTCTCCCCCCCAGGATTCCTTTGGTCCCAGATGTGACTAATGATGCATCTCTGCTGAAATGATCACTGCTGTGACGAGCTCAGAAAATGAGTGCTTTGGAGGCACCGACCCACCCCAGTAGCTTCCTTGGATGTTGACCTGGAGAGGGACAGCATGCTGGAGAGACGGGGGAGATCGCGAGGATGCACGTGAGACCCCAGTCCCTGACTGACAGCACATCTTGCAGCTGCTCTGCACAGCCTCTGACAAGTTCATTAACATCTCTGCTCAAGAAAAGTCCAAGGTGCTTCTTCCGCACCCCATGAAACTCAACATGATGCTGTACAGGAAGGCAGCACAAGCAGCAGGCTGGAGCCCTCTGACTCAAGTGCCATTTGGTTACCAGAAACATCATGTCACTGCCTGGGATGAAAACCTTGGATATTAGAGCTGAGAAGAGACTTCTATTTTACTTCCTTCCATCTTAGGTCAAGTGTATTTTATATATGCTATCAGCCGTTTTAGCAGAGCCTAGATCCACGTTTCTTAAAGCAGCATATGATAGTTCGTTTTTGTAAAAAGGCTGAACTTTGGCATTTCTCACGCCTATATTTTCTTAATTTCATTTTTTCAAAAGCATATAAAATTATTGTCAGAAACAGGGCCTGTTAGTAAACTACTTCTAGACCGGTACTAGGGACATCCTTGTTTGCTGTTAATGTTAACCTTGGGCTAAAGATTGGCTCTTGTTCAGTATCTGAAACTTTCCAAAGAAAACAGATAGCCAAGTGTAAATAACTAAACCACACAAGTGAAAACGACACTGAAATATAATGTGCCGGGTCAAACTTTAGTTGGGTTAAGTAAGGCATTTAGAGTAATCCTTCTTTACCCTACTTAAATGTCACATAGGTAAGTCATGACAGCTCACTCACTGCCAGGACAAGCTTGCATTATCCTCAAGAATGAATTCAGGACCTCAGGAAGCTACCAAGGCAAATGAAAAACAGAGACAACAGGCAATGGCTTAGCGGCTTAAGCCATATGCCTTAGATCAGTCTAGCCATAATTTCAAATGCCAGCGGGATCATTACCAAGCTAATGTAGATGTATTGAATACTTGGTCATTTACTACAGGCCGAACAAGTCCTTTGAGTTAAATCCTAAGAAATTAGATCCTTTGGGGTTTTAATGGTTATTAAAAAACACAGAATATTTTCATAAGGGGAGGAGTTTATTGATCTTATGCCCTTAACCAAATTAACCCTTTCCTCCTACAAATACGCTTTCAGTTCCTTATTGCGAAAGGAAAGTGGGAGAGGAAGAGAGAATGAAATTCTGCAGTGATGTGCTTTATCTTGCAAGAGGTGTATTACTGCTACTGCTGCAACTCGAAGATACATCAAGGTTTTTTGCAGTGAAAGCCCTGGGATGTAGTTCCTGGAGCTTCTGTACCGGTGGCTGGACTGCAACCCTGGGTGCCTACTCCAAATTATGATTAAGCACTGGTCGCCTCTTGCAGATTCAATTCTCTGTGTGTCCCAGGGACCGATATCTCGCTCCAGTGAAAGGTGTCTGCCGTGAGAAAGCTGTGCTGACCCAAACTCCAGTGCTTGTAGCTGCCTTGCAAGAACAGCCCAGTGTCTGGTTTATTAGTGCAGTGGGCAGAGCGCTGCAGAAATAAGAGGACGACTCGTGAGTGCAAATGCTTGCACACATATGTTGTGGTTTTTATTATCATTGTTAGCCCACAACAATGAGGGCTGGTCAGGGATCAAAACCCCCTGTAATGTAACTAGAAAACAAAAGATAGAGGGTAAAATTTGATGCAAGAGCAATGAGACTGTTTTGTTCAGTTTGATAAGAAGGATACTGATGTGACTGAAAGGGTAGGTAGGTACTACAGAAGAGGAGAGTTGGAAGGCAACCAGTGAGATTATTCTGTGGGTGATTAAAGGAAACCACTTCGGAGTGTAAGAAATGCCATGGGAAAGAGTGCAGAAGTGTTGAATTTGAGAAACATACAAAAGGCCAATGGAAAATTGTGGACAGATTAATCACAGACAGGAGCCACCATTTACATAGAGAATGAGGGATGTTAACCTGCTGATGGGATGCAGAAGGGTCTCCAGTGTGCAGAAAAGGGCTGGGATTCAGCTCCAGATCCAAACACTTAAATGTGGGCAAAGCGATTAAATAGCAGTTTGGGAGGAACGCAAAGGAAAACCAAAGTGAAAATGAAGGTACGACTGTGGTTACCATAGTGCAGATCCTCCATTTCTTAAAGATTACAGACCAAGATTGGGTGCCTGCTAGAGCATATTCACACACAAATTACTTGGCTTGATAAAAAGATATTGAGTGAAATGCGATCCATATCCTTAAAATCTGAGCATGTCTTTATTGTGATTTATTGGTGTTCTGTGTTTCCATCTGTCGTGGGTAGACCTTCAACATTTCCAACATCAGTGACTCAGTGCTGCTGATGCTGGGAAGTGGGCACTGGTCCAGCCTGGAGTTCTTCAACATCTTTCTATGAAACACTGGCAAGATTCAGAGACACTAAGTGGCTTTTCCAAACCTGGGTTACATATAGCAATAGAAGCCAGATCTCCTAATTCATTATCCTTTAGCAATCAGCTGATAACATTCTCATGGCTTTATTTTAATCTTCCATTATTCTGAAACTGGATGATGTTGGAAAATTGTCAGAATACTTGAAAACAGCCAGTGAAGTTATGTTTAGTGGATCATAAAAGTTTTAATCCATTTTCTATTTTAGCTTTTTATTGAGACAGTTCACCCCGGTAAGGAAAAAGTGCAAGTTGCCTTTTCCCTTTCAGCTTATACTTGTGGTGAGAAACACAGGGTTTGAATTCTTAGTTTGGAACAACTCTGCTTGAACAAATAACAAATGAGAACAGACTTATCTGTAAGATAAAGATCTTGGAGCATTTTGGGAAGAATGTTTGAAAGATCAAAGCATTACAGGTTTCTCACCATCTCTGGGATTTGAAAAATAAACAGAATTATCTAGAGACCTGGCTGAAAGAATCTATTTCTAAGGCAAAAAAAAAAAAAATGCTCCTAAATAGGTTGGTCTCTTTCCTGTGCTATATTAGGCTAAAAATTCCACTGGTGCTAACAAGTAATTTATACTAGTGCAAATTCAGAGTTTCCACAAAGATGAAGGAGGGCTGTTATTTTTAAAGTACTATTTCCAGCAAAAGGCTTCAGAGCATTTTCCATTTTTAATTACTTCAACAGCATTCAGAGCAACAGAGGAGCAGTTTGAACTATCTTGCACAGGTTATGAAGTGTCAAAGCCTGATAACTGATATATGGTGCCTATATGGCTCAAAAGCCTAAGGAAGCAATCCTTCATTCCAGAGATTTCAGACCAAATCACATCCAGCTTGATACTCACTGAAAATTGCAATGTAATGGATTTTCATCCTGGAATGAGTTGGTTTGCTGTTAAGATTCTCTTGGAGATAGAACCAAAGATCTGAATCAACATGACAGTTGCCTGTCCTTATGGAGGCAGACTAGATGACTGGTTAAGATTAGATATATAACTTCTAGGTGGCTGGAATATGAGATAAATCCCACCCTCCCTTAGCTCTTTCCTCATCTTCTGCACTGAGCCCCATCCGTCTTTGCGACATCGTCATCAGAGGTACCCAGCAGAAATACTTTATAAGCTCAGCCGGCAGAGAAGTGCAGGGGGATCTTCCACAGTTACTAAAATATTATCCTCTGGGTAAAAGACATTAAATCATCTTTTAGAGTCTGATCTTCTTCTGATTCAGCCACCATCCTAGCAATGTATTCCTGCTGATTTTCCTCTTGACTTTCACTTGCCTAGGCAGAGCCACACTGGATTTGGGCTTCCAATGAGATGACTCCCAAGAGTATTTCTGCCTGAAGGCAGGAAGAGTTTTCAGGACTAGGTTTCTTCATGATAATGTGGGATAAGATTTTAGGATTGCTTTTTTTACTTGGACATTCACATTAACTGCACCTGCTTTGTAGCACGCCTTCATCAAGCTAGTACTTTTTAGACAGATATGAAGGCAAAGACAGTGTCTCCAGGGAAATGGCAGACTGGCTAGGTCGCATATGAATGAGAAAAATATATCGTGTTGTAGCAGAGATCAAATAGTTAAAGAGCGAAGTATTGTGTTAGTCTCTGGCATGACTTCGCCAGCAAATTAGCTGATATTTTGCCGTGCAGTTACTCAGCAACTTAGGCTTTTGCTGTTTGTGGGCCTATTGGTGGTAAACAAAGCTTTAAACAATGAGAGGCTGTGAACAGAGGCTCTCTAGCACACATATATGACCTGTCATGACGTTCCTCCACAGGAGAAGAGATCAAGAAATATTTTGTTGCTGGAGTAGGGGAAGAAAACACTTCTGTTGGATGATCAGATCCATCTGCCTGTGATCCAGCATGCTTACTCAGCTGGACTTGCACGATCTCTGCAGCCTCCCAAGTGAACTGCAGCCTTGTACTCACTTTAGAGCCATCTATTATTCCCTGCTGTGTGTGTACCTACCTGAAAATCCATAACTGGTCTCGCATCGAATGAATGCTCACAGTCGACTTGTATCTAAACAAATTGAATAAAGCTAAGAGCTTTGAAAAATCCTCTTATTTATCCCATGACAAGCAGAGAGACTCCCAGTTCTTCTGCTCCTGACACCTTTGTCAATAAAATCTGCAGATTGCACAATATAAACTTGTTTTATAATTCATCTCCTTGACAATAACAGAACCTTTGAACAGGGATGCTTTATGTGGTTATTGCAAGAACAGTGCTCAAGAATCAGCAAAATGAAAAAATAAAATTTTGTTCCTCTTGAAGAGTCACATTTCAAGCAATTTTTTGATGTAATAAAAAAATCAGATTTCATTTCAAAGAAGAATTTATATTTGGCTGGCAATTAGATCATAAGTAAGAATCATAGGACTTATGAGATCATATATTCCATTCTCCTTCCACTACAGGATTGTTTTTCAGACCTGAGGTCTAATTTCATTATTTCAAAAGGACAAAACATCTGACTGATGGAAAGCAATAACTGCTACAGTATTCACCCTTTGAAGAATGTTTTTAGGCAGTGCCCCCAAAACTAACTGTGGGCAAAATAAACTGCAAGTGGAAATGATGGCAGCTGGATATCTATTTCATTGATTTGAGGGTGATATCAGCTCACCTACCTGCCCTAATCTGTATTCATCACTATTTATGAGCATATAGTAGGAGATGTTTTAAAAGTCATGCCCCGTATATTTAATATGTGCTTCATTTAGTCTAAATTTGCAGTTACTAGAGCTTTTTCAGTCTGTTATGTAAATACTCTTCTAGGTTTTAAAATAAAAGGTGGAATTTTCAAAGCCAAGCAGAGCACTTAGGCATGAAGTTTCATTCCTTTCAGTGGAAAGTTGTATCTCAAAACCCTGGTCCTAGGATTTAAGTGGGTGGATTAGAATCATAGAATAGTGGAATAGCTTGGGTTGGAAGGGACCTTTAAAGATCATCTAGTCCAATTCTCCTGCAATAAACAAAGACTTCTTCAACTGGATCGGGTTGCTCAGAGCCCCGTCCAACTTGATCTTAAATGTTCAGATGGACTGCATGCTTACACAGTGATTTCAGATAATTTAGTCTGAATGAAGGAACCCAAATCTGTGTTCTAGACCCCTTTCTTAGTATTTTATTCACTTGTCTCTGAGAAGAACTCAAATGATTATTTTGATTCGAACCTGAATTTTAATTCTTACCTTCAATATAATCGAGACAAAATTGATTGTGAATGAGCTGTTTTCAAGAAAATTCTAAAACAAGGCAATTGGACAGAGACCTCCATCTCCAGTTTATTACTTGGCTAAAGATCCAGGAAAATGGCAAAATCCCTGGGTATATAAGGAACTGACACTGATATAATGGCATAGTAATTTGCAGCTCAGTAATATTCAGCCAAGGACACTAAAGTTTTGCCAAGAGTAAACTAACAAGAAAAGTAACGTTTCCTCATTTTACAGATGTGTGAGGAAGGCTTAGAAGTATCAAGTGACTGGACTATTTCTTATAACTAGTTGAAACACATGGAGAAAAATATATATTAGCTTTGAATTTCTCTGTTTTTTTGATGCTCAATAGCTACATTGGTGGAGGAGCTGAGATTCATAGATTATATGAAGCCTGCCAATGCAGCAAAGCCATGTGCACATGGCAGAAAATATGCAATAGAGCCACTGTGTACTAGCAGCTTTTGTATTTCAGTGGGACTAGTCCATGCTTCAGTGTGTCATTATCCTTCATAAGCAAGTTTCGTTCTACTCTTGAATCAGCTCACATTGTTAATGTGCTCATCAGCCAACTCAGGGGGATATACAGACAGCTGCAAGGAATCTCGTTAACATTTTGCTACAAAAGAAGAAATTACAATCTACTGTACTATTTAATCTGTCAGCAAAAATCTGGATTAGAAATGGGTTGAGTATTTCTCTCTAGCTTTTCCTCTGTTTTAATATAATAGAATCATACTCATTAGAGGTGGAGAAAACCTACTAATTTATCCAGTCCATCTAGCATTGCTGCTACTTCTACCCTTTGGATGACCCTAAGAAAACCTCTTCCTCTATGTTTGTCTCCATCAAACACCTGCAGATTGATATCATCTCCGCTTTCAGTCATCATGTACTTGGGCTTATGTAATCATGTAATGTTTCCTTGCAAGTCAAAACTTCCATCATTATTCTATGTTCTTTTCTCCTTAAACAGCTTACAGTGTTCCACCATTACCTCCAGTATAGTATAGTGCTCTTACCATCCAGAAGATGTAGCTATATTCTATATTAAAATCCCTCTACTATTTAGTTTGAAGCCACTGTTGGTCAAGGAGTGTTTCAAAGTCACTCCACACTTATTTTGAAAGAGAATAACTGCATTTCTGCATGATAATTGCTCTCTAATGCATAGAAGATCGGGCAAAAGTATTATGAAGCACAGAGTAGTTTGAAAAGGAGTAGCTTTTTCATATTAATCTGAATGTTCAGAGGCTTTTCTGAACAAATAGGAACAAACAACAAATTGTTTGGATCAGAGAGAGCGATTGTGTTGACGGCAGACATATGAATGATACAGCTTTTACAGATGGACTGGTGAGAATCAAATTGAAGCTATTGATCTGTATTTTTGTAGGATCCTGCTAAACAGAAAGCTTTGAGGGCTTTGCCATTAGCAGCATGGGTCATTTTACCAACTAGAAAAGGCAACATGCTCTGTTTCTGTCATACACGCTCCATTGCTAGCACAACAGAAGATGCCTAGTCTTCAAAAAATGTCAAGAGCCCTTCTGTAGAGATGGGGATAATCCTTTTCAGATATAATTAAAAGCCTTTCCCCTTCCCTCAACAGGCACACGCACAAAAGATAACTCTTTTGAGGCAACGCATCAGAAGGCTCAAAAAAGTCTAAGTTAACTTTTAAACTTCATTAGCTTTGCACCTTCTGTTTAGTGGAGACTGAACACAAACTGAAAAGAGTAGGAGGCAACAATAAGTCCTCAGGTCTCGAATTGATTAGTGCCTTTGGAGGAGTGTAAAGAGAAGCACAGATCTTGCTACTGCTACAGGGAGGGCAATTTTTGGTCTTCCCTCTCTAGAGTCTGTACTGCAAGTTCTCATTAGTGACCAATCTCCTTGAGAATCTGAGCTGGTGGAAGAGAGCAAAGAGCTTATTTGTCATCTGGTTGCTAGTGGGACCTGGACCACGACCAACCTGACCCACTGACAGCACGCAATTGCAACCAGTGTGCAATAGGAGAGTGCAGAAACTGTGAAATGAAATACCTCAGCCTAGCTCTCTTTTCTTCTTTTTGTTTAAGCATATGATTCATGAGATGCATTTGTTGTTACAGGAAAGATGGTTTTATCAGCTGAAACATATTTCTTTCTTGTTTGCTTTGATATTATCAGATTTCTGTAGAGGGATCATGTTTCAATATGACTTCCATGGACTGATGCTAGATAAGGGCAAAGTGTTTGTACCTTCATAATGTTTCCCCCATATGTAGGGTAACATTTCCCTTATCAGGAAATGGAAAAGTAGTTGAGGCATCTGATTTCAAAAGTTGCAAAGGTGTCCCATTTGCCTTCAAGTCACTAGGAGGAGGAAGGGTAGAATGAGTTAACCTTAACCAAACTTTAGATCAAATTATTCAGTCTTGGTGCTTCCATCTTCTAATACTCTTAACTAGGAATGCTGTAAGGTGAACAGAAAGACAGTTTTCTTCATGCATGGATTATTCTTATTCATTTTTACTGTTTCTCCAGGTTAAGTGATGATAAGAAAAAGTCTACAGCTATAACGTGTTTTGAAGAAAAGCTTTAAGAACTTTATCCACTTAAACAAAATATGGTTAAGTCCCAGTTACTCATTTTTTTATTATCAGAAAAAAAGCCATAAAACCTCAGTCTCAAAAAAATGAAATTTGGGAAGACAGCAACAGCCTACTGTAGTTACATTCATAGTTCTCTGCTGTTGTCAACAAGAGTTCCACTGCCAGAAAGGTCAGCAAAATACAGAGGAGCACTTATCCGTCCCCCTTCTGTTTTTTCTACATTTCTGAAGCTAGGAGACGATGTTCTGTTTCCATCTGAGCTCAGTCATGGAAAAGACAACTTCAGCTGCTAATGTTTGGTGAGAATGACAGTTGTAGCACAGTCGCCAATACAAGAATTTGCCAAAACTCAGCCCAGGTTTAACCATCACTGAAAACTATGCTAAAGCTACATTAAAGAGGGGATATGGAAAGTTTTTCATAATTGCTGTGCTTACATATATTATTTAGAGACTGTGTGTTAAAACTGCCAGATTCTTGCTCATTAGATTACACTGGTGACAGGGTGTAAAGATGTCTAATAAAGTCTGTGTAGTAGGCAGGCTTGAACATACAGACCTGAATGCAATAATTGACTTTGCCCTAGAGTGACATATAGCATGAAATGGTCCTAAATTAGGAATGAAATAGATTTCAAACCGTTTTAAACTCTACAAGAGATATAATGAGAACACAATGTGGGTCAAAGTTGGTCCAATAACAGATAGAGATATCCAAAACACTGTTTGTCATGGTATCTGGTACCAGGAGAGAGCTCTTAACATACACAAACAATTTTGTATTCAGAACTGAAGGATGAAGCTTGTATAAGACCATGTTTCTAAACATTATACTGCAAATTGTTTTTAAAAAGTAAACAGCCCTCAGCTATGGCACGCTGTAGAACTCCATTACAATGCCTTTTTAGCAAGGTTGTGAATTTTCAGTAATTGCTGTGGTATTCCATATTTAGCATCTTCAGGATTACTTTTAATCAGCTTTGAGGACATGATTTGACACCGTTCATTTTATGCTTCAGCATTTAACCAGTTAGACTCCAAAAAAATGCCATCATTTTGTGCACTTAATTTAAAACCAATAGCAGTAAAACAGTGAGGGTAAGAGGGGGGAGAGATATTTGGTTACCAACAAAAGATGAGGAAAATGACTGTGTGCTGCTTTAATAAAAGCCCTCATTACAGAATCACAGACTCACGGAATAGTAGGGGTTGGAAGGGACCTCTGTGGGTCATCTAGTCCAACCCTCCTGCCGAAACAGGGTCATCTACAGCAGGCTGCACAGGACCTTGTCCAGGCGGGTCTTGAATATCTCTAGAGAAGGAGACTCCACAACCTCCCTGGACAGCCTGTTCCAGTGCTCCGACACCCTCAGAGGGAAGAAGTTCTTCCTCATGTTCAGATGGAACTTCCTCTGCTTCAGTTTGTGCCCATTGCCCCTTGTCCTGTCACTGGGCACCACTGAAAAGAGCTTGGCCCCATCCTCCTGACACCCA
>Ga0065711_1007385_pt1 | contig 14992 bp, 12 predicted proteins | sample Hoacrofraction12_FD_59098 | JGI IMG/M metagenome (GOLD analysis project Ga0065711, IMG submission 59098) | Hoatzin crop microbial communities from Cojedes, Venezuela - Epithelial fraction 12 v2 (version 2) | ecosystem: Host-associated > Birds > Digestive system > Esophagus > Crop | place... | reverse complement strand
CTCGGCCGGCGGGCGCGGGTCCCGCCAGCGCCGGCGGGCAGGGTGCGGGGGTACCAGCCAGAATGGTTCACCTTTCCTACAGAAGCCGCTTTTTTGGCGTCTAGACAGCTGGTAGCGCGCCTGAGGCCCGTCTCTGCTGGCCGGTTACTCGCCAGCCTTGTCGGAGGCGGTTGTACGAGCCTGGAGTTCTTCGGCGTCCTCCGTGTTCGCTTGGTCTGTGTTTTTTTTGTGAATCTCACGGGGGGGGGAAAGGATCTTTTCCTAATTTTCAATTTCATAATTCAATTCGGCACACCATTCCAGGTAACACGAAGGCTTGCAGAGGGCTCTGAGCCATGGGTGCGATCCCACTGAGGCAGGTGAGCACACCGAGCCCGTGCAGGCACGCACCGATGTCATACCCCGAGCGGGTGTAACGCCGACACGGACCGGCCTGCCCATCCCTGATGACCCCGATATCCANAAGTTGTTTAAACGAATGTTTATGATGCACACAAACAGTGTTACAGAAATACATCTTTTTACAAAAACAGTATTTTAAAATGGCGTTTTTAATACGGTTCAGGTTTGGCTTCGGTGTGCCCAACTGATGCGAGCCAAGGGCAGGGAGGCAGCGCGGGACCCCTGTGAGCNCNCTCGTCTCTGCCCAGNGTCTCCCCGTCAGCTGGACACGCACAGAGATGGTGCAGCTTTGACATGGAACTGGGACTGACAGAAAACCATTCGCAATGTCCTGTGGGGCTACTGTGCTGTAAGGCTGGTAACAACTGCTAGTTAGGTAGCGGGGTTTATAACCACTAACGAAGCAGATTGAGAAAGCATTCATAAACTGGTTTCATTTCAAGCAGACAAAAACCCAGGAGGCTATCCCACAGCAATTTCCTCCACGCTGGAAAGGATTAAATGTACATTTGCAATAATGGAGATTAATACGTCCCGCAGGGAATCAGTCCGATCGGAGATACACAGATGAACGGGGAGGCCAAAATGATAAAACTGCAGATGTTGCCGTGTTTGGCTGGCGTCAAAAGCCACTCTGTCCCGTCCTCTCACCACTGGCATCAGCTTCAGGACTGAAGTAAGTATTTAGCAGGCACTGGTACGAGAAGACGGACAGTGTTTGCTTAAGGACATTTTGTTACGAAGGTATTTTTTATTTAAGATTCCTGCAGATGGATTTTTGCAACTAGATTGTGTCACTGACTGAATGTGTTAGTTGAACAGAAGTAAAGAGGAAAGTCACTGCTTTAGTAACAAAACATAGTTGCAAATCTTCTTATTAATAGAGTGAACTTGGTACAGTATTTCTTCAGTCCTCAGTGCAGTGGGAGCAAGAGAAAAGGTATTTTAGTTAATTTGTAAAATACAAAGATCCCTAGAACCTTTCAGATCTACATAATAAATTTAAGACCACATCTTCTCTGATCACAGATCATTCCTATAATTGTTCAGAAGGTTGTATGAAAGACGTGGGAAATTAACAGATTTTTCTTTTTAATTAGAATAAAACCCCAATTTCCACTCAGAATGTACAAACCTAAAATCTTTTGCTAGGCTAAATGACTAAAATCTTTTCCACCACAGCATTAGGATGATTTGAACTGGAGAAGTTGGGCAGGTTATGAACGAGTGTGATCTGCAAAGGCAGAACACTAAAGAAATCTTGCTTAAAGTTTGAGGGAGGGAAAGCAACAGTAGCACATCCAGGCTCCAGCCCGTGCACAGAGCATTATATTTCTGATTAGTTCAAGTCTTTCTGCTAATGCATTCATGGTTAAATAATCTGAAAATGGTTAAAGTTCAGTGGCCATTACTAATCTTTGTGGCCCGGATTTGCTCACACCTCTGAACGATGGTGTTTTCTGCCTGACACTGGTCCCAGCAGCTCTCGGTGAGGGCAGCGCAGGCAGAAGTCTGTTTGAGCCGGGCTGCTGCACCAAACGCACAGCTGCCAGGGCAGAGGAGCGTGGCTTCTGCAGCTGCCTCGTGGGGTCTCTTGCGACAGCCAGGATCCTGGGGGTTTTGTCAGGTTTAGTTTCTACGAGCCAGTAACTCTACGGCTCCTGATTACACGTAATGTGCATAAGGACCTTGGAACATATAATGGTTAATTACCAAGGAAGAAAATAACTTGAAAAAAGATGTGAATTTTCCTTTTGTGAATGTAAAATGGGAGCTAATCACAGGCCCTTTCTGCTCCTTGTGATAGAACAGAATATACAGAATCAAAGCCTAGATTTTATTTGTCTATGGACATTAAACTTCAACAATTCTTTATATTTGGGGAAGATGACTATCATTCTCCCTCTGTACGCATATTCCCTCCTGCTTTTTCAGGTTCACCTGAATTCAGATTCACACAAATAATAGCCTTTGTAATTTTATGCTGTTCCTTTCCGGTGCCTCTCTCTCTTCGCATGGCCACTGTGTCTGCGGCTGAGTAGAAGACCGCGCGAGGATGAGGTCCCTGGTCAGCAGCTCGCACCTCCAGCTAGCCGGCTTTGTTCTGGGCACAGTAGGCTGGATCCTGTGCGCTGTTTCCATGGGACTTGTGGAATGGAGAGTGTGGCACGTGGACAACACCACCATCATCTCCTCTGGCATTGCCTGGGTGGGGATTTGGAAAGTCTGCTTCATCAGTTACATTCACGTCTCGCCTGGCTATGAAGAACAGTTCTGCCACAAATTCAGTGGCTACGACTCCTCCATCCCCCATGAAATTTACGCCGCTCAGGGTCTCCTGTTGATTGCCATGTGCACGGGCTTGCTGGGCCTGACTGCCACAGTTTTTGCTCTGAGAAATGTTTATATGGGAATCGCTCGCAAAACTCTCATTACCCGTTTCTTCCTGGTGGGTGGCTGCTTCTACATATTCGCCAGCCTCTGCGTCCTGATTCCCGTGAGCTGGAATTTCTATTCTGTCGCACACAACCAGAGCATTGCTTTTCCTCCTTCTTACAACATGCCCTCCAGCCCAGTGGCACAGGAAGCTGGTGCTGCCATTCCTGTTGGCATCATAGCTGGCATCCTCCTACTGTTAAGTGGGACTTTTTCTCTCTCGTACAGATTTCCGGTGACCGCAAACCCTATCACAAAATGCTGACAGGGTAAATCTTCCCCGTGCTGTTTCAGAACAAGAGCACACTCAAGAGATAAGAACAGCAGCATGAATGATTTTATAGTCACGGAACTACTGAGTTTAATTTTAGTCTGTAGTAGCCACACTATTTTGTTATATGAACCAGCTGAATTACCATCCTAATTGTCCCATATGACCAAGAGGTTCATCTTTGAGGTAACTGCTGTTGAGCAGAAACTGTGATCAAGTTTTACCAGTTGTCCTCTTTTGTATACACAAATGCTATTGATTAATTTATTTTTTGTGTAAGCTATTACCATGCTCAAAGAGCTGACTCTGAATTAACCGTCCTGTTGTTAGAAAAATGTGAAATAACACCTGTTAAATGTGAACTTGTGTCCTTGTTGTTCCTGAACTCTTTTGTGCTTTATTTGATGACATCCGTAGCGAAGTATGTTTTGTGACAAGTCAAGACTTTTAGTACCAACAATATGAGTTTCATCATGGTTGTGTCAAGTGAGTCTTCCCTGAATTGTCTTGCAAAGGTCTTGCCAGTTTCTTGTCTTCCTCCAGGGCACTTAAAAGAGCTGCACCTTTCATGCTTCTGTTTTTCTTTCAAGCTGTTTGCATTTTATGTTGCAACATCTTTGCCCGTGGGCAAGGTGTGCTCTTAGTTCCTCACTTAGGCAGAGCCAAAACGTCTGCAAGTGTTTGCTTCTTCATCAGACACTTCACCGAATCCAAAGGTATTGCAAAAGACGGAAACAACTTCTACAAGTTATTACAAAACTGCTGTCAAAATCAGTGGTCTCGGTAACCGGGAATATTCAGTACAACTTTCAGAGTATGATTCATTTGACCTGATGTAGACATCGATCCCTAAACCAGTCATTTCTGTCTCTGTTTATAGCCAGTGTAGAGACAAATACAGTCTTTTTTCCAACACAGATGCCTAGAATGGCTGGAAGAAGACATGCTCCCTAAAACCCACTGTAATGACTGTAATAACTACAGTTGCTAACTCTGGTGTACACAACTAAACTTCACCTAAGCTAGATAAAATTAGGCAAAAAATTAATCTGTCATTTAAGTGGTGCTTCATACGCCAGTGCCATTAAAAACATACAAGAAAAAAATGTACATTACAAGAAAAGGTACAGTGGCAGCAAACCGGGTCTTACTGCTTGTGGCTGTTACTCATGGTAAATAGTCTTGCTGTCTTTGAATGTTGGAGAAAGAATGAAAAGCAACTCAACCGTTTGTAAATCTCCTATTTTCTTACTTTCAAGGAGAAAGGCAGTGCTCCAGGTTCTTTCTCAGCACCATTTTTTTGGTTTTTTGTTGTTTTGGGGTTTTTTTGTCCAGCATCTTGGCTACCACTGCCACTGTTTGTCTCATCAAGATTCCTTGTTCATTTCTGCCCTAAGTTTCACCCTGACTGAATCCGTGAGATGCATACAGATATAAGAAATTTCCTTCGTTATTACTACCTCAGCTTGTCCTAGCACTCGATTTTTTTCTTCCACTTCTTCCACACGGTCTCAACTTTGACGTACAGACTGTCTAGACAGAATCTCTCCAGCACCTTCATTTCCTCTCTGGTCTTCCAGCCTTTTCTGAAAAAGTGGCTTATCTCAGACCCGGTAATTTTTTCATCTGCTGCAAGGGTTTATCTTTGGACTGTTTACAATGCTGTGAAGCACTGTCAAGTGGTGTTTCAATGAAGGCAAGTGATTGTCTTGTCTACTCTATATTGTTTATAGTTTGCTTTCTACTCTACATCCTTCACAATGTTGGTAGATTTCATTTTTAAATGGGCAAGTCAATAGAACTGTTATTTCTTCCTGCAGGGCCTACTATAATATTAATCTTATTGTAGTTGTAAGGAAAAAAAAAATCTATCCATGTGTTTATACCAGCATTTCCCCACACTAATAAACCACCAATATTCCCTGTCAAGGAATCTGAACTTGAAAAATTTGAACTTGAACAATACGAACAGGAAATGGCTGATTCTTCAACTTTTTTGAGTTCACGTATGCACAGAAATGTCAATAACCCCAACTGCATTTGTTAGCTGTATTCACTAGAAGATTGGGTTCGATTTACAGTTATTCTTCTTGGCTAAAAGAAAAAGCGACAAACAACGCCAGACATGCGCCGAGTTTCTGCGTTGCTGCCGCAGCTGTTTCCACTGGGGCTTACGTTCATCCGTCCTGATGCGTGGCTATGAAACACCAGTGGGGTGTCAAGAGTAGGCTAGATGGTGAGGAGATGCCCCAGCTAAATACTGGAAGGGATTACCTAAGGAGATGTGTGGGATTTTGAAATAACGTTTTTTTGTCAAGAAGAAGTTTAGACAAACAGTGCCATGAAGGCGGTGGGTGTGAGCAAGCCTGTCTCGCGGCAGAGGGGTGATCCAGATGGAGCTCTGGGCACGCTTTCCCACCGCACTTCCTAGGCCTCTAACACAGGAGTCTATTCACAGTCACGTAGTCCAGATTATACGTTGATACATGATAAAATATCATCTGTGGTCAAATACCAGGCTGTATGAAAACTCCCAGTCCTTCCCTGAAGAAAAGGTAGGAGGAAAACACCATCTTAGCTCAAAACAAGGGAGAGGCAAAGCTTCCATTGATATCAATGGGATCCAGCCTCTCTAATCTTCATCCCTCAAGGCTGTGTGATTCATTAAATTTTAGTGAATGTTTGCATTCATTAAGATCTTGGTATTGGAGGAAAGTAAAGCTCCCATGCTTTTACTTCGCCAGCAAGGAGGCATAGTTTCTTTGTGCATATTTTCATGACACATTTGTTTCAGAACTTGAGAAGCTAGGTTACCTTTCAGTAGGTCGGTTTGTTGCCGTGTCAGTTGTGCTTGAATAACTATTTTTAGAGCTGTCTGCAAAATCAGGCAGCTGAAATAATTTCGATTTAAAACTCAAAAATGCAAAACGTTTTTGCAAGGCTATTTTTAACCTAGATTGCTTTTGGGTCCTGCGCTACTGCCTGGCGCCGCAATCATTTGTAGTAGCACCATCGAGGACGGGCAGCGAGCTGCAATGCAAAGGCAGGGGTGAGCAGTCGGGGCCTCCAGGCAGAGAGATGAGGGGCAGGAACCTCTTCAGCCAATTTCACCACCAAAGAGATGGTATCATCTCCCAGCTGGGTGCCGACAGGGACCTGCTGCCTCCCCAGCGACAGCACCCAGCTGCCGGCGGGCTCCACCCCGTCTAGGAATGTTTCCTCGCTGGCCTCAGCCGACACAGAAACCAGTCCCGCTTTACTTTTTCTGATTTGACAATAAACAAGGATCTTGTGGTTCACTCACATGTCTGAATTCACTGCTGGGGGAGTGATCTGAACACCGAGACTCCTGCCAAGTTCTGCGGGTACCTAGGCGTAATGACAAGGCACCCATCTTTGGCTGCCCTAACACGCTCCTTGGCATTGGTCTACCACGTGATGTGTTTTGTTACCTTTATTTATGCACACCATCTACCCACCTGTCCATTCATGGCCGCAGACCAAAATGAGTGTGAATACATACTCGATATTGCTCTCAAAGATGGGTGCTCAGATAGTGGATGGAGCTGAAAAGCACCTAATAGTAAAACAAGCCGACAGCACAAAGCCTACTGAGACTTTCTCCCCAGGTGAATACGCAATTCTGACCAACAGCATTTGTGTTCAAGTAGAGGCAGAGGGAGGAACTGGAGACATTGTACCGCAGGGTAGGTCCTCAAATCCGTCGGGTGAAGTCACTGAACAACATTTTTATCCAAGTCAGCAGTTTTACATGAAGACAGCCTTAATTGCTGATTGTGAGTTCTTTAGCTGATTAAAAACAACGCTAGGCTCAGAAAGAAATGTCTTTGTTGTCACATGGCTTATGTTACATTACAATGATGAGAGGGAGGGTGTTTTTCAGGAAAGAGCTATTTTTAGATCTTGGACCATTTTTCCCTTAGAATGGAAAAACTGAAATGTCACAGGCAATTTCCTGCTTTTTAGGCCATTAAAATACTTCAGGACAAAGAGTTTTTGCTTAAAAAATGTAAGTCTGGCTGGCATAGTGTTTAACAGCAAATTGTTTTCTTAAAATAGGAAACCAATGTATATTAAATTAAAGGTTCCCAGAAGAGACACGTTCCCTGTGAAAATATACCTATTTCAAAACTGAACTGAGATTCCTTTCATTCTTGCCAACATCTGTATTGTCAAATCCAGTATTGGCTCATAAAAACATAGTTTTCCACCGACATCTCTCCCTTTCTGCGACTCAGATAATTTACTCTGTTTCCCTTGTTTGAGAGAGGTGAGATTGTTCAATGATTAGCACGGTGGTTTGGTGTGTATTGGCTCTCAATTATTGTGTCAAAACCAACCATACACCAATCAAGAAAATGTGAGTGAATCTCAGAATTATAAACCCAATAAATACTGGGTTATAATTGGGAATGGGGTGCAGTATGCACCGTTAAGATCCAGTCCACAGAATGTCACGCCACCCTCTTTCTCTTGGGGTGTATTTGGAAAAGACCAAGCATGAGGTTAATTCCCAGAACGTTAGTCTGAAGAAGCACGTACATTGTGACTGTCTGAGGTTACTGCATATGCAGGCTGATTTTCAGCAGCTGAATATGCAGACCCATTACGGAATAAATTGGTAAGGGTGAAAAAATAGACATTGAATTAATGTTGCCAAAATATGACCAGTTACCTGAGGTCAGCTGATGAGAACAATTTGTACCTGCCCACCCAGCCTGCCCCACATGGCCTCAGGAAAGACATTGCAAGTGGGAGAGAAAGGGTATGTGAAACTGGAAACTAGAGGCCTTGCACCCATTACGCAGGTATATTGCAGCTGCTGGGTGATGGAGATTGAGGGGAAGAAAATCCCTTGCACAACAGAAGTGCTTAAAAAACCCTGAAGGCTACAGAACTGGAAAAAGAAGCATTCACATCTTGGGGAAGAGATTTGAAATATCCCAGAGATACTGCTGAACAGCAGTTTGAAGATATGGAAATAAACTGGCGGTTGGATGGGTTGGACTAGATGACCTTTAAAGGTCCCTTCGGACCCAGACTATACTATGACTCTGTGAAACTGGCCGATATGGAGATGTTTCATCTGTTTCTAAAAGAATTACGTAATATCCAATAGCTAGCCATGGCCAAGAAAAATAGGACTAGACCTTGGGGTGAATTTGAAATCCCTTAAAGCCAGGTTTCTAGTGATTTGTCCACATAAAGTTGTGACCATCCACTTACTGGACTTTCAGAAGTCCTACTGAAAAGCTGAGGTTGTCCGTATGTGACCTTCAGAATAGCTGATTTCAGTGGCCCTCGCCTCTGAGCTTTAGTGTTACCAATGTGTCAAATCTGATGCACAGTCCTTCCGTACGGGTCTCCCATTTGTAAAATAAAGATAGTAGCAACTCACAAAAAGTTATGGCAATAAATCCATTAAAGTTTAGCATCACAGGAGCCACAGAAGGCACAGAAATGTATCTGCTGTACCACCGGGTTTTGTTTGTACTCTGAAGCCATACTGAGGGACGCAGAAGTCCCTTGGGGTCTGACACTGCCTTGCTGTTACTAACAGAGCAGAAGCAGAGGAGGAATGGTGTCATACAAGACAAAGGGGTGAAAAAGTGGGACAGCAAGCGAAAATAAGGAAGAAAAGAGAGGGAATGAAAAGGAAAAAGAGGCAGATTCAAGGACGTTATAAAAATACAAAATGTTATTGCTAATTGACATAATCATAATAAATATTTAATAAAAATAGGTAAGTTGGGCTGGGTGCTGGGTGCCACCTCCCACACGGTGCCGAGCACAGCATACCAGCAACACCTCCTTCATCTCCTCCAGCGCTGCTTGGGTGGCAACTGGGGAACTTTGGCGGAGTCTCCAGGGACTTTTGAAGAGAAGTCTGTCGCAGAGCCAGACTCGATGAAGATGTTACCCCCTGGAAGCCTGGTTTGCTCAGATGCCTTCACTGGCTGCTACAATCCTTGGAGCACTAGGACAAACCTACGACCTTTGCTCTAAGAAATATTTATAAGGGTTGTGCTCAAAATCCACGTATCAGCTTTTTCCTAGCAGGCGGGATGTTGGAAATGCTCACTGGCCTATGTGTGTTAATCCCCGTGAGCTGCGATTTCTGTTCCCAGCGTGCAGTCACGGTGTCTCATTTCCCCTTCTCCTCCCCACGTCAGCCCGGGGTGCAGGAAGCCGGAGCTGCTGCTCCTACCGGGATTCCAGCCCTCGTCCTGCGCTCGTGAGTGGGACCCTTTCTCTTTAACATAAACAGGCCATTGTGCTGGATGCCAAGGCTCCTCCTGATAATCCGGGCTTCAGATGCCTGTGAGAAATGTGAGTCAGGGCTACAGGACAAACATAGCAACCCAGTGACTTCATCTGCTCAAGGAGCTCTCTGGATTCAGCCATGACTCTTCCGTGACATTCATAATTTGCTGTTTGAATTCAGGGGAACAGAAATAAACTATATGTGTCAAATGATTTTCACCCAAAGAATAATTTCTTATTAACTCTGAAACACACCTACGTCTTGCTTGAGTAGCTGAGTTCACTTCAGTGTTGCTGACGAGTGTTATTTCTAAGGCGACCTGCTGCATAGGTGGATTTTGTTTTGTTTGTTTTTCAGAAGTATGTAAATTCAGTGTTCATTTAATTGAATTTTGCGTACTGTAATCAAATGCTGTATCAGTGGACTCTTTACCAGAAGGCACTTAAAGGATGCTTTTTGTAATAACATCATTTTAGAACTGACCTGCACTAGTTCACACAGAGATGATGGCCCACATTACGCAGACACGATATTTGCCGTGGTTAAGTGTAGCTTTAAATGTTATAACCTCTGGTAGGAATAAGATGGGATTGTTGAAGCGACTGTACTTTTTAAAGTAAAGGTTTCGAACTCACTGGCCTAATACCGCTGCGGCAGGAACGTGCTCAGCACATACCAGTTCATCCCGCCTTTCTGTGAGCGCAGGCTGTGAAAGCACACCCCGTGAACCTATCCATGTGATTAGCTGCAAGAGCGTTAATACCTTATCTTCTTGCTGCTGTTTCTCAGAAATGTTTGTATCCGCCGGGACATCTCTCTATAAATAGCTTCATTTCCAGAGATAACGCGGGAATTCTGAGACTTACATTTTGCAGCTGTACATAGTAAACATTGCTTCATTTGCTAATAGTCCGGAATTCCCCGATGGTCCTGGTGATGTACAAAGCCGACGCAGTCACTGAAGTTGGTGGCAGTCTTCAGTGCCTCCGGGTTCCTGCTGGCTGCCATGCTTAGCCCAGGCCTCCAAAGCTGCTGTCAGGTGCTGCTCTCTCTTCCAAACGGCTGCTCACCAACCCAGTCGAGGACAGCGCTGGCAGCACCCGCACCCTGTGCCAGGAGGAGGTTCGTCTGCAAATTTCATGAGCTTTGACGTGAACATTTTAACAGCAGTCTTACGAAGATTGTTAGTACCGGTCAGAGCAACTTGCTTCTGACAAAAGCATTGCTCGCTTCTCAGAGATCCAGCAATGCTCCAGAAAATCTGTTCTGTTAATGAAACAGATTAACGGCAGCAAATACAAAGTACTCTGGAGTAGGTATAACCAAAATGAACCTGAGTGTGAAAAGATAATTAGGCTTTTAGCCCGAAAAGTGAGTCTTACAGGAGCCCGATCGTGGAATTCAAAGGGAATTTAGGAATGTACTCTGCACCTTGCAGGATTGCTCTTTAACTCAAGTCTAAAAAGGCTAAGCTCTGATGTGCAATGTAACTACCTAAGGACATGCTGTCAAAATTTCTTGGTTTAAGCTGATGAAAAACTAGATAGTTTGAAGAAAACTATCAGAAGTCCATACCATCTAAATCACCCCATTATTCTATTTGCAAGTCATGTTGTTTCTAGAAAATCTGACAAGGAACTCCATTTTTTCAAAAATTACCTAAATTAAAACCACCTTTACCTTAATGGCCACTCCAATGCCTCAAGAGATCAAAAAGATTTTATTCTCGTCTAAACAATCAGTGCAAACTGGAGATGAAGAGTGAGACAAAAGAACACACAAGCATAAAAGCAACGAAGAACAAACCACGGGAGGCATAGAAGAGCAACACTGAACAGGAGAACTATAAAAAAGAGGTTGTGAGTGGTGAGGGAGCAGAAAGCAGAGTGAGTCACTCGGGACAAAACTGTGAGAGGGGCAGGAAAATGCGAATGAAGAAGAGATCAGCAGAATCAGAAAGCGAGAGGAGGGTGATTTAGCAAAGACAGGGAAGAGTAGAGGATAAAAATCTGGTTGGAGGTTCAGAAAATACAGTTTTGCCAGTGCAGAATTCAGCCTGAAAAGGTCTTCTACTCAGAAAATGAGAACTGACACTTACTTTCAAGGATTCAGATTCAGAAGCAAGACAAAAAGAACGCTACACAGGGAGATAACTTCACTGGCCTGTGATTTCATGGTTGACTGCGGGCATTGCATTCAAATCTGGAGAGCTTCGAGTTGGTACATCTGGCAGTGGAGAATGCAAAGTACTGCAGATTCATACAACACATATCTAATATATTTTGCAGCCTACATGAGTCTTGGCAGTTCCTGTCCTCACACTAGCATTCATCTGCCTAAGGCTTTCCCAGGAATTAACTTCTGGAGTTACAGGGTTTTGTAAATGGATGACCAACATCTTATTTGGGATGACCGACGTCTTCATCCTGCAAGGGTATATCCACGCTAGTTTCTCTCAACTAATAGCTTGCTCTGTCCATTCACTGCAGTCTGATGAATTATGCTGCAAGAGGAAGGTTTAACCCCAAAGCCAGTTTAATCCATTGTTTACATAAAAATCTGAGAAAACATGCTCAGTTACTGGAAAGTCAGCATAGGAAGCCCACATTAACACAGCCTTTTACAAATGCTCTCTGGTGAATTCGGTGCTGTACGAGTAAACAAAAAAAAGCAGAAAGTCCCAAAGAAAAAGAGCTCTTTGTCTTTTAAAGCAGAAACAGTTTACAGCGGAGTGGACAGACTTGATAAAAGTAGCTTCTGCTTTCAAATTTTTGCAAATAACAAACAAATTTATATGAGTCCGCTTTGGCAGATTGGTGTTGGTGACAAAAGTCTGGATTAGGAACCACAAAAATGCTGTTACCCAGCCCCTGTGGTAAGTGATCTAACCCCTGCGCAATGGCTAGACGCACAGCTGTCGGGAGATGCATTCACGCCTGTGAAGTACTCAGAAAATTGTTTGCATCGCTCAGACAACACCTGGGCTCCTGAACTAAGGATCAGTGATTTAATACCTTTAAAAGTGAGTAGTAAGCAAGCAGCTACAGATACCAGCTTGGTTTTAGGACAGGCTGCCTTTTTGGCAAATCATCACTGGGAAAAAGATTACCAGCTGACATCATAAAATGAAACCAATTAACATTAGTTGAGAAACTGGGTCTTGTCCTATAATAGACAGACATGAAGATTAAATATGCTTAGAAACTCTACTAACCTTAGTTGAGCCTTGGAGTAACCACCTGGCAATGGGATTATGAAAAAAAACCCAACATGTAATTTGCGATGTCTGTGCTAGTTATTTGAATTCCCTTTTTTGATCACTTGTCAAATAATACTTTTATTATTTCACATGGATTCTTTTTTATTATAGGTATTTCTGATGGGCGAAGTTGTACTTCTTCAGACTGAAAGGCTGGAAGGTTATTACCGTGAGAAGTAACTGTTTCAAGCCTGGGGACTCTTGCAGAAGGAAACTGTAAAACCTAAAAGAAGTTGGTCTTGACTGAGAAACTCTCTATTCCCATGAAACGCATGAAAGACAGTTTTCTTCTTATGGAGATTTAAGCAAAACTGTTAAAAGAGAAAGATTCCTCTTAAAATAATTTGGTCAAATGTTTTAGACCACTGATGCAATTGCAGTGCTGTTGACTTGCAATGACCATCTATGGCACCTTGACGCATTCCTTTCATGGAAATCCACCTCCTTTAACAATTTCAATGTTGATTAAGTAAGTTAGTTTAATATTGTCTGGTTAAATATCTAAATTAGAATCTTAGGACAGTAATTTGAGGATTTTTTATAGATGCAGCCCACTAGAGTAAAATCAAGCAATAATTCATCGTTGCTGCAAGGTCCTGAAATGACTACTTTGGCTTACCTGCTGGAGACCTGGGCTGGGTTGAGGAATGAGTTGGTGCCAATTTCAGACAACAGTTCAGAAGTGCACACGTTAACATGCTCTAACATGTGAATTTTAGAAGCCCAGAAGCCTCAGTCCAGTGAATGAGAATAGAATCCGATACTGTTCTTCAATCAGATTTTTAAAGAAAATCTACCTTCAAACCCCATGCGCAGAGCAAAATACCACACAGAGTTAAATGTCTGGAAGCTCTGGGGACACCCTATCCCTCTGTTCCTTCTGCTGAAACTGGGTCACCCAGCGGCAAAAAAAATGCAAGGCTTTGATGATACAGAAGAGCTTGGCTGCACAGCTGGGGGCTCAGCAGTGCTAACCACAGAACTTGTCTGGTTGCTCCAGATAAGGAGGGCCTTGAACCCAGGTCACCCGATTTGAAAAGAAATGTGCTTTTATGATGGAAAACGGTGACTAACTTCCTTGAAGGCATTTTTTAAAGAAGCTGTCACTGCATGCTGTGAGGGGCTAGACCCATGTGATGAGAATCAAATGTGCTCCTTCTGCAGCTGCTGGGCTTGGGGGTGTTCTAGAGGTGTAGACAGATCATGTTTCTAGAGTCTGATGGGGCTTCAGCAGGAGTCACCTACCTGGCCGGGGAAGTCTTGGGCTCCCGCTCAGTACAGAACTTCAGGCATCATGAAATATTTACAGGAAACAAAAAGCACAACGTAGAATTCAGACCACCCCAAAACTCAGGCCTTGCCTTCTGTAAATTCACATTCATTGTATTTACTGGGTTTTTCAGTGAATGCTTAGTTTTCTGCACGGCCATTATGATACCCAACAAAGATGTGACAACAGCTGACCACCTTCAGGTTAAAAATTTCTTGTCCATCATTTTTTGTATCTTCTGGCTGGAACTGCTTTCCGTGTGTTAGGGTGGGGTTTGTGTATAGCATTAATGCTTCCTGCAGAACGAGAACTGTGTTGTAGTGAGGACGGTACTTTCAGCTCATCTGTGGATGTCTTATGGTTCAGACTGTGGAAAGCCCCACGTTATTTGAAAGAACTCTTCTAAAAGTTTTTGTCATTTGTGTTATAATCCTCCTGTCTCCACGGAAATTACTGCCAACTAAGACTGCCCTATGCTAGCTGCTGCCATGGAGACAGCAGCGATGTGCCTTGGCCTCTTTGCTCTGTGGAATATCTCCAACAAAGAGTTTCAAAAATATATCGTGTATTGTCCAGTGGGAGGAATCCTGAACACCATTCCCAGCAATGCTGTTTTAATGACAGTAATCTTGAGTTCAATTAGTAGTTAAACATCAGGGCATTCCTTTTTCTCCTGAATTCAAATTCTCCTCCAACCCAGGAGGAGGGTTCCTCCTAAGGAAGCTGGGGATGCTGCTTCTATTGAGTTCACTTTTGTGGTTACGTCATTTTTAAGTGGGGTATTAATGATCTTTGGCAGATATTTTTTTACAGGGTGCATCCTACCAATTAAAAAAAAACAGGTCTAAATTTGGGCTTTTGCAAACAACAAAAGAAGAAAATTCTTTCTGTTGACTCAGAGCAAACCTGTCCTCCTTGTAGCTCTGGGTTATCAATTGATCCACGGTGTTTGAAGAAAGTATTTGTTACCAATAGTAACATAAATATTGGTTGTTATAAATAAATAAAACAACCAAAAAACCAACCAAAAAAATACCAATTTTCTGCAGTTTCTTCAGGGCTGCCCCA
>Ga0065711_1043017_pt1 | contig 14993 bp, 11 predicted proteins | sample Hoacrofraction12_FD_59098 | JGI IMG/M metagenome (GOLD analysis project Ga0065711, IMG submission 59098) | Hoatzin crop microbial communities from Cojedes, Venezuela - Epithelial fraction 12 v2 (version 2) | ecosystem: Host-associated > Birds > Digestive system > Esophagus > Crop | place... | reverse complement strand
CCAGCTCCCTCAGCCTCTCCTTGTAGGAGAGATGCTCCAGCCCCCTCATCATCCTCGTAGCCCTCCGCTGGACTCTCTCCAGTAGCTCCTCATCTTTCTTGAACTGGGGAGCCCAGGACTGGACACAGTACTGCAAATGGGGCCTCACCAGGGCAGAGTAGAGGGGAAGGAGAACCTCCCTCGACCTGCTGGCCGTGGGCTCAGAGACTTGGCACCATCCCACTGGAACCAGCGCCAGCCTCTCGTAGGTGACTCCAGCCCAGAAATGTGACTTTTGCTGAGAAAGGGGTCGGTGAATGCCAGGGCTTTGTCTTCCAGGCATGACCCTTCCCTTCCTCGCCCTCCCAAGACGCAGCTCCTTCTTCCCTCGGGAAAGGGATGTGTTTACTATCAGCCCTCCCTTACCCAGTGTTCGAGCAATAACCTAGCCCTGCATTTTGCAGAGGTCACTCCCTGTTACATCTTTATTATCTTCTCTAGTACTATTTTCAGGAATGTTTCAAAAGTTGTTTTAACATTAGCAATCCATTTTGTAAAAAACAATCCTGACAGCGGACCCAGAGTTGCTCACGTCCTGTAAATCTCACAGCCCTGACCAGCCGGGAATGCGATGTTCTCTATCACTTGCATTTCTAAAATAACATAATTTATTTTGACATCTGGACTGCCAAAGGCCAGAGCAACTCACAGCTCAGCCCCTGAGGACCTGGTGTCTGTCCTGCGCCCTCAGGAACAGTCAGGGTCTTTTCATCACCCTACCCGTGGAGGACATGGATGATTTTACCATCTTGTGGCAAAATTTACTTACAAACTGTCGGTGTGTCACTGGCCAACGACACTGCCTCGCCTGCACCCTGGGTGGTAAGAGCTAAGCCAGCATTTCTGCCCAGCCTGCGCATAAACGCCATCCTCACAGAGCCCACTTCAAATACTCAGGAGGGGTAACTCTGCCCAAGCCAGCGACGAGGGAGGAGGAGAGGGAGAGGCACAAAAGCTTCTGCCCCTCCCCCATGCCCTGCGCTACAGCACGTTGCCCAAGAATAATCGAAAATGTAATTAAAAACACACAGTGTACTGTATAGAGTTCAATAACTATTATGACTGTTATCGGTGTGGCAGCAGAAATTCAGGCACACTCAGCTACCTTACCTTCAGCTCAGCCACTTTCCAGTCCATTCATCTTCTCCAGCGGTCTGAAAAGTGGCTGCAGTTTGCCTCAGAAAAATAACTTATGTTTGTCACTATAGATTTTCCTTCAATCAGTTCCCTTAAAAATAAAACCTAAATAAAGTCTCTCAGAAATCAAACACTTTTTTTTCCCTTATTGCAAAATGATCGCCATATTTAAAAATACTTTCAGAATTCAAAGCACTGAGTGACTATTGGGAAGCCTTGCATTTTCCTTCACACCGTGTTTACAAGGATGCAGCCACCTCTGCCACCAGCCCCGTGAGCGTGGTGCTCACCTGTGATCAGTGTTCACTGGCACTCACCTCGGCTGGAAGCCTGCGAGGTTTCAGGAGCTGGAGGAGCGTTCCCAAACCTTCCACGCAACGAGGCATTTTCCAGCACAAGAAAATCCTAGTGACCAAGGGGGTCACCACGGGCTTTACACCACGGCCGCAGAGCAACGTCAAGCCATTGCACTCCGCGTACGGAGCAAACAATTTAAAAATTCTCTAATACCACAGCTGGGTTTCTTTTCCTTTCTCTTCTATTTTCACCCTGCTAGACAGGACATGATGGATCAGATCGATAGACTGAAGAGCAGTCCAAGGCGTGAGCAGTCTGAGAACGGATGTTTCTTGATGTGCTGTTTGACTTGGAGCCGTTCCCGGCATCTGTCAGATGGTCAGTGATCCTCTGGCTGGCTGTGCTCGCATACCTTAGCATCAAAGTTTATCCAGCAACGCTTTTGGTTGAAAGCGTTCGCTGCCATTTGGGCACGAGCCTTTCGGAGCCCGAAACGCAGGAGGTAGGGGTGATGCTGAGGATGCGAGGTGAGCAGGGTGGCCAAGCGCAGCCACCAGCGGTAGCACCGGGGGTTTCAAAGGCTTTAGAGCTTTTTGGGCACATACCTCTCGTCGCTACCTCCTGCCTGGCAGAGGAAAAACAAACAACGCAAATACAACGCATCAGATTCAGATGAAGAATGTATTCTTCCCCCAGCGTTGTTTATATTGGCAGAGAGGCAGGCTTTGGGGGTCTGCAGTGTGTACTATTGCAATTTCCTCAAGAAAGACTATAAATATTTCTGTCTCTGTAGATGGGGAGTTTTTGGAAGGAGATGGACTGAATGAAAAGGGGGGTGGCCAAGTTTCAGCGTCAGTGGGGAACCGCAGCTGTGATTTCCACGATAAAACCAGGTTGTGCTCTGCTCCTCGCAGCCCGCTGCATCCCTAGCTCGACGCAGCAGCTCTCTGCTGTAGATCTGCACGCCAGCAGCAATGTGTTTCACCACCCAGCCTGGCACGGGACAGAGAGAGGCTTGCTTTCTCCCCGTATATTTTTTGTCACTGCAAAATGGCACAAATTTACAGAGAAGCTGATATGGGGCTGCACCCATTTCACAACAGACTCTTTAGTGGGACAGAGCCTCCTTTTACAGTGTGCTCCTTAATAAAAACTTTGCAATTACGTTAAATAAATTGTTCTCAGAACTACTACAGATACACATTTTCACTTGTTTGCTTTAAAGAGTTCCTCAACTGGCAATCTTTTCCCCCCAGCCTTTCAGAGAAGCATGGCTGGGGTGAAGACAAGTTTTGAATAAATATTCAGTTTATATGAACTTCCTGGAAATGGGAACAAGAAAATGCAAAGCTAAGGGGACTTAAAGTCTTCCTTGGCCATAAGGCCTTTATGACGTGCAGCGATGAGTTGCTTCTGTGGTAGCTCTGTCCTGCCTCCGTGCCCTGGCCTGCTGCTGAGGATGTGCACAGGAACAAGACTCAAAATGCTGGCTCTGGGGCTGGATATTACATCTGGGGTGGAGCTTTTTAAACCCTCTGCTGAACAGGCTGTGCAGAGGGGGATGGAAAAGGCCTCAGGGAATGTTCTTGCTCTGTGGCAGGGAAAACCAAAATGCCCAAACACCATACAGCCCTCTGCCTCCCTGACGTGGCTTTCCGAAGCACTGGTCCAGGGCAGACACCTTTGCGAAGAAGCCTCATGCCATGTGGTCTACGCTGAATTTACATGCATGTAAAACACTTAGAATTAGCTGCCAGTGAATCAACGGCAAAAAAATCCTGCATAAGCACGCTCCCCATTTTTTAGGCAAGAAAAACCATATCCTGTGGCGAAGCTCCCTAATAACCACAAACCCTGCTCAAACAGAGTAGAAAGCAGATGAAATCCAGCTCACACAGGTAACAAGATGCACACAAGGCATCGTCAAATGCCACTGAACAAAAAAGTACCTAAGAAAATAATAATCCATTTTAAGAAAGGAAGAAGCCGTTGGGTTTTTTTTTTCCAGATAAACTTGTTTCTGCAAACAAACCGGGTCTGTGGAGCATCAGGCTCAAGTTGAGCCTTGGCTTTGCCACCCGAGCAGGACCATGCGGTCATCTCCGTGCCGTGGCAGAGGGAACACCGTCTGTCGACAGTGGCTTTGGAGGAGAAACACCTACTGGGAACAGAAGGGCTGGTTTTCTTTCCAAATGGGGTTTTAAGGCTGTATCAGTCATTATCTGGCATTTCTGCAGCTGAGGTTTGCTGGGATAGCCATAATGGTCGTCCTTAAGAGTCGTTCCTCTCTGGCGCTGAGCCAAAGGACAGACCCGCAGGGCCAGCAGCTGCCTAGCGGCTCGGAGTGCAAGTCCTCATGCTCTTGTACCAGCCACTTCACCTCCCTGTGACGTTGTTCCCCATTTATATTTTCATCGATAATTTGCAAGATTTGTGAGAAGAGATAAAAAGCTTTAAATTTTTATAAATTTTTATATTTAGTTTTAAACTGCATCTAAACTGATGAATATTTTGCTTTTTGTGCAAATGCCTCATCAAATTTCTAACTTAACGATGCGCAGGGTAATATCCCCATAATTCCCATCCTTTGCCATCCACACGCGCACTCTTTTGGTGGAGGACATTTTGTCACCACGAGAACGTGCAGTTTGGTGTCAGGAAATTACCATCTCGGTAGCGTGTGGGCGATAGTAACAGGGCTTAACTCTGTGTCATCTCCCAGGACGAAGTGTCAGAGGTGCTGCGACAAAGTCTGCCCAGTGCCAGACAGAGCACAAAGCTGTGAATGTGAGAAACCCAAACCAGCGGCACCAAGAAGCCAGCTTCCCTGGAGTGTGCGTAAAAGAAAGAGGGGAGAACTTCACTTTAATAAAAGATCACAAAGATAGGACAGGAAAAGAATTTTTACTCCTACATGACAACAATAAAGAATTCATAATGTGCACGGTGACTTTCAGAGCATGATGACAGCTGTATAAACATCCAGACACAGCAAATGAAGGACCTGACAAGAGAATTGCTCAGTGCCTGGGCCTTGTACATCTACCTGGCTCCTGGTCTCACGGGAATGGCGTCGATACCGATTCCAGTGCAGACAAAACATGCTTCAACCCAAACTAAGAAGCTGTAAAGCACAAAAAGTTCAGGGACCAGAAGATACCGAGATGGTTGGGGGTCGGGAATGCAACATGAGAAAGGAAGTGAATGTGCAGTTTTGGCCTAAAGTGGATTTTTATGGCCAAAATCTTTCAAAAACAGGATTTACTAACGAAATGCTGATCTCTGTTTAAGCACCCAGTTGCTGGAAGCAACACTCACAGAGCACTTCTCATGTACATCCACAAAGAAGCCCACGGGGAATTCTGATGTTAGCTTGCAAAGTCGTCGTAATGAATCTGATGCCAGTAAGTCTGAGGGTCTGATTAGAAGAAAAAGATTCATGAAAGATAAGAATAAAGCTCTTTTCCAATATTTTTCTAAGTCCTTTTGCTTATTTTCATTGCGGTTAACTTCACAGAATCACAAAATAATTCAGCTGGAAGGGAGCTCAAGGGGTCCCTCATCCAACCCCCCGCTCAAAGCAAGGTGACCTATGGAGTCAGACGAGGTTGCTCATGGATTTATCCATCCGGGACTTGAAAATCTCAACAACATCTCCAGGCAAGCTGTTCCAGTGCTTGATCATCCTCGTGGTGGGAAAGTTTTCCCTTGCAGGCAGTCTGAACCTCTCCTGTCCCGCTTTATGCCTATTGTCTCTTGCCCTCCCACCACACACCACCGAAAAGAGCCTGGCTCTGTTTTCTTGGTGACCTCCTTGTAGTTATGGACAGGCTACTACGAAGTCCCCCTTCAGCTCTGCCTGCACCAGCCCTTGTCCCTCAGCCCCTCCTCAGAGGGCAAAAGCTTCAGCCCCCAGATGCCTCAATGGAGCCTGTCCCAGTCCTTACTGGGATTTTGCTCAGCCGCCACTGTAGCCATTCAATACCCGCTGCGTGCAAAGTAGGAGTAAGTGCATGGAGCTCGGTTAGCAAGGGACATTGTGACTAAATCCGTACTGCCTCAGAAACGCAGAGCTTTCCTCTTCTGTCTGAACTCTTCCCAAAACCAAATTCAGCAGCTGCTGACCCCCACTGCTTTCCACGGCAGAGCAGGGTCACATGAAAGAAGCATCTGCACTTCTAATACAGCTAGAAGATTTTTTTAAAATGCAATCAACCACCAGTTGGAGTGTGCACATATTAATGTTTGGAAAATTATGTCTAGTTTTGATTTCTTCACCTTGCACGAACAAGGACAAATGGAAAGACTTCAGAAAAGTGATGCAAGAATGATTTAAGACTGTATTTCATATGATTATTCATATCACGCGAAACTAATGAAGTGTATTCTCCTTAATTTGCCCAAGCAAAGACCAAGATGTGACGTGGTAAAGTCTGCAAATAGAGATTTTCTGCATAGCAGGGAAGGTCATAACGTGATGCAGTGTTTAGAGACAGACTAGAAATAAACCCACACTTTAATAGTGTGGTTGAATTACCTGAGCAACAGCTTAAGCATGTCATGGGTTCTGCTTCACTTGACTTTTAAAAGTCAGGTTTAGACATTTCAGAAAAACATGCCAAGGTATTACAGATCAAAGAGAAAACATTTCTTTGATATAAGCATTATTGGACTAGATTCTTTGACTATTATTTTATAAAAGGTCAAAGTAGGTGATCGCACCATCTCTGGGTTTGAAATCACTGTGTGGTGGTATGCTGGCATGTATGATGAGATCTTTAGCTTGAAAAAAGCAGTTAAAGGATTCAAAATGTTATATTTACTATATATTTGTCATTACTTTTTTTCCTGCAGAATACACAATAAAGCTAAAAGCATTACCCAAACTCAAAGTGAAAAATTATTTGCTATAATATCCATTGCTTCTTAAACCATCTCAACAGTGAAACACTAACTCCAAAATCAACTTAACCCTGAACAGTACCCGCTGATGTAAGTGTCCACTGGAATTATTTTCTATTAATTGTACCTTGCTTTCTTTGCAGAACTACAATACAGCAAGCTTTAAGTAGTTTGGGTACTGAATAAAAAGTAAAAAACCCTCCAAACTCTTCCAAGATGAACTCAAAACAGATAAAACCCGAAGCATTAAATCTTGCATTTGATGAAACATAAAATCATCCACAAAAATTCAGTCCAATCATGAATGATCTCAGTAATAATAAACTCCTCGTAACTTGAAAGAATGGAATGTGTGGGTGGCAAGCAGACGAAGATAAATGCAATTAACCTAAGGGAATATGGATTCACTCTCTCTCATTAATCATCACATTGGGTTTTGCTGAAAATCTAGAAAGGACACGTTCCTGAATGCCACTTTTTATAATTTTCAAGCAAGCATTATAGCTGGGATATTTCAGTTCACTAGATAATCACTACTGCTAGCAAAAGATAAATGTATTCAGAAGTTAATATGGTGTAGGCTATTCTGAGTGAATTGCTTTTATAAAGAGGAATTCATAAAAAACCCCTCAGTTTTACCCAAACCGTTGCCCATGGGCACAATGTCTCTTCTGCAGCCCACAGGGATTACTGCAATTTCTTTGTGAGCTTCCAGAATAGGGAATGTACTGCAATTCCCTCTCCGGCTATCAAGAGGTTTTACTGAATTTTTTTGTGCAAGAGCTTGTGAAGCCAATTGTCAATACAGGAGGTTATGTTGAAACGAGGTCCTTAAAGGCCAGCTTTTCCTAACAAGAGGCACACACTGCATTTTCCAAAATTTCAAATGCCTCATATCTGTGCTTGAATGGTCGTCACTTAAAAAAAAAAAACAGCGTAACCTGGTTTTCCTAGCTCTGAGAGCAGCTGCACAGTCAGGGCACACACGTGTATTTGAGCAGACGAGCAGGATTTGTGGGAATGCTCTTCCCCCTTGGCTCGGGGGTGGCAGGAAGAAACAATTCGGGATGATTTAACAGCACTTCTGGAAAAGTGCGGTTGTATAAGAAATGTGTTGCAATGAGAAGAATGCATGAGAAATATTCAAACTTTCTCTGAGTTAATTGCCACTTTGGGTAGATCCACCACCACATTACTTAAGCATAACTGCCTCTTTCCTCACAAACTCAGCCTCCAAGTGTAGTCCGGCTCCGAAAATCCTCCCAGCTACATCCGAGAAAACCCCATCATTGATCTGGCATCCTAGGGCAAGACCCAGGCTTTCAGGCTTTCTTAAGTCTGGAGAGTAAATGACATCTTGCAACAAGCCATCCAAAAAATGCAACCAACCCCAACAGTAACAAAAGACAATAACAGAAAAAGAATCTGCCTCTGAATTCCTTCTTTAAGAAGAATTCGGTTGCGACACAGCATTGCTGAGAAGAAGAAATTACTTTCTTGTCTCTCAAATGTAGTTGAGGTTTCAAAAGGTCTGTCCTGCTGGGAAATGAAAATGAAGGATGCTCTACAGCCCTTAAGTTTCTTACCGATTCAAGGAGATCTCCGAACCCTCTTTCTTGTCTCAGACCTTACAAACCCAAAAAGACTGTGGAGTGCCTCCCAGTCTGGTACAACTTTTCCCAGCTGCCACAGCTCTACATCACCAATGCCAAGAACGTGTCATTCACCTGAAGATTCAATTCCATTGAGCACTGTCTTCCACGTTCCATTCCTACACCTGAGGTTTGTAAGACCCATTCAGTATTTGATTTTCTCAGTCTTCTGCAGGCTTTTAGAGCTGAGAAACAAATGATGATATTCATAATGTGCCTTTCTTTAGACTGAGACAGAGAGAGTAATTGCTCATAAAAAGGACAGTTACAGTCCAAAAATATTCTGTGCCCGGTTCCTTCTGTTCCTGACCATCCCCAAAGGCATCCCTGAACTCTCAGCCCTGGCTCTAAAACAAAGGGTAAAATGGTGATTTCATAGATGCTGACATTTATTAAAGCCTTCTCCCTGCTCTGCTGGGCTCTGGGGGCAGAGGCAGCCCAGTGGCTGGGCAGGGAGGGGGACAGCCCGGAGACCCTTCGCAGCGGGGCAGAGCCAGGCACCCCTGCGGGCAGCGATAACCCTGCAAGCTCCAGGCACCACCTCGGTGCCTGTGGAGGGAAAACCTTCCTCCACATGTCCAGGCATCCTCCATGCTCTGGAGTACTTGAGAAAAAGAAAGCAAAGTCTCAAGTTATTACATCTGCTGCAGAGGTAACATTTCACTGAACGCCTTAATACTGTATTTGCGTTTTTTGCCATTGGGCTTTAGTTGGCATCATACAGATACAAGCTAGATAAAAGGTAACTAAAAAAAATTGATTGTTTTTCCACTCCTAGAAGCAGCAGCATAATTCACAAGGGCCTATATAAGTACCAGCATATAGGAACGAAAGCCTGATTTGTGCCCGGACCTGCTGGGCGAGCTTGATGAGGGCCAACTCCCTCGCCCAGCTGGCCAAGTGCTCCCACGCTTGCACATCTCCACGCAGAGTGGATTTTAGGGAAGGGCAGAACTGCTGCGCTGCCGGGTGGGAACCGCTCAGGCCGGAGGGCAGAGCTCTGTGTATTAATCCCTTACGCTGACGCTGGTGTGTGAACGGAGAACCGCGTTTACACACCCAGGGAAGCGGGATCAGCACGTGCGTTTCATTGCAGCCTTTTTGCAGCAGCTAGAGGAAATGGTGAGCCCTTCGAAGAGATGTGACCTTCTCCCTCATCTCTGTGGGACGTTGCGACACCAAATCTACACCCTACAACACCGGAGCGTGATTATTCAACATCGTGAAACAACGGCAAGTAAGCCAGAGGCAGCGCCCCAAGCCACCCTGCCACCAGCACTCCGTGGCAGGCGTTAGCTCCCACTTCCCAAGGACCGTCGGCGTCACTTTGCCCTACTCGAGATGTCAGCTCAAGTGCTCTGCAAACAGACTCAAGAGCCTCTTGGCAGTGGCGCAGAGACGGTCCCCACTTTCGTAAGCTCTGGTGGTACTAACCAAAGAGCACTGAAGAGCTCGCTGGGAATCGCTGCCTGCTGTCGCAGTCTTTAATTGCCGTTTAATTTGAGTTCAGACCCATCTGAGAATATCAGCTTTATACTGGTCATCCCAGTGGGGTCTGGTTCCCAGCCCCAACACCACACTCCTGGCCGCAGAGCCATGGTGCTGTGCCACATGGACACCCCCACGCCACGTCCTGCTTCCAGTCCTTCTTAGACCTCTCCATGGAGGACACAGCACTTCAGCAGGAGAGCAACAGGGAAGCGAGGTGTCGGCTGTCCTTTGACGTCTCCAGACTAGCGTCATCAGCGAAACCCACGGCATCAACAAGGAAACGGCCCCGTGCCACCCCCGAGGATTGCCTTTGCCACCTTTGTCTGGTCTGCTGGCTCTAAGGCAGCTGCCCGACCAGCAAGATCAATAGCTTGCTACAAACACTCCCCTTTTTGGACTAGCTAAGTGTCTTTGAAAATTCAAACCAAAGCTATTAACTTCGAAATTTTAAGCAAGGCAGACTCCTTTTCCTTGTGGCTCGACGTACGTCTGTCGCTGATGTGATGGACAAACCACAGCAAGACCATGGAACCAAGATGAAATTTCAGCTCAAAACATGATTTCTTTTAGGGTTGTTGAGTCCCACGAGAGTTGTGGAAGGAGGAAGATGGTCAAACACCCATGAAATGAGCACAGGCAGCCCGGCCTGCAGCAGATGCTGTGCCACTCTTGCAAAAGATTTACTAAATTCAGGACTGATTAAATATAAAGAGAAGCTGGTTGTTAAAATAAATAGCTGAAACAGCCAATTATTCGAAGGCTTGGCCAAAATATTCAAATTTCTTGGCCAGAATTGTGCAGGCTTTTACAGAATGGCAAAAAAAATCTAAGAAAAAGGCCATTCCTCTAAATTTCAGTGCACTGATCTAAAACACGTGAGTATCAGAAAGCTTCAAGAAAAAGGTCACCAGGATCTTCTACCTGGGAAAAAGCGTATTTTCCACTCACCTGGTTTTCTAATATAGCTGAAGTATTTGGGCTGTTCTGAAGCATTACCTTGTTCCTAAGAAGATGCGTACTAAGGACTGAATTATATTAAAGCAAATAACTCTGAGAACAAAGACGACATGAATCAGGTGCAGTATCTATGCCAACTTCCCCCAACACGTGGCACCTGCGCGGTGTCCAGAGGACCTGGGACGTGGTCCAGCAGATGCAGCTCCTACCTGAACACTGCAAGATGGGTGCGGATGCCCCGCACTCCCCAGGGGCGAGCAGTCATACGGATTTATGAGTCTACATTAATGTTGGGTTGTATCCCTCTAAGCATACATCAAATAAGGTTTGTCCTTGACACTGTTATCTCACCAGAGATGCTGAGATGAGAGGAGTTTAATGGAGAATTCCAATTAAATAGACACCGCCTGTGCTATGCTAGAAAGTTTGCTTTCCCCTTTCCCCAATCTCTGCCACCATCAGCAGAGACACAGCGTTATCTGTGAGCTCTGCTCCATCCTCCACCCAACCCAGCTCCTCCACCACCGCAGGCAGAGCGCTCACCTGCTGCCTTTTCAGGGTTGTTGCACATGAAGCACTGCCAAGTTCCTGCTTCCTCGCTGTAGCCGAACAAATCAAAGAACCTCACTTCTTCCAGGTGCATCTGCACATGGTCCAGGTCCTAGGCCAATAATGAGAAAAAACAAACTCACTGATGAGGTGAACCGCTGCACAGTTAACAGCTCGTAACCCGAAATCAGAGAGGAATGCACAGCAGGCACTGAGTGTCCTCTTCCATCTGTCTCCTGCAGACGAACCACCTGCCAGGGAAAATGTGCTAAGCAGGACGTCTCTCTCTCTCTCATCAGTAGCCGCTAATATACGTATTTTTATATATTTGTGTGTGTATGTACATACACACAAATATAAAACAAGTCTGTAGGAGGCAGAGGACTGGTCTGGTGGGGTTTTTTGCCTCTTCAACGCTGCTGCCAGTGGCGCGCTCAGCAGTCCTGCCCAGCATGTTTCCCACCAGCTGAAGCACCTCGATTACCTCCAGCCCTCTCTCAGGACTTTTTTCAGTGATCCAGAAGGTACTGGGCTCTGCCAGCAGTGCTGGGGACCTCCTCCTGTCCAGCCGGATCCCCTGTCAGGGCAAAAGTTAGTTAGTGGCTGGGGACCATTTTATTTTGACTTTTCCTTTCTTTTTAAAAGAAAGAATAGAGGCTCTGAACCCAGCCGCCTGTGAGAAGCACTAACATGAATGTTTAATGTAGATATATGAACGTTTCCAAAAATGCAGCAATGATAGGGCTGATTTATCTCACACAAAACACCCCCAGGTAAATGTGACGTTATTCTGCCAGTGACAAGCCAGGGAAGTAAGGATTATCCATCTGCAAAGTAAACAGAATGTCTGACTTGATCAAAAAACCTACAGAAAGTATGCTTTCCAGCTTCAAGTATGGGAAAAGCTAGAGGATACTCCTTTTGAGGCAATTAATAACACTGTATAATTCAGTGTCTTTTAAACTCTGTTATTTAATTTTAAAACAGATTGTGATCTCCCACTTAAAGAAACCTTGGTGTTAAATAACAGCAACCAAGTTATTCACTGCAAACACAAAGGGAATTGCCAGGACCGCTCAGAAATCACTCTTATTTATTTGCATGGGGTCTTCACAGATCTGCAACACCGCACGCAGCAGCCCAAAGAAAACACGGATTTACGCAGTCAGTGGGGAAAATACCAACCCTTGCCAGGGACATTAGTTCCTCACACTGAACAGGGCTGTACAAAGGATGGAGTTGCCCAATTCGGGCCTTTCCAGACAAGCTTTAGCGAAGGAGAGGGAGGCCAGGTCACTCAGGGAGACCTGGCAGCACGGTGTCTCTTCTCCCCAGCCTCTTTCAACTCGGGAAATGGCCAGGAAAGAGGTTTTTTCACAAGAACTGAAATACCTGAGACCACTTCAGACTCCCAGCCATTGCCCCACATAACAAGCTCAGCTGAGCCAAAGGTTGAGTTTTAACTTGACGGGGGCTCTCAGGTGCCCCCACCCTCTGCACACCAGAGGCCATCTCCTGATAGGTTTTAGGATGTCTGAAGGAAGGATGGATGGTAAGGCAACACAGGGAGCACGACTTGCATCACCTGAGCTGCAAGGAGCTCCAACCAACAAAGGTTTTCATCCCTTTCCAGCAGGAACAGGCAGACAGATGGGCTTCACAACACGCGGGAGGACAATGATCACGCGACGAAGGTCTCGGACACGCGTTGGCTTTGCTTGCGAGAGGGTGCTGTGGGCAGCAGACCCACAGCCCAGCTCTTCGCTCCGTCCTCACGTGGGAGATGAGCGGCCAGGCTGCAGGAGAGCAGTCCCCTGCACTCCTTGGCTGCTGTGGTGGGCTCCCTTGTAATGCTGGGCTGTGTGATTCCTTGTGCCCTGTGTGCCTGTTTGCTGCTGCATCCATCCCTCTGCGCCGTTGGCTGCTGAGCTGCCCTGCCCCAGCATGCTCAATCTGGCTTACATCAGGGATCGTGAGTAAAACTTGATTATTTTGCTCTGTAACTGCTCTTTATACATTGCTGAAGTTCTTATTTTCCTCCAGAGAGGAATTCTGTACATTCGAGGAATTTAGCTGGCCGCTGTGCTGTGCAGCAGGAGTGCTGGGCAGCTTCTCTCCGTGTTTCTCCCGCTGGTCTGTGGGTGGTGGATCCGACAGTCCAAGGCTCTCTCCCTCCCTTCAGATACTTTCTGCGTGGTGTGGGATCCCGAGCAGATCCTGGGCCGGAAAGCCGAGTCCTCAGGAGGGAGGGACCATGGCAACCCCCCGGGCTCTCCTCCCAGATGGGCAGATGTCCCTGCGAGCAGGGGACGGCTGAGCAGAGCAACGCACCCGGATCCTCCTCCCGCTGTGGCATCCGGGAGGACACAAGGTGGGCAAATTAATGCTGGTACTGCTCTCTGTGGGTCTGTGCAGGACACTGTCAGGGCACGTGGATCACAGGGAACAAAGAGCCTAGGAGCTTCTCCATCCTGTGGAAAAATCTTTTAGTGGCTGCAGTGAGCCATCTCTAGACTGAAAGAGAACAAATATCACTGAAATATCAACACGGCAATCTTTCTTTTCCTCTCTGTACTCTAGTACGCTTGAAATGATCTGCAATAAACCCCTTATTTCAGGAGAGGAAGGATGGGAGAAAAAGCCTAATTGGAGAGGAGAGATTTATCTCATCCCCATGCTCCAACATCTTGAAAACTTCCGTGACTCCATTGTGAAAACCTGGCGCTTCTTTCTGCTGCGTAAACTGAGATAGCAAACAACCGAGAACGGAAGGACAGCACTAACAATGGCTTAAAAATGTTAATTATTGTCTTGCAACACTGCTCAACAAAAGACTCTCTTCAGGCATCACACAGGGCTCGTAAAGTAGTCACCATCTCACTCTTCTGACACAGCATGAGTCAACACAAAGAATTCGGCAACGAGCTTAAAACCGGCTTAGTCTTTGTCCTGTGGCCTGCGTGCACTTTGATAAAGAACTATGAAGCAACCGAAAGGAAATCTGTAAGGACGTACATCTGGAACTGCTTTACTTCTGGCACATCTTGAGCCGTGTTGTATAAATATTTTTCGTGGCGCGGACGGGCTGCCCAGTGAAACACGACATGCTTTCTGTAAGCCAGGTATTCGCTGCGAGTCCTTGCACAGGCGGCCTGGGCCAAATTCAGAAGTTTCTTACAGTGATGTAAATCTGAAACTATTTCTCAGAATTTACTCTGGAATAAATCATTGATGTAACAGATTTTCCTCCAGGTTTGCAAAATGCTTTAGAATATCTATTGAAAAAAAGTCTAAATTCATTTACTCCGGATTAGCCCCAGGGCAAAGCGGAGTGATGGCAGAGCAGTGTTGCTGCTGGGTCGGACCTTCCCCACGTGCTCACAGCACAGAAGTTCCTCAGGTCTGATAAAGCATTCAGACATTGCTGTCACACTATGCATAAAACTTGGTAAAAAATATAATAACGGGATGCTGACTCTGCATTTGTATCAACAGATTTCAAAATATTTTTAATTTAAAAGTGCTGCGCTTATTGAAACCACCACACCCCCATAATTTTGCTTCCTGCGCTACTGGAAGAGGAATAATACCAACAACTACAATAATGCTGTCAAATCATTCACAGTATTTGAAGTTCTATTAGCAACGGGAAGAACTTCCGAAATTAGAATTTCAGATTACTGCAGAAGCTTGGTCTGCCAAGCAAAGTAAAGACCAGGTCCTGCTGGGAATACTCCCGCTAGGTTTTTTGAGGATGTAAAAGCTGAAGGAAACCTTCCTTACGGCAGGCCTAGGTCTCGCTCCCAGAAACCTCACTGGGACATTTCTCAGTAAACTGAGTGGAAATGGCACTAGAAACAAACTCAGGTTCTGTATTAACAAGCAAAACCAAAACTGAGAAGGTAAATCCTGCAGCACACTGCGGAGACCAAGGCTGACTATTGAAGTCTTTTGCCATTTCAGCTGCAT
>Ga0065711_1043016_pt1 | contig 14993 bp, 6 predicted proteins | sample Hoacrofraction12_FD_59098 | JGI IMG/M metagenome (GOLD analysis project Ga0065711, IMG submission 59098) | Hoatzin crop microbial communities from Cojedes, Venezuela - Epithelial fraction 12 v2 (version 2) | ecosystem: Host-associated > Birds > Digestive system > Esophagus > Crop | place... | reverse complement strand
GCAGCCTGCTGTAGGTGACCCTGCTTTGGCAGGGGGGTTGGACTAGATGACCCACAGAGGTCCCTTCCAACCCCGAACATTCTGTGATTCTGTGAGATAACCCACATCCCTGAAGTAATACTCAGGTTATTTTGAGTGTATTGGTTACATACGTAATGCAGGAGAGCTTTTACACTTTAGTCTTATCTCATATAAGTAGTGTCAGAAAAAAAAATAAAAAGAGGCTGTAAGGAACATAAAGTGGGGCCTTTTGGGGAGGGGAAGTGCAACTGGGGAGAATATAGACTCCTAGGGAAGAAGGAATAATGGAGGTTGAGATGGAAATGGAGAGAAGCTGAAGATAGAGGATGGAGCAACAAAATCGGGAGCTGATCGTGAGGAAGACTGTGTGTCTAGAGTGGTACAAAACCTGTCCTGAGGCCAGTCAACCAGAGCAGGTGGCTGGGCTGTGGAATGGGCAAGCACTCACAGTGCTGCCCAGGGTGTTGCCCTAATTTGCGTCCCTGTTCAGGATACTGATCAAACAAACGATTTTTTTCTCAGTGATCAGTATCAGATGAACAGTATCCTTTCAATGCATGTTACAGGGGCTTCATGCAGTGGAGAAGTAGTATATGTCTCTGTAAATGAAGATTGAATTTGATCTCTACTTGTAACATCCTGAAAGACCAGCAAGTCTCTGATTCTTTGGTCGGTGATGTTAGAACTAAAACCAGCAGTTAAATTTAATCCATTTCTGTTCATATTCTTACTGTCTTTGTATTCTGAAGTTGTGGCAGAGGTGTAATTTCCCTTGACGTAGATGAAAGGATTACCTACAAATAAATGTCCTTTCCATTTGGTCTTTCTTTTGCAGTTTTGGTGTCTAATTGACGGTGTCTCCATTACTGCTGTCCTCTGCTCCTTTGCAGGTTTACTGAATATGTTGTAGTTTTTGTACAAGCTTCCAAGAGTGAGGAAGTTACCTGTCTTTTGGAAAGCATTGTGGAATCTTATGATGTCAGCTGAATAGTCTGGATTTTTCAGTTTGAAGAAAGTCAAGGTGCTAGGACAAATTAAAAATACTGGATTCTAGTGGCATCACTAAACTGAATATCCTGATTTTTTGTTTTTCCTAAGCAATATATACATTTGTATTTTGCTGAGTGCTGTTGCATAGTTTATGATAAAAATCATCCTGGGAGAGCATATTAGCTAATTGTCTGACTGATTGCATTGGATGCAGAATACAGTCTGTTAACTGAAAAATAAAGACTACATAAGACTTAAAAAGACTTTTTTTTGTTTAAATTCCAGAATTATCTTTGAAGAATCTCAGGTTATGAGTGTATATTACAAATACTAACTTTTGGTTTATTGTTCGTGAAGGGTTAGGCTTTGTCCTTTATAAAACCATTTAACTTTCAGATTCAAGATAAAACGTTCCTGATTTCTGGAGAGATCTTCAATGAAGGTGATTCGGTTTACTTGAGGTCTTCAGTAAATGGAACAGTGTGTAAGTCCAAATTGGTAATTTTGGACAACACCATTTATCTCTTCTTTCCGGTAAAGTTCCTTTCTTTATTATCACAAGTATAAAATTTCAGTTTTATCCATGTAAATGAATCATTTAAATTGCAAGAGAATGTGAAAGAGAATCATAATTTGAAGTTCTTACATTGGCCTGTAATGTTTTGCTACTGGTTGGATTTATAGTTATAATTAGAAGTTAGTTGCTTCTGGCCAGTGAGTGAGAAGATTATATACTTTTCGAAAGATAAAATGCAATTAGGTGAATCAAAAGAGTTGCAAATGGTGGTTTGGGAGGGGAGAACACAAAATGTTAAAATGGTTTTTGCCATAGAACAGTAGCAATTCAAACTGACAATTATTTGAAAGTGCTTGTAACTGAAATTTATTTTTTTTAATTTTGTTTTTAAAATTAAACGATGATAAAGAAATTGATACTGCAGCTAGTATTAAAAGATCGAAATTATGAGTTACCATGGCATTATCTCCTGAAAGAGGAGGTACCCTAATTTGCATGATTAGGCTGGTAATTTTTTAATTGCAGTTTAAAAGATTACAGGGCCTTAAAGTAACACAAAAATGTAATCTAAATACATAAATTATTATGCATTAGTTTGAATAATTAACCTCTAGCTCTGAGCCCCATAAGACTTTGAGCAGAATGCAGTGAAAACTTTGCTGCTCCAGTGAGGAGGACGAACTAACTCATGCTGGAATGGCAAAGCTCCATTTTCCTATGGTGTCAGAGTGGCGTCGGGGGTGGGGGATCTAGATGAAATCAGGAGTTTCAGGGTATGGGTGTGGCAGAGAATGAGTCCTTGGGAAACTCTGGGTAGCAAGTCTGAGAGGCATGAGGGGATTTGGAATAACAGTGAGAATTTTTCACTAAACTTAGCACTGAATCCATTTTATTGTAAATTTTGGAACACTTACATTGACAGTGCTTGGCAATGAACATGCCATTGCCTGTCTTACTTGTTGCAGCAACCTGCCTACCCTCTGTGCAAACAGCTTTTGCACACATACTGAAACCTTCTGTGATGTTGCTGCGCGAATAGGGAAGGTTTGGGGTTGGTACAGAGGTCCATGTCGAGCCTGTTTTCCACAGGGGTAGTTCCTCTCTTGCTGATCCTCAGCAGCAGCAGCCATGGCTTTGAAGGACGTAGGCGTTGGCGAAGTAGAAAGCATGCTGACAGTCCTTTTGCTGCCCAGGTCCCAGTAGTCTGCCACCCTAAGCAATTGATTGGTTTGCCTAAAGCTGGATCTTTTCTTTCCCTGTATGTCAGCTTGTGTACCAGTGGTATTATTTTATGTTGTTAACTCCTATGCCATTGGTTGTATTTCTGTAGGAAGGTAGCGCTCAGATTTGCCTTCCGGTACCCAAGCACTTATCTGCAGTGAGTTCAGTGGGAATGCAAAGTGGTGCTGTAGCGCCCATGACAGGCACAGTTGAAAAGGTAATTATAGTAATATAGAAATGAATTCTCCCATATATATCCAAGTTCACTCTTCCAGAAACGGTGCTGGCATCTGTACTGCCAGGAACGAATCAGGGCCAGAAACGTCAGTGCTGTGTGACCTCTTCTAGTTAGAAAAAGCCCTGTTTACTCTGACTTTTCAGCAGCCACCCAAGAGTTTTACAGGTTTCTAGTCATCTTTTTCTAGAGCTCTGGAAGATCTGAATATTTAACTAATCCTACTGCTGAAATAATTTTTTCTTCATTGCTTTCTAATTTGAAGATCCCTGAAGGGTTACAGGCTGTTTGATCCATTTAACCTAGCCAAAAGAGTGAGATGTTAGATGCACTTGCAACAAAAGAAATACTCAGAAATGCCTTTTTTGTTAAACTGTGTGTTGTGCTACTTCTGTTTCTGTTTTTATTTCTTTTTCTTTAGCTCAGCAAGTCTTGTGTATTTCTCTGTACAGTGACAGTTTCAACAGAAAAGAGATTTCCAGGAGAGTTCACTAGTTAAAGGATTCTGCTAGCAACAAAAAGGCATGAACCCCTTCCGAGCGTGGAGTACATAGAACATAGATCTCTTGCATACTGAATGAACACTCTAAATCAGAGTTATTGTAGAAGAACTAGGTGGCCCCTGCAATCTTCTTTCTGGGTTTTGTTTTAAAAGATCTTTAGGGACTGGCTCCAGGAAGAGGTTCTGCACTTTCCCCCTCAAAATAGAAGCTCTTAAGCCCAGAAAGGGTAGAATATACATTGTCTCTTCTAGAGTTTCTTTGATACGTAAATAGCTTCCTGGTTATCCTGTTAGCTGTTACTGAACCTCTTTCTATAGCCTTTGACTTCCCTTGAGTAATATCTAGAGAACTCAGATACGCAATTCAACAATAATAAAGCTATTACGAGCCTAATTTGCAAACCCACAATCACTCAGTGGATTGTGCTAGCGAAGATCCACCTAATGATTTTTAATGGTATAGACATGCATGATTTTTTCCCCAATTTTCTCTTGAATTGTAGGTGTTTGTGAAAGCAGGGGATAAGGTTCAGACTGGAGACCCTCTAATGGTTATGATAGCTATGAAAATGGAGGTAAGTGACATATAAAAGGTTTTAATTACTGAGAAAATAAAAATGTGGTCAGAATTTAATCCTTTTTGGTTGATTTATTGAAGTATGGATCAGAGTGTAGCTTGCAGATGTCAGTATCACTTCATATGCTGTAAAACAAGTGTGTCTGACTAGATTTTAGAGGATTATATTTGCTGTTACTTCATTAACAAATTATTATTATATAATCTGTGGTACTCTGCAGATGTTTTAACATTCATTTGGTTAGCTTTGTCAGTCCTTCTCTCCCCCTCCTCTCCTTTTGTTTTTCTAGCAGAAAACTGTCTAGGTGTATCTCTTGCCCACTGTCTGTGACAAAAGCATATGTAATGTCTGCAGTTACTTCATGCAGAAATTTAACTAATGGTGACTTTGCAAATATGCCGAAGATTTTGTTTGTTTATAATCTTTTTATTATTATTTACAAAAAGTTTTACCAAGAGTACACTAAAGATTCTTTGTAATTGTCCACATGGCACTCAGTGGACTAGCATTTTAGCCACTATATCTTGTCACATTCCTTGACCATGGCTCAGATTGCTTGAACTATAGTTTTTGTAGCCTGAACTGGTTTGGTTTGGCTATTAGTTTATTTTAAACTTCAGTTTGTGGTAGCAGAATTAACATGGTTGAGAAAATTTACCTTTCCCTTATCTTGTCCTTTTATAAATTATGCTAAAATTACATTAAATACAACAACTGTGCACTAAAAAAAAATTACACTGAATTTTTTGCAGTTGGATGCTAAAAGTGCCTCTCCAGCTGATATCTCAGACTGACATTATCTGAGTTCTCTTTTTTTTTTTGCAGTGCTATTGAAATATAAAATGTAAAATTTTTAAAGCAAATTATTATTTAAATAAATAAATCCTTGCTTTTAATCTGATATTAAATGTTTTGGTATTAGATTAACTGTACGTATAAAACTATCAAGAAACAAAACTTTAATGGAAAACTAACCTGATACATTAACAAATAGACCAACTGGGGGATTGGTATGTAAACATACTATTCCTTTACTGTCACTAGTAGCTGTATTTGTATTTCATGTGGATTTTGCTAAATACCTGTTCAATAAAGACCCCTCCTGACCAGCAAATAAAAATATCTGCAGATTCCTCTTTAGGGAACAAATCTGCTATATCATTACCATTTTGGACTAAAACTGTATTATTTCTGCCTGGTATTTATTATAATAACAAAAAGTACCGTTGAAGTAAAATAACATTCAGCTGTTCATACTTCAGAATATAACATTATGTAGCATTTTTGTCCCCAGTATACTTACCAAAATAAATATTGATGAGGAAATAAAACCTGAAAAAGGATTAGGATAACATTTTAAGAGAAGGTTTAAAATAAATATACGTCTGTCAGAGGAAGTAATTAAGTGTGTTCTGTTCTAATTGCACCAAAGAGTAATATTAGAATTTGCTGGGGAGAGAGAGGAGAAAAACAAAGTACTCTGATGGTTCACTATTCATCTGTTTCTATGCAGCATACCATAAGGGCTCCAAAGGCAGGAGTGATTAAAAAGGTTAATTTCCAAGAAGGTGCCCAGGCCAATAGACACGCTCCACTAGTTGAATTCGTGGATGAAGAGGCCGAATCAAAATAAAATTGAAGGAAGGTGCATTTTATTTTTTTCTACTTTGCTGATTTTCTCTAAGGAGAAGATTTCTTCATATTTTCAGCAAACTGTTTTGTATAATAGACTGGGGAATTGGTTTCCTCGGCACTTCCTGTGTAAATTATGCCAACTTTACTGAAATTTGGATATCACTATACTGTAATTGTATATGTAACTCATGGACCTACGTGATTGTTTTTCAGTGGTTGTGTTTGCCTGTGAAAAGGCATTAGACTGGAAAGAGATGTGGAACTCTTAAAGGACGGGAGAGGTTAATAAGGACTGTAAGTTACAGACAGCTAGGGCTCTTCTGCCTACTTTTGCATTCACAGCTGCCTTCTTCCCTGAGATGTGAAGGCATTGATTTGAAGGAAATCTGAGAGGCGACAATTGTTTTATGAATTAATTTCTCTGGCAAAATTCCTGTTTGTGGCTTATGTTTTTGCCTGGATGGGGAATTCGGGTTTGTTCCTTAGCCCAGAATCCCTCTCAGTCATTTCTTGTGCATCTTTTTTCCTGTTTAACTCAATGAGTAGTGAAAATTTGCATTTCAAAAATTATTTTCATATACTTTGAAATACCTGATACAAAGCATTTTTTAAATACATATTAGCATTTGCTACACTAATTAAAGCTGGAACATAACTGTTTTCCAAAAATATCATTTGGTCTTTAAATAGGAAGTAGTAGCACAGAAGGATGATAAGCTTATTTAATACTTGGACAGTATGCCAAAATAAAGTACAGACTTCAAAATCCTCATTACTTTTCCCATATTATTCACCTTCTAATTTATTACTTATTGGCTGGAATGAAGCACACCAAAGTCTTTATAGCAACATGAAATCTGCCTAATAATCAGATTTTTTTTGTATCTGCAGTGTTGCAGAAGGGAAAATTGGTAGGTTTTTTGATACACAACGAAAATACTTCTCAGACCCAGCATACTAATAATTTGCCATAAATTTATTTTAACTTGTTTAAAAAGCACCTCAGAGAAACAGGAAAATGGAAAGGATAATACATTTCAATTATTGCAAACTTGCAAAATCTTTTCACCTTTTAGTTAAGGTGAAGTTCTGCTTGTCATATGAACTTTTGATATACTTATTTAAGATGATAGCATGGTTTATACTGCAGAAAGGAGCAAACACAGATGCTGCAGTGATCCCAAACTTTTAGTTACATCTGTGCGAATGGATCCTTATACTCACATGAAATCTCATCTCTGAATCAATACACAGTGTCATGGGGAATTCTCTGATCCAATTCTGCCACTGTGCAGCCTTGCCTGCAATGCAGACAAAAATTTTAAAGTAGTAATGGCTCTGGATGGTCTGTATATTAAAAGCATACAGTAATACTTTTCAATTTTCCTTGTAATCCAATGGCCACCTAACAAAAAATTACACTCCAGTAATCATCTTGTAGAATATTACCACAGTGATTTTTTTATTTACTGCCAAATAAAAATTAAGCTTAACTCTGAATGTTTGTTTTCATTTGTCTCCATTTTGTTCTTTCCTTGGTTGCTTATGTTTATGCATTAGAGGGCTTTAAGCGGCTGTTTATGTATCATCATCTGATACTGACAGACCACAATCTGCAGATCGCATTTAGGAGGCAGTAATCCAAGCAGTCATAATGCGTTTCACTGCAGGTAAGTTTAGTGATTTGTTTTATCTAAAAATTGAATCTACATATAGAAATATGAACTCAGTCCTGAAGAGAGACTGCAGCTTGGCATTTATTTTTTTCTATGTGACATTGCTGTGTTTCTAGACCTATTTCGCTACACTGAATCTGTAGCAAAATATTAAGCCTCGCAGCATGAGGTTCTCTGTCCACTATGTCTGCACTGCTCCAGCCAGTGAAACAAGAACACATTCCTTGGAAGCTGACAAAATGTCTCCCTTAGGAATGAATAGAGAAATAATTTTACCAGTTTCAATTCTCCCTCACTTTCAAAAACTGGCTGTTAGCGGAAACCTATAGAGAAAAACCCTGAGATTAAACAAAACCATCACTATTTGAAAAATCATTTCAGAATAAAATCTCTTCCAGAAGTCCCTGACAGATTTTGCACACTTGAAATGTTTTGCTGCAGTATGATTTAATTGAACTTAGAGATGCGCAAAGAATTATTAAAGGTACGTTGTTCCTGTAACCCAGAATTTTAATTTACAAAATATTCAGAAATTTTCTGTTTATTACAAATAAATCCTTGTGTTATAAATGTGAATTGATAAGAGCCATATAATAGTAATATAGCTGTAACTAAACTGTTGTCTGTGGAACACTTAGTGGCAGAGTAAGAAAGAATAAAATTGGTAATTGTTTCAAATATTTTAGTATTCGAGCTAAAAGGATAATCTCTACCAGTTATTCATTATCAATATACCTTTTCAACTAGTGCTGTAGTTCTGATACAAGAGTCATAGATATTACACAAACAATGAATCTGAACTGATTCTAATTGTAATGATCTACAAGAGGGGGGACCGGGTCATGGGATACGTAGTTCAGCCACAGTTGATAGTCTACAGGGAAGAACGAGGGCATTAGTGTTGCAGACTGTGGCTTCTGAGACAGGATCAGAGTGTAACGCTCTGTGAGCTTACTGGTCAGCTTGTTATATCAGGCATGTCACATTCTGCTTGGTAGTGTGAATGTTACTGTACCGAAATGACAGCCCTTCATAAACTTTAGTTATCCACCTGTGGGATCATACCCAGCGAACATCTGTGGCACAGAGCCTGAATTCTGAATTCTTGCTGAATCAGTGATTAGGAAAGCAGAAGAGCAGGACTGTCTTCTCTTTTTAGCCACTGACTCACCGTGACTTCAGGCAAGTCACTTAGTAGATATTTACATATGTTTCCTCCTATTTAATAAGGTTGATGGTAATCAAAACACTGCCAAATTTGTGGGCACGGTGATTTACAAATAATAATTTTCCATGCTTGCTGGTAAAATTGTAATTTAAGATGTAGGCTTTATTTTACTTGTCAGGTTATTTTTTTACCTTTGATACAGTAAATATCTATACCAGTGACCTGTAATAATAAAATTTGCAATGTGTATTCAATCCTTTGTTGTAATTGTTGTAACTACCAAGTTACCAGAAAAACCCTAGCTTCTGTCGTCATCATGATTAAAAAATGAATACTCAATTGTTTTGGCAGGACCTTTAAAATGTAAGCCAATGGTAGGAAAAAAAATGATGAAGTTGATTCTGAGCATGCTACTCTTTTATTAAATCAACTGGTACCTATTTTAAAGCGCATATCAACCAGTGCACTTATCACAGGTATATTAATTTCTATTGATTATTCTGCTGTTCAGTCAGATCAGGAATTATTTGACTGTGTTCTATCTGTTCTATTTGTAAAAAGCTCAATGGTGCTGTGTAGAACATGATTACTGAACAGTCAATGGCAATGGATTAAGGCCTGAACTTAGAGCTTTTACACGAGGTATGTTCTCAACAGATACTTTAACTGCTTCTACAGTTATGTTCAAAGTGATAGGTTTTTATGCTTGAATGATTCAGGAGTAAATAGCACATAGTATCTTTATGATACTGGGGCATAGCCTTCTGCATAAGAATTCCATCTGGAAAGTAATATACACTACTGAGTGTTGTATTAAAAAAATCAATATTGCAGAAATTCACAATCGAAACATTATCACTTATTTTTATGTGGACTGATTGTATTTCTTGAAAGAAAAGAGCCTGGGCTCTAAAAGCAATGCAGTATGCTGTATGAGACATTTGATGTTAGCTTAAAATCTGTTGATTGTATGATGAATCCATGTTAAAATAAACATGGATGGTTCTGGTTGAATACCCCGTATTTTTTATTATAGCAGTAACAAGCAAGTAAAACACATGTCTAGAGTCCTGCTGGGTTTTGCAATTATAATGGTAGCTGGATTTTAGCTTTAATCTGTTTTTCATATAAACAGTTCTAGTGCCGAAAAGTTGCTCTTGAAATCATAATTGGTCTCTGAATGGCAGCCAATCTACTCACTTAAAACGCAGAGAAAGCAGGAGATGTTAACATGCAAGTCAGCAAAGCTCCAGAGTGTGTCTGGTGAAAAAGCCTGCTGCTGAGAGCTCCAGCCCTCTTTTGCCTCTCTGGAAAGGAAAGAGACATTTTATTCTGGGCTCTACTGTTTTGCTGACTCATCAGTGTGCACTGGCACACACAGTCAGTCATAAATACTGGCATAACTGCAGCTAAAGACCCCACACATGTTCAGTGTCCTGTGCTAAGCATCCCAGAAACATAAGACGGAGCTCCTGCTCTACAGAGTTTTAAAATGAGATAAAACACAAACTAGAATAAACCATTTTAAAAACAGAATGTGGTTAATGCATGTTTTCCTTGAATGTTGCCCCACTAGCTAGTCATAGGAATGGAGGTTATGATTTGCCACTTAGATATGAGAAAATTAATGTTGGCCTGACTGTGTAGACATGTTCCCAAAATCTCTTATGACAGTGTGAGGAGTGGAAAAGGTTAAATGTGTGTGACACGTATGGCAGGAGGCAAGACTCATCTTACTACCCTTGCTTTGTATGTCTGCATTACTCTTGCAGACTGCTTACCTGAAGGCAAAAGGCTCTGCCTCCTATACATACAACTTAAATTACTGTTTTGGTATATTAATAGCAAAATAATAGCTCTGAATTCAGATGGCTTATTAAGTTGAACAATTAAAGATGGCAGATACAGAAAATCCCTGTGATAGGGAGATAATAGTGTGTCTCAGTCTCCTAGATTCTTGAAATCACCCATAATTCTTTGTAGTGAGAATGGAAAGCTGTTTACAGTTCTAAGGTGTAGGTTTTAATCATGAAATCATAGCTATGATGGCACTGTCTGGTTTATAGCTTGCAAAATTTCAAATCATTCTGTTTACAAAGATCATACCTTGTTTACAGAAGTTCTCAACTAAGGATATGTCCATATCTCATAAAAACTCAACTAGCTATCTCAGTTCTCATTGCCCTCTCATTTCTTAATTGATATTACTAAAAATTTCTTGATTTTAGTGTATGAATCTCAGTACTTGTACTGAGTGCCAAAAAAATACATAAGTCTTGCAGTCTGCTGCCTGCTAGGTGTCCTGGAAAGTCTCAGTTTATTATCTCAGCCTGCCAGGATATAGTTAGGTACATGAGAAATTTTCAGACTTTCTTAGGCTCAGTGAGCTGAGTTTTCTTCCTGTGTCCCATAAACCTGTTCTGCTCCCTCCCAGAGACACTGTCATGTGGAACCTGGCTCCTAACAGTGCGTTTCACTGGGTATAGCAAGCTGTTAACCTCTTACGTAATGCAGGAAGGATGAAAAACTTAATAGAAGGCGAACACCCTTCCCTGCACCCTGTTAACAACAATCTTCAGATACTGGCAGTGTGCCAGTTTGCAGGTTAAATTGCCTTGGCACTTCCAGGAGGACTCGGGCTGTTTACTTCTGCTGTGCTTCTTTCAACGCAGGCAAAATTATACGGGCTGATATGGACATTACAACTGTATCAGCTGAACGGTGAGATAGGAGCAGACCGTTGGGTCTGTACCTGGAGATGCTAAGGAATTTCATGCCTTCAAAGTGGCATCACATCTCCTTGTGTGGGATAGTTCATGGGACTTGTTCTCTTAGTTACACAGGTAGTCAGTGTTGGCAGGCAAAGGGCCGTTTATGGCTATTCCATCAGTGTAAGATGAATTGGCGGTTTCACTTTTTAGAGCATAAAGTAGCTGACAAAACGATGTGGGGGTTAGAAAGACATTTCTAGGCCAAGCTGTTCCAGGTTATTGTTGTCCTTCATAAAGCTTTGGGCCTCTTCCTCAGAAAGTGCTCTAAGTGGAAGTTCTCAGCAAGGGGATTACACTAAATGGATTCTGCATTGACTTAATGTGAGACTTGCTTCTCTATCTGCTCAAGAGGAGAGCTCAAGGAGAGGAGAGATCAATGTTATATTCAGAACTAAACATGCATCTGACACACTGGGAGTTAAAAAAAAAATCACTGACTGGTTCTCCTAGGGTTCACATGAGATGATAAAACATCATTGGATCACGCAACACAACAAGGCAAGTGTGTCAGCCTTACCCTAAATTAAGTCATCACGTTACTGTGGTCACAGTGATTATGCTGCATGCAGATTGCACAATGAATGATATTTCCTTCTAGTCTGTATGGCTGAATGCATGCGTCATGTTTACAAATAGCAGAGCTGTTCATCACCGGTCTGACTTGGAATGCCTTCCTGGATGGAGCTGTGCAAAAGTTAACACATAACAAGCCCCATTTAGACAACTTGCTCTGAATATGTACAAATACGTTTTTCGGCAGCCTCATGGTGCCTCTTACTTCACAAAACATCTGTTTTTGCTCAGGAATGTTAAGGGTGGGATTGACAGCAGACACGTCACTGAAGTGCAGACCCGTATCTGCAGATGTACAGCCAGGCAGTAAGCGCATGGACACGAGTGGAATTGGGGCAGTCTGACTGTGTGCTGCAGTGTGTGCTGTGCAGGATATGCCTGCTGCAGCGTGCCATGTAAGGTGAAGATAACTTCGTCAGTCTAATCAAACTGGCTCAGGCTGAGGCACCGGGTAGCCTGGCCGTGGTAGCCAAGAGCTCTGGGTAGGCGAGCTTACCTGAGATTCCGCAGTTGAGACATAGCCGGGGGAGCACTCTGGAAGAAGGAGCACGCTGCAGCTCCCACTAGACTTACAACTTAAATGGCAGTAGGAAGCCACTCCTTTTCTTTCTCATGTAGTTTCACCTTGTAACTGATCTTAAATTGAAAAAAACCCCAACCACAAAACAGTGGCATGACCACTGGGAACACCATTAATCTGCGTTTCACGTATTTTTTTATATTTCAGTTGCATTTTACTGAATCATCCGTTTTTATCTGCCCTGCTATGCAGTTAAGTATGATTTTCCACACCATATAAGATGGGAGTTCATAATGTAGAGGAATTTAGTAAGTTAGATCAAATCCTAAGTCAGTCAAAGCTGGAAGCAGAGTCTAAATGTCCTGACTCCCAGCAAAAAAAAAGGTGGTACAGCAGGAACAATTTCTGAACGTTAAAGTACTGAGAACAACTTCCACCAAACTAATGTAAAATTCCTAATTTGTAACCCATGCAGAAGATGAAAATACATGATTGAACTAAAAGTTGTAGCAATCATGTATTTTTCAAGGAATGTTTTTAAAGTAATCATAATTTGAATGCACAGAATCAGGTCTTCTAGATAATACCTGTGAGTGTACTGATGCAAGCAGAATCTTTATTAAAGCTTATGAACACTCTTGCATGTGAAGCTCCTGGTGCTCTTAAACATTTGTAACATCAGGCCTTAAATTTATTATGAGTTTAATCTACAGCTCATTTGAAAACAAAGTGAAGGACCATGCTGATTTCATGTACCTTTTTAATTAGGACCTGAACAAGAAGTTGTTGAAACTAATTTATATTTAGTACTTTATTCAGTGAACAAAAGAAGCAAAATGAGAAATACTTTTTCAGCATTCTTGTAAGTTAAAAGATTCTTATGTACAACTTGTTGAAAGAGTAGATAAAAACACACACACAATGTGCCCCTAAACACACACTCAAAAAAAGTTCCCAGTAGACCCTGCAATACAGAAAACCAGCAAGAGCCACAGCCATCAGGGAAAACCAAGCCACTTAAAAATCCTGTCTCTGTCCCGAGGAATCCACTGCAATCACGGTTCGTCTCAGATTATTGTTGCATGTCACAGTAATTCTCAAGAAGGTCTAATTTGTGTCTTCCGATTGCAGGAGGGCTGCCACAGCATCTTACAGTGATGGCAATCAGCTAACTCGATGAAATAGATTTTCAGGTTTGGCTTTGTCTCCCCTGCCGTGGTAACAGAATCACAGAACGGTCGGGGTTGGAAGGGACCTCTGTGGGTCATCTAGTCAAACCCCCCTGCCGAAGCAGGGTCACCTACAGCAAGCTGCACAGGACCGCGTCCAGGCAGGTCTTGAATATCTCCAGAGAAGGAGACTCCACAACCTCCCTGGGCAGCCTGTTCCAGGGCTCCGTCACCCTCAGAAGGAAGAAGTTCTTCCTCATGTTCAGACGGAACTTCCTGTGCTTCAGTTTATGCCCGTTGCCCCTTGTCCTGTCGCTAAACATGGTTCACATGGACTGGGCTGGTGTGCAATGTTCGTGACCACTTTGCAGCCATCCTCAATTTCAAACTACGCTTTTCAGAGGGATTCAAGGTCTCCAGGCAGCTAGTGTCTCTCAGGATAGCTGAATTCACACATAGTTCCGTATACTTAATATCAAGACAACTCTTAATTTTACTGTCTCAGAACACCAGCACAATTGGACACTTCACAGGACAGGCCTGATTCTCCTCTCCAAATACTACTTGGACTCCTCACACTCCATCTAAGCTCAGCTCTGATATTCAGTGAGATGAGTGAGAAGCGATTCAGGCCCTTTTCTATAAAAACATATATATAACCTCTGGACATCCATCACAAAGAATGGCTTTCTCAAGTCTCCATTTCCTTGTGGTGTGTGCAGTCAGACCACTGACTTAATGTAAATACAGAAGCTTACTTTAATAACTCCCAGCTCAGCAGGAGACGAGAGAACAAGAATCGGATCCCAAACTTTTGTCCTTCGCTACTAGCAGCTTGCCACCACTCTGAGTTTTATCAGCAAATATTCTGCTTCCCCCCGCCTTCTCACTGCCAAAAGTCTGCAGTAGGTACAGTAAGCTTTCCTGGGGAAAAAAAAAAAAAACAACTGTCTGGGATACTGGCACAAGCTGTGATTTAACGCTCACCGCCTCCTCTGCGAGTACATCCCTGCTGCCTCAGGCACGCAGGAGCCCCAGCTCCCCAGCGCGGGTCACGGCCTCCAGCAGGGAAACCGGACCAGCGCGGAGGTGGCGCCGCCAGGAGACCCCCGTGGAGGTGCTGCCCTCAGCCTCCCCCAGGCCTCCGCGGATGCTGAGCAACCGCCCGCTGCCTCCTCCGCCGCCAGCCCGCCCCGGGGAGCCCCCGGCTGCTCCCGCCTCGCCTCACGGCCACGCGTCTGAAGCGCGCGGGCCCGCCGGCTCTCCCTGGCGGAATGCCTTAATTCGGGGGGTGTCAGAAATGGGAACAGAAGGAGCTTCCCGCCGCCGGGCGGGCGGGGGCTGTGTGTGAAGGAGCCGGGCGGCCCCTCAGAGCATAGCAGCCCCTTCCCGCCCACCCCCGCTCCCGACCCCGCCA
>Ga0065711_1043014_pt1 | contig 14995 bp, 12 predicted proteins | sample Hoacrofraction12_FD_59098 | JGI IMG/M metagenome (GOLD analysis project Ga0065711, IMG submission 59098) | Hoatzin crop microbial communities from Cojedes, Venezuela - Epithelial fraction 12 v2 (version 2) | ecosystem: Host-associated > Birds > Digestive system > Esophagus > Crop | place... | reverse complement strand
TCTGGAGCATGTTTGCTGGCAGGGCTTGTGACCACGTGGGAAGGACCCACACTGGAGCAGCCTGTTCCTGAAGGACTGCACCCCGTGAGAGGGACCCACGCTGGGGCAGTCTGTGAAGAGCTGCAGCCCGTGGGAAGGACTCATTTCGGAGAAGTTTGAGGAGAACTGTCTCCCGTGAGAGGGACCTCACACTGGAGCAGGGGAAGAGTGTGAGGACTCTTCCCCCTGAGGAGGAAGGAATGTCAGAGATGTGTGATGAACTGACCATAACCCACATTCCCCATCCCCCTGCACCGCTCAGGGGGAAGGAGGGAGAGAAATGGGAGTGAAGATGAGCCCGGGAAGAAGGGAGGGATGGGGGGAAGGTGTTTTGAGATCTGGTTTTATTTCTCACTATCCTACTCTAATTTGATTGGTGATAAATTAAATTTCCTTTTTTTCTCCAAGTCCAGTCTGTTTTGTCTGTGACAGTAATTGGTGAGTGATCTCTCCCTGTCCTTATCTTGACCCTCGAGCCTTTCATCAGATTTCCTCTCCCCTGTGTGCAGTTGAGGAGGGGGAGTGATAGAGCAGTTTTGGTGGGCGTCTGGCATTTATCCAGCCCAAACTAAATCAGAGGCATACCCTAAAACAGCATTATTTTTTAAAGGCTGGGTTACGCACTGTTTCTTCTTTTCAGTAAAGTTACTTTTGTTTGGCTTGTTTTCCTACCTTCTGCTTTTTCCTAAGCTCTTCAACCAATATTGAGTTTATGTCAGCATGTTAGTCAATCCTATTGCAGTTTTTATCAAACTGGCAGACTCTGGCTCTGTGCTGTTTTTATGACAGGGTTGCTCTGACAGATTGCTCCCACATGACACAGGAAAATACAGTGACTCAGAGGAGCAGGTGGGAGCATGCGCTTTCACCCAGCTGATTTGATGGATGAAAAATTCTCACAGAAACCTAGCATAATGAGGGGTTATAACGCTGACTTCCAAACACATTCACTTTCATCACACCTGTGCTGAGAGACTGTGCAAATTGTTGTCCTACTAATTTCAGAGGCAATTAGGAAAAGCAGATACCCAAGGTTTCTCTCTGTTTCCATGTCTCATATATGCACATACAGGAAGTTTATTGATTAGACCAGTACTTTTTACAGCGCATTACCTTGTCTCATTCTGACAGAGGCCAATAGCAGATATATCAGAAGACACACAGAAAGTTGTCACAAAATAACACGTCTTTAAAGCTACTAGAGTCAATTTGTTGCAGACCTCACTGTCTAAAGGCAGATTCATGCCATGAAGTATGTGAGATTGAAATCAATTAAAAACTCTGTTAAAGTTTATTGTTCTTGCTATTGTAGTTCTTGTTCCTTTTGTTAGCTATTGAAAAGTCATATTTAAGAGTCCTGCTGAAATCTGGAGTGTCAGTAGTAGGCAAGCAACAATTAGATCAATAGATTAATTGATACTTGTGGGGAAAAAAAAAAAAGTTTCCATCCAGCTACTTTGGGTTTGCCAGCTTCTAAGCTCATTGTGCTCTTTTCTGCCCTTGGATTACAAGCTTGGGTGAAAACAAATTCATTGTTTACCTCCTCTGAAGTTCCCATTATCATTCTATATATTTGATATGAAGTTTCTTATTTCCTTCCTCCTAAATGAAACAATGTCCAGCCTTCTTACTACTTTTTTGTTAATACTATGCCTATATTGTTTCCCATCTCTTGTTTTGACTTTCCTTGTTTGCTGCCAAAGATTTTTGCAGCCTTTGGCCACAAATCATACTCATACGTGCAGTTCATAAATCTCCATATATACCTGTATAACATGTATTTAGATAGTGTCCATACTCATACAGGAATCATTTGTATTTTTCCTAAGAAAACGATGTGGCAGAATGGGAAGGTGCAGGTAGGAGGAGAGGGAGTGAAACCAAGTGAGCTTCTGTGGTGATCAGAGATCAAAGGAGCAATAAAGATGTTTCCATTGTTCCTAGAGGCTGCAGGAAGCCCAGGTGCCTTCTCACAGGTTACAGTCACCTTGTTACCTGTGCATTATTAAGAATCTCCAAAGGCAGGAACTGGCTCGCACTGCTGTTAAGTTCCACTTCAGTGAAATTTGGTATTAAATGTACATGGAATCCTAACAAAAAGTATAAGTTCTCTGTTCTTCCTTCCCTCCCCCAACTTCCTTCCTTATTTCTTTCACACCTGCGCTATTTTTTGGGTAGGTGTTTGGTACCTCACGGTTCAACATTAACATTTGGTTTGTGTGAAAATTATCTCTTTGTATTTCAGGTAGCTATTAGCATCAATAATGTATTTGTATATGTCACTGTTTAATCAGCTTTACTATGCAAGAACATATGGTCAGTAACATCACTGTGACTTCAGAACCGATACCTTTTGTACCTGTGAACTCAGTCAGAGTAATACAAATCATATTGCGCATTTCAGTTGAAAAAGTAACCTGTTAACAAGTTCCCCCATTGACAGTTAAAGATTAGGTAGTATATCTCACACCTTGCTGCATTTATTTGCTAGAATTTAAACAAGCAATAGGAATAATGTAAAGATTTTATACTCCTTCATATTCTTATGTGTACACATACCATCTATGATCAGATTTTTCTATAATATTTGGGCAATTGAAAGGTTTGGCACGATCCCTGAGCCAAATTTTCTGGACTAAACTTTCTGAAATCAGTTTGGTTACATTGAAGGGACTTTCATCCCTAGTACAGGAATTTTTGCTGTTAAATGCACAACCAGAAAATACCAAACATTTGTTTCTAAATATTTGTGCAAAGCATTGCATTAACCCTTTCAAAGATAGAAACACACAAATTTTGGTGACCACTTTAAAATATTTAGACTTCTCTAATTGTAACCTGAAAATGTGGTTCAGGGTTTTTTTGTTGTGTTGTTTCCTTCTTCTCCCTCCCTCTTCACTGTCTATCACGGCAAATGCTAGAAAAATAGATTAAAAAAGCAGGTTTCCCATTGCAGGACTTATGGCTTTGGAACTGCAAGGTGCACCGAGAGATAAGAATTCAGAATTAAAAAAAAGCATGATAAGACTCTCTAAGACCATTTCATTCTATGAAACTACCTGTTCTAGGAGACCTTTTCTGAATGTGCGTTTTATTTATCAGAGAGCTGTGGTCAGTGAAACAGTAGCAATTGGCTAGTGCAACCAGATTGGAACCAGCAAATAATGCATCTGTGAAAAGCTGTTCACTGTGAGTCAGACTCTGGTGAACAAACTGTTGTTAAGTACTCCTAAAATATGTGGGGAAGGAAAGAAGCAGAGCTTTTTAAATAGCAATGCTTTTTCAGAATTAGGAATATGTCATGAAAGTTCAGCTGTATACAAAATTACATGCATGCTAAGTGTAGGCTAGTGTTACTACAATGCACTGTTTTGTAAAATGTTTAAATATGGATCAGAATATGAATGTAAAAGCCATGTACAATCTAGTCTGTTTCCCATACATACGCCAGAGCAAATAATGATGTGATTTGAAAGACATAATCACAATGTTGTGCCTATAATGCATTTGCTCAGAGGTACCCTTGTGCATATGTTTTCTCTTCATTTTTGTTCTCTATTGCACATTTCCCTCAACTTCATTATTCCATTGATTGTAATTAAGCTCCCTCTAAGCCTGTGAGTATGGAGTGCATTTTCAAAATAAATATGAGCAGGCTGACTTGCTTCTGAAGCTTTTCTAAACTCTCACAGCTCTATAAAATGCCTAACAGGCACTTTGCCTGAGAACACAAATGCATTTTATTTTAGAGGCTTTCTATGACTTTATCAATTTTAAAAAGAAAATGGGAAAATCTGCTGAGTTTAAAACTATGGAAATCAAATCTATGGTGATTTTTTTAATCCATTATTCTTATTATTTGTATTACATTAGCACCTATTACAGTGTGGGCATCCCTACAGAGATGAATATTCCTTTATGGTAGTTGCTGAACAAAGATGCGTTAAGGAACACTCCCTGCCCAGAAACAAGGCTTATGCACAGATACCTTGGATGGACTGAAGAGCAGAAAACACTATAGTAACTAGATAATAACAGAACTAACTGTGTAACTAGATATATTTTTTTGCATAAAATCATAGTCTCAGTTTGCCACCTGTCTAACCATCTCAACATTGCAACCTATTTTCATAACTTGAAGAAATTCTTTGGATTCTTAAATGTTCATAGAATATTGATCTGCCCCAACTGCACTGTAGCACCTGGTGGCTGTTTTTTCCGCCGAATCCCTCTCCTCACTTCCCTGAAGCCACACGCTGTCCTGTAAGAACAAATGGTGGTACAGTAGCTTTATAATACAAACAATAAATGATCTGTCATGTACACATGCTTCTAAGGTGAAGGTGCTGTGAGAAGCTTTCATGAAGTCTCTTTTCATCTAGTTTAATTAATGACTAATGAGATTGCTTAATACCTCAGCAGTACCATGTCTATCAATAGTGCACTAATATTATGTGACTGTAATATGTTCTAAAACAGGATAATTTGAAATCTATAGGTATTGAAAGATTTCTGGTGACAGCTGATGCCGGATTTGAACCAAAACAAAGTGGAAAATATTTAATTAGCAACAGCTAGCAATATCTCATGTATACAATAGGATATAGATTTGTAGATTTGTAGATTTGGAGTCTCCTTCTCTAGAGATATTCAAGACCCACCTGGACAAGGTCCTCTACAACCTCCTGTAGGTGACCCTGCTTCGGCAGGAGGGTTGGACTAGATGACCCACAGAGGTCCCTTCCAACCCGTACCATTCTGTGATTCTGTGATTCTGTGATTCTGTATCCAGTATATAATCAGATGAAACATAGCATATAAAATATCACATTGGAGCAGGATGAGGTCACTTTCTTACATCTTTTTCACCTTCTTAATATACCCAAAATAGAATGGTTATCCAAAAAAACATATGTTTACAAAGAACTGATATTTGATAAGTATTAATAGATGCTTGTTGACACTAGTAATCAAAATTTTACAACACTGTATATTTTGGCTATAACATACCAGATGGGATTGATCTGACTATGTCTGACCTAATGACTCCAACCTCTTGATGTATTGGGATATTTAGATCCCTTGATGTATTGGGATATTTAGATACCTTGATGGAAATTTAGTCATCATGGTCACTGAATTTTCATAGCTTCAGTGCTTCATTTCATAAAAACAGATGTCTAAAACAGAACTGCACCTTCAGGTGCATATTTCTCCATTGGCTATAAAGGGAGGGTAGATAAGCTGTCAATATGCACACTGCAGAGATCGAAAATTAAGTGAGATAGTTCCCATCCTCTGTGTCATCTGACTCAATCTTGTCTGGCCAGTCAAGAAGGCAACTATGAGGACTCAGCCCCGCACTAAAGCAAATGAAGTAGTAAGTGCAGAAAGAGGGATTTTCAATAAAATAGTAAGAAACATGTCTCAGCATTTTGTACTTGTTTGCAGGAGTACATGGAAGAATCAGAACATGCATTTCATTTTATCTCTGGTGACACACATCAACTAGTAGCTGCCTATGGACCTCTTCACTGCTCTCCAACTGTTTCTATATTTTCATGAAGTCTGCGTGGAGGAGGAGACGATGCAGTATCACAGTCCCATTCACTACTTGCCTCATACACTGAAATTTCTGAAAGATGAAAATAATGGTTTGTTCCTGAAGTGGAGATATTTTCACTGAATTTTTAGCTTCAGCAGTCCCAGAAAAATGCTCACAAACTTCTCTTCTTTCTCTAGCCAGCAGGAGTGAAGTACCACTGTTACCTGAAACACCACCTTGCACAAGTGGGTCCTGTAGCAGGAAAGGTAAAAGGAGCAGGAGGTCATGGACCTACAGTGACCATCATGTCAAGATGGCGCAGTAAACGTACAGCCAGTCCTAGGCATTTAGCATTTCTGTCATGACACAGGGATTTTAACCAAATTTCTGGTTTCAGATCTAGCATACATGAATTACTGTTTTAGCATAAACATATTTAGTATTTTGCAGACCATATGTTAGGTAACATAACAGCTTAGATGAGCTGATATTGATGTCTTGGATTCATTATGCCATGAAGTCTTACAGACTTTCACATTTCGGGAGAACTGGAAAACTTACTCGTGGTAGTTACATGTTGCTGTACTTGCATAAACTTGTGGATATATACAGGGAATAAGGTGTGCTTCTGTGTCATGATAAATCTCAGGTGTTTTATTTCTTCACTGGCTGTGGCTAGGATGGAGTTAAGTTCTGTCTCAGCACCCTGTACAGTGCTGCACTTCAGATTTGTGGCTAAAACAGTGCTGATAACACAGCAATGTTTTGGCTGTTGCTGAACAGTGCTCGCACATTGCCAACACGCTCTCTTTTTCCCACTCTGCCCCCAGCAAGTAAGCTGTGAGTGGGCAAGAAGTTATGAGAGTGCAGAGCTTGGACAGCTGACTCAAACTGGACAGAGGAATATTCCACATCATATATCATGCTCAGAAATAAAAACCTAAGGCAGAGGAAGAAAACGTTGGGAACTTTGGCTTTCCATGTGGCCATTGCTCAGAGACTTGCTGGACATCGATCTTGTGGGAGGTGGCGAGCGACTTCTTTGCATCACATTTGGGTTTTTTGTTCTTTCCTTCACCTACTGAACTGTTGTTATCCTAACCCACAAGCTGCCCTGCTTTTGTTCTTCCTGTTCTCTCCCCCATCCCCTTGCACCAGCTATGGATATGCCATGCCTTCCGACTTTTGTTTGGACAATTACTTTAACAGTCTCAAGCGGCCAACCTTGGCAACTACTGTACAATATCATGGTAGCCAGGAGCAATTAGAATCTCTTTCAGGACATTCACAGCAGTAGGGCCAGATACTGCTCCAAATAACATCAGTGGTGAAGTTCCTGTTTGCTTCAGTTCTCGGAAGATTTCAGTCACAAGATGAAAGTGGATCATGTCCTGAACTCTGAGAAATATTGACTAGAGTCCAAAGTGAATAGCAACCAAATAGGCTAACAAAACCTTGTCTTTGTGCAACTCCATCTGTAATTATTTTGCAGTTTTGTCCAGAGAACTGATTAAAATGTTGGATAGGATTCAGCTGCAAATGGGATGTCTGAAGTTTTTTTACCAGAGTGTTGTCTGACAGTATGCTATTGTTACTCTATGGGATGTATCAGTTTACCATTCTTAAATCCCTTCAATATGGACTACACTGATTTTGCACAGTACTAATTTTCATCATGTTTAATTAAATCAAATATTTTACAACAGTAAATTTTTTATGTCAATACAGTTATTTTCATCAGCTGTACATATAATCTCATCAAAAGCAATACCAAATTTACTCAAAAACATCTCATTTCATTAAAAAAATGTTCCCTTGTGTTAAATACACTAACCTTCTTCAATTCTTTATTGATCATATCAATATCAGCTCCTCTATAATTTTTCCTGGACTCATACCTGTATAAGAGACTTCATGGTGTCCTGATATATTTAAACCTTCCTTCTCACTGTATTTGTGAAGAAGCCAGTGAGAAGGGTGCAAGGATAAGAAGTCCTCAGAATATTTAGAGATAAAGGCCTTAAGATCAGCTGATGGCATCTTGTTACTATGAGCCTTGTGCATGCCACTGCTCCTTCCTCTGCTTCTTCATCAGATTATACCCTTAGCCATTTACATCATAAGGCTTTCATGCTGACCTTTTCCTATTCTCATCCATTGTCTGCATTCTAACCTACTGATTTATTCCCATTGTCTTCACAAATGCTCTTCTTTCTGTTTAAAAAGAGTTCAATTATTTCTTTCACCTTTTTTGTTAAGCTTGATAATTTTTAGCCAAAGATAGCTCTTGTGATTGCCGAATTGTGCTTTGGGGCAAAGGTCCATCATCTACTGCTTCTGCATGCAATACCCAATTAGCATTCACATGAGCATATTTACATTTTTTTTCTGCCCTAATTTTGCTTGTTCTTTTCTGTTTGTAAAACTGGCCATCCAAAGGAACAGAGTATGAGTATTACTGGCCAGAAATAATGTTTTGTATAACTGTAGCAAAAAAAGTTAAATCTTGATTGTCTCTATCAGCTATCAGATTTTAGAGCAAACATCAAGTCCTCCTCGTATACCTACTACAGAATTACTCTGAGCTTGTTTTAACAATTTGTCTATCAGAAAGCTATTTATTTCAACGCTTAGAAATTAAATTTTTTTGTAACTAATGCAAAATTAAATCTACAGTTAAAGCTGTCCTGGACCAAGTTCTCGTCTCCCAAATCAAAATCTGCTATGATCAAGCAACTTTTCTTCATATATGTCATACAAAAATTGATGAAAAAGTGAGTACTTCTTATTCCTCTTGTTTATTACCAGGGTTCCCAGCTAGCACTAATACAGAGACCTCTGAAAAACATTTTCTTTCTCCATATCCTGACACCTAGATTCTTTATATCAACTTATTTTATAGACCCACGAGCAAAGAATTGTATATTATTTCACAGTTCTTTGAAAATCACTGCAAGCCGTCTTCAAATGAATTTTGATTTGATGGGAATTGTATTAGATTAAAACCTTCACTATTGTCAGAGATTTAAAAAAAAAGGAAATGAAAGTGACCTAATTAATTAATTTTCTGCAACAAAAAGACGTGATGGTCATAATATTAATAATTTAAATGACTATAATGCATTACAGTTATAGCAATCAAATTGCCATTCTGAAAATAGCTATTATATTTTCAACATTCATGAACAATGATGTAGATGTTGGTTCCCTAATTATTAACTCTGCAGAAAGACCAATCCCTCTCCAGGAATTTGGCATATTTCTTTCAGCTGCAAATTGAGTAAGAAAACCGTGCAGCAACAACAGTTTTCACAATACAGAATTTAAATACTTGAATACTCTAGAAGGAAGATGTGATCAAATCAAAATTTGAGTGAACACGTTACTGTGACAAGTCTGCTAGATTCAGTATACATCTCCCAGTGAATCACTTTAACAACTTTTCTCAACTACATTGCTACACTAAATATGATTTTTAAAATATTTTTAAAGTTTTGCATGGTAGTTCTTCACAAGATTGAGAGTTTGGACAGGTCCAAGTGTAATTCATCTAGTTGAATATAGGCCAGTGTATTGCTTAAATATGCAGTTTTAATAGTACACTTTTAAGTTGTTTATCTCCTCCTGAAACAGAGAAACATATCCTATAATCTGACAATGTATGATTTCTAGAAATACTTTGTTTTATCAGTTTCAATCTTGTTGCCTGTCAGTTTACCCCATCCATTTATAAAGGGGGAGAAGGGGCATGGAAAATGCTGACCTAAAAGCTAAAAAATGCTTACAAAAGTTAAATAAAGACCTAAGGGCGGGGTGAACAATTAGGGTAAGTCTTCCTTTACTTGAACCCTTCCTGTTAAATGTCATCATAAAAGACAGCCCAAAGGGTCTGTCAATAATGCATGTTTCACAGCAAAATAAAATTAAGAGGAAGGAATTAAGAAGAGTACGTCCCACCTACATTTATGATCAGCTAAAATATAAAAGAGATTCACCTGGAATACAGAATATGTTTCAAAAGTCAATTACCTCTTACAGTGTCTGAAAGACTGTTAAGAAGTATAGCTTTCTAAAAAGCAGAATGTTATGGTCCGCACTTTGCACTGAATTTCCAGAGGATATTTGGCTTATATTCACCCATTTTGCAGTGCAGCCGGAGAAGTTCATGTCCATCCACATCCGTCTACTTGCATATCTTCCCTTCACAGGTGGGAAGACAAAGGAAACTCTCAGGGTCTATACTCAGAAGTTGTAAATAGACGATAGTGCTGCTGTGGGAACATGGGCTTTTCATTTACGTATCTTCCTAAATAAACATTTCCCTGTGTTAGCTAGGGATAAACTCCAACATCACAGACCCAAACACTGCTTAGAGAGGGAGAGTTGGAAAAAAAATAAGAGTGAGAAAAAAGAAAGGTGCTTGAAAAAAAATATGTGACTGGGTTGTCACAAAGTCAAGGTTTGATAACCAAATTGCCTTTCAGTCTTCCACTGACACATCTCTCTGTTCTAATAATGTAGGAAATCAATTTCTACAAATTTAAGCACAGGACATCTTCCACAGGGTTTTTCAAAGTGTTCTTCTGATGTGTAGGAAGCAAAACTTTGCTTTGTCTTTTCAGATCTCTCTTCAGTGCACTTGTAATCACATTGATTTAAGGACTGCTGTTGTGTACAGCTCCTCACAGGTGACCCAAGACAGCCAAGAGTTGTTCACTTCCAGGAGAGAAACCAGCTTCTGCAGAGCTGAGCACCGCACACAGCGTTGTGAACAAGTACTACACCAAGAAATTCTTCCACTTCTAGGCAGAAGCAGAGACAGGAACAAAATGTAAAAACGATATTGTGGTTAATGTCAATATTTAGAAATGACTGGACTGAGAACTGCACTCTTGCATTCCTCTGCCCTGCCGAACTCTTAGCAAACTCAACATTCGTATTTCATGGAAAGATAGAGAGGAACACTTTTCACAAATTGCATTTCAAGCATAAGGAAGTGTGATATAAAAGAACAGAGATTCTTACTCCCTTTCTGTTCATTCTTCACTCTTTAGTTGATGTCCTTAATAATGGTAAAAACATACATATCCATGTACAAAAATATATTTATTTTCATCCTGTTTAAACTTAGACCTCCAACAAATATTCATACAGTTCTAAAGATATATTCTCCTGTCATTTAGATGTTTTTATACAAGTGTGACTCAGCTGACTACACAGGAGTTATTACCTATTTATATAGGCATAAAGTAGATCAAAGTTAGGGCTATTTTTTCCTACAATGACATGTAATGCTCTACATTTGTGAACAGGAGACTGAAAAAATCAGAGCAAACATATTTTATTTTAAAGTATGTTGAATCATATGCTTCTTATATGCTAAAGCATATTTACATGGACAAATGTACATACAGGTAACATACTGTACGAGTCAGAGAATAGCTGTAAAAAAATGCTATCTTGTATTGGATTCTATCTCACATATACGGGGGGGGTTAGTCATACTGGAAGAATTCCTATTTTTTTTTATAACCTTGCAAAAGTAGCGTCATGTTTTTCTTGTACCAGTTGTGGGTGAAGTTGAACATGAAATGTACTGCTTTAAAAGAAACAAGTATCAATATCCATTTGTTATAAATTCAAATTAATTACTATAATGAGCTGGTTCATATCTTGTTTTAGAAGCAGAGCAGTTTACATAAAAGTTCTCTTCTCAGCACTTTGTTCTCAAAAGCAGATGACAAAAAAAGATAAAAGTCTAGATTTCTGGAGAAGTATTGTGGTTTAACAGATTCACAGTAAAGAAATGACGATTTCATTGGTAGCTCAGCTGCTATTCTCCTATACTGGGCTGTTCAATTTCCTGAATTATTTTTCCAGTTAAAAACCTTCACTGCCACATCTATATAAATTTTATATTTTACATAGTAGGACTTGCCCTTTGCTTGCCTGTCACTGACCTCCATTCAGCTGCTGTAGTAACAGTAGTAATAGCAATAGTAGTAGTAGTCTAGCTACTCAGATGCAATTCCAGTGTTGCAATCTGTTTCAGTGTAGTCAATACCATTTGTCCAAAGAAATGAATATTCAGATTTGAAACATTTCTCATTATTCATGCACACTGCCATTAATTTGTTATGCGGCAATTTCAGAATTAGGGAATGAGCTGTGTTGTTGGCTTTTATATGATTACGCTTTTATTACAGCAACAGTGACTGATAGAATTATTCCCTTATCTACAAAAACACGGGCAGACTTATGCAGTTTTAATATCTACAGCTAAGTCCAGGCAGATGGTTCAACAGAGGAGTTCGAACTTTCTTATGCAGCTCTAGTTCTGCAGAAGTTTAGAACATCCCTTCACTACCATCAGCAACCATTAAGGTAACATGCAATGTTTAAACTACATTTAAACATTTAGAGGTGAGAAGAAGCAGCTTTCCTGACCGATGTATGCCACCCAAGGTATTAAATTACTGGAAATTCAAGCTAATCTCTTGTTTCTGCTCTTGCTGCTTTGCATTATTCTGACACTGTAAACCAACCAGGCAACGTGCTTACTCAAGCCCATGCTCTATCTTGATCCCCTGCTCACTCCCCTGCAGGTTGCACCAAGTCTCATAACTCCTCCGTAAGAGGAATCACCTTTGATTGTGCTCTCCATAGAGTGGTATCATCACAGTACTTTTCCAGTGATGTAGGAAAAACTTCATAAAGCCTTCAATGAGATTTTCTGAGTTCAGCTACTTTTGAGTTCTCATCTTGCCTTAGTGAGTGTTAAATTTGTGTTTCTTAACTTCTTCCTTCTACCATCCCATTGCTTCCTATTCTGTAGCAGTTTTCTAACTACTTACACGATGTCTGAAATAGCTCCATTTATCCTTACTCACAGCCCCAGACAACACCACGAAGATAGCAGCATTTATATAATTGTAGCTTACATATTACAGAAACAAATATTAAACAATGTTTTAAATAATTCTGAGGAACATTAATTGGATCAGAAAAACAAAAAAAACCAAAACTCACATTAGAAACAAAGTGGGAAAGAGTAATTTTTTTAATCAGTTTTGGATGTAATGCTCAAGAATTCTATAAGAAGTAATAAAATATTATTATCTGCTTGTCAGTCTTGATACTCCCAATGTTCTTGGATTCTTTTTCCATCCATGGTCTTAAAACCACTACTGTACTTAAGAAAAAATATTGCAATATGAGACCTAGTTATGCAATATAGGACAGCTTTTTTTAATGCATGTATTATGTATACAAAGTAATTACAATTATTTCTGTTTTTCAAATCATAACTAAATACTTTTGGTTTGTTACTATTATCTTAACAACTAATAACCTATAATGTTCTTGTTATGTACGCTGTGGTTCTCTTAAGCCTTTGTTGCTTTTTTTGAGTGAAAACTCAAACACAAATTTATATAAAATTTCATTACATATTTTTTTAGTCTAGAACCCCATCAACTAAAAGCATTATAATTTCTGTTGTGTACAGCAAAGAGTAAGAACTATCTTATCTCATTTTGTATATTCAGTAGGTAGATACCCAGTTACTGTCTAGGACAAACCCTGTTGTACCAATCCATCTCTAATTAATTGAAAGAAATGAATACATTCACCTTGGTTTATATTTTTTAAGAGATTTGTACTAGTGCCTGTATAAATATGACAGATAACTTGGGAGGAATATGCTGGTATATGTCCTATCAACCAAAGTTTTCTCCTCCCCACTCTTTCACAGGTGTATAAATAGTACTTTTTATGTTAAATCAAATTGTGACTATTTCATACTAAACTAGTATTTTATCTCATAGATCACTTCTTGGTGATCTAAATCTCCTCTTTCTCGATTTTTCTGGATAAAAATTCCTCTAATCTCATTATAGTTGTTAAACCTCAATGCTTTCAATAATTTCACATATTTTTGATAACAAACTATTATTTTAAATCTCCGTCATTGTCCTATCTCTTTATATCTTATATAACCTTCATCATAGCTGCTTACCAGTCAAATTTAAGAAAAAATAGTCAAAGCATTAATAGAAATTTTAAGATAAATAATCTGGTATTTCAATTCCCTACCTTGTGGTAACAACAGTGTCTGCTTTAAAGGTTTCATTGTTTTTTCAGGTCACACATTAGCTAGCATATCCTTAAAGTATTCTTTAGCTTTTTCATCAATGTCTTTTATCTAGTCCTTTGCCAAGCAACAAGGAAAGAGGCAGGCAATGTGTTTAAAACTTGAGGAAAATAAAATATTTCTTCAAAGTCACTGTATCTTAGTAGAAATATGTTGTACCACAAAATAGATGTACTTTCTAAATGAAGGGAAAGTCATTTTTGTCAGAAAAAGTCACTGTTACAAGACAGAAGTTTTTGTGTGACCTATTAAGGTACATGAATTTGGGAGAAATAATATTTTCTGGCAGTCCTATAGAGGATTTAACTATCAGTCAGTGTTGATTTTGTCACTGAATAACATTTACAAAAAAAATATTAAAAAAAGAAGTACAAACAGCTTCCATTAAATACATTGCATAATAATTGCACCCACTAATGTAACTTCTGCTGTGAGGGAGAACATCTAGCCACTCTGCATTCATAGACCACCAAAATGCACAGTAATACCCTACGTTTTCTCCATTCACTTACTAATGGACAACACCTGCAATGTTGGGAATTGGAGGTGGTTTATTAAAATGAGTAAATCAATACTTCTGTTAGCTTGGCATTTAGCATCAAGACACTTTTAGCTTAAAATAAGAAGGGGAAAGACATTGCTCCACATTTTGGAAAAGAAAAAAAAAAAGAAAAAAAAATAAAATCAACTCTAATGCTGCCTGTAGCCAAGGAAGGGATCAGAAGTGATCTGAAGTGAATGATTGAGCCAGCAGTGTGTCCTGGCTGCCAAGAAGGCCAGTGGCATCCTGGGATGCATTAGGAAGAGTGTGGCCAGGAGGTCAAAGGAGGTTCTCCTTCCCCTCTACTCTGCCCTAGTGAGGCCCCATCTAGAGTACTGTGTCCAGTTCCGGGCTTCTCGGTTCAGGAAAGAAGACGAGCTACTGGAGAGAGTCCAGCGGAGGGCCACAAAGATGAGGAGGGGACTGGAGCATCTCTCCTACAAGGAGAGGCTGAGGGAGCCGGGCTTGTTTAGCCTGAAGAAGAGAAGGCTGCGAGGGGACCTTATAAACGCTTACAAAAATATCTGAAGGGTGGGTGTCAGGAGGATGGGGCCAAACTCTTTTCAGTGGTGCCCAGCGACAGGGCAAGGGGCAATGGGCACAAAATGAAGCACAGGAAGTTCCATCTGAACTTGAGGAAGAACTTCTTCCCTCTGAGGGTGACGGAGCCCTGGAACAGGCTGCCCAGGGAGGTTGTGGAGTCTCCTTCTCTGGAGAT
>Ga0065711_1010066_pt1 | contig 14995 bp, 24 predicted proteins | sample Hoacrofraction12_FD_59098 | JGI IMG/M metagenome (GOLD analysis project Ga0065711, IMG submission 59098) | Hoatzin crop microbial communities from Cojedes, Venezuela - Epithelial fraction 12 v2 (version 2) | ecosystem: Host-associated > Birds > Digestive system > Esophagus > Crop | place... | reverse complement strand
GCTGGACTCTCTCCAGTAGCTCCTCATCTTTCTTGAACTGGGGAGCCCAGCTCTGGACACAGCACTGCAGATGGGGCCTCACTAGGGCAGAGCAGAGGGGGAGGGGAACCTCCCTCGACCTGCTGGCCACACTCCTCTTGATGCACCCCAGGATCCCATTAGCTTTCTTGGCCTGCTGACTGCAGCGGGGGTGACTGGGCTCTCGCTGTCCCACGGAGGCCCGGCAGCCTTGACCGTGGCTGGGGAAGGCCGTGTGGTGACTGCCCGCACCGACCTCTGCGCAGCAGGGTGGGTGCTCCAGGCTCAAACGCCTCGGTTTTGCTGCCAGGGAGAATCACTAGAGCGAGCCTGGAAACCCCCCCAGGTTATTTCCAGCGGTGACCGGTGGGTCTGGCAGCGGGAGGCTCCCTCAAAGCCCCGCTGACATTAATCGTGGCCGCGGAGCCTGCTTTGTGGTGGACCTGTGGGGAGTGCCTGCAGCCAAGGGGCTGTGTGGGCAGAGTCGTCCCTCCCGCTTCACACGTCTCTCTCCTGCCACACAGGCGTCGGAGATCGATGAGCGGCGGATTCAGAGCTGCGTCCACTTCATGACCCTGAAGAAACTCAACCGGTTGGCTCACATTCGGCTGAAGAAAGGCAGAGATCAAACCCACGAGGTACAGAGGGGGCTGGGGGGCCGACAAACACGGACTGGGATTTAGTGGGGTCAGGGATGGTGCCGTTTCCGCCTGTTCCGCCTGCGAATGCGTGCGCGCACGTGTGGGAGGAGTGGAACACCAGCCAGACTGCAGGTTTTGAATCGGGAGTTTATCAGGAGACTGCTGCGGCGCAGCGGAAGCCGTGATTGCAATGGATGCCAAAGGAGCGGTGTCTGCTTCTGTTGGGAAGGCAGCGGGGAGGCAGGAAGCTCTGTCTTGGGAGTCTGGCATGCTGCAGGCCTGGGAAACCTGCGCGTGGTTGGCCCTGAAGCTCCTTACCCAGATAACTGTGAGCAGCTGCCTGAGCTTACTAACAATGCTTATTTTTCTTGTGCGGCTGGGGAGACTGAGACATGGGGACGGGGGTGGCGCTTGGCCCGTGTGGCCCAACCGCTCTGCCCTGCTCCGTGCCTTGTCCTCAAAACGCGCTGTCTCCAGAGCGGAGTCACTTTGATGTGATGAGTGTTTGCTTCCCAGCCCTTGAAAATGTCGTTTTGCACCAGAAAAATGGTTCTGTGCCCTAAAACCCACCATCCCTAGCTGGAATGGCGAGAGGGGGGGACGTGTTGGTGACTCTCTTGCTGGGAGGAACGGAACAGAGCTTCATCCCCTGCTCGGTGCCGGTGTTTCAGGCCAAGCAGAAGGTCGATGCGTATCACCTGCAGCTCCAGAACCTGCTCTATGAGGTGATGCACCTGCAGAAGGAGATCACCAAATGCCTGGAGTTCAAGTGAGTGCGGCTGGCGAGGAGAGTGAGCGACGGCGCGTCTGAGGTGGGCTGGAGGCCTCCGACGTTTGGGATCCCCTGCCACGTGGCCCGAGCCCACTGTTGGGGGAGAGCGGCTGCTCCAGCTGCCGCCACGCAGCAGAGACAGAGCCTCCTAGAGCTCCCGTGCTGGGACACGGCGGAGGAGGCTCGTGGAGGGAGGGGGGAAGAAGTCGCCCATTGTGGTCGAGGGACAGTGGAGCAGAAAACGGGTAAATGTGACAGCCGTGGCCGCGCTGGGCTCTTCAAGGACTCCCTGGCCTCTACATCAGGGTTTCCTTCCGAAAGCCAAGCCTTCCGGTGCACCCGTTGCGTAGGCAGTGCCCTGAACCACTGCTGCAGGGCTGAATTCAGACAGATGCCTCAAACAGCGCTGTGGTGAACTGCGCGGGGAAGGGGTCTCTCCACGTGGGGCCCTGTTCCGGCCCTGCTCTCCTCTGCCGAGCTCTGCTGCGGCTCAGCTTGCGATGCCGTGGTGTTCCACGTGGCAGAGCGAAGCTGGGGCACGGGGCGTTGGCACTGACCGCTCTCCTGTGAGACGCAGTCGAGTTTGGCTCTGCTGCGGCGTCTGCCACCCTGCCCTGGTCTGACCCCTCTGTCGTTGCAGGTCAAAACATGAGGAGATCGAGCTGGTGAGCCTGGAGGAGTTCTACAAAGAGGCTCCCCCCGAAATCAGCCGGCCTGCCGTCACCCTGTCTGAGCCCCACCAGCAGACCCTGGCCCGCCTGGACTGGGAGCTGGAGCAGCGCAAGAGGTGGGTCAGCAGCATCTCGATTCGCCGTCAGCCCGTCCGGCGCTGAGCGTGTGGCGCGCGCAGGGCTGCCGGGCTCCGGGCAGACCCCGGAGTGAGCTGCGCAGCTGCGGCGTGGAGCAGGCGTGGGTGGTGAGAGGCTTTGTCAGTGTGGAACAAGCGACAGATCTGTAACGGCGTGGAGCATCGCTCTCTGTGTAGAGCTGGGCTTGGCGGGATCCTTGTTTCATAGATCAGGGAGTTTTCTTCCAAGTGCCCGATGCCAGAGAGCCCGGGGGATCCTGGGGAGCAGAGCAACCCCCAGACCAGTGCGAGGGAAGCCCCGAGCCAGCCGCAGCCTCTGCCAGAAGGGCTGCCCAGCTGGGACCGTGCCTTGTGCTCTGGGTGATGGCAGCAACGGCGTCTCGGCTCTCCTGATAAACCCACGCGTGTTCTCTCACCGGGGCAGCCAACAGCGGTGCGGCCGCTTTGGTATCAAGGGAAGAAAAGGAATTTTACAGCTTGCTGTTTCCCCGGGGTCTGCTTGGAGCAGCAGGGAACGGGGATGCCGCCCGCCGTAGGGGTGGTGCTGAAGGATGGGCAGCTCTGTGCTTTGTCCCTAACCCGGTTCTGCGAGACGTGCCCTGTAGGGTGAGGTGATCCATGCCTCATCCGCCATGCTGTAGCACGAGGAGCAAAATCAAGCCAGCTTGGCTTGGTTGCACGGCCGGGTGCTGCTGCCTGCCTGTGCTCCTGAGGCTTGCCATGGCGGGGAGCTGCCTGTGCAGCACGCTGAGCTGCGTCAGGCTCCGTTACTGTGCCGCTGGCAGCCACCACCTCGGCGTGGGCTCTGCCCCCCGAGGTCCCTGCGCTGGGGCAGGCCGGGTGGCTCGACCGCTCCGTCAAAAACGTGACGCAACGTTCCTGTGTTTCGATGACGGCCAGCAGCTTTTTCAGCCGGGCGCGATCAGCCTGAAGCTGCCCGTAGGGGCGGCAGGAGCGGGGCAGCTCGGCAGAGCAGACTAGCGAGGGGTGCTGCGGGTGGGTGCTGCGGGGCTCCATCGCCTCCTGCTTCGTCTCTCCCAGACCCTTCGCATCGAACGCAGCTGCTTTGGCCGGGTGGAAGGCACCTGTTCGCGCTGCAGCCGAGACAGCCGGACGGCTCTGCATGCGGCACACGCTTGCGGAGGAGTGCTCAGCCTGGAGCTCTCTTCAGAATTCTCCTTAAAAATGATCGTTCACTGCAAGCTGTGTGGAAGGCAAAGACGAGCTGGGCCGCACGCATGGCTGCGCGTTGCCAAGAGGCCATGCAGTTCCCAGTCCTTGCCCCACAGTATCTAGGGAACCCCCCCGCTCACCACTGGGGTGGTGGGAAGGAGCCTCTGCAGACACCAGCGGTGCTTTGGGCACATTCTGGTGCTGTTGGGGTTCTTGGCATCCATCCGTGACCATCGTGTTGTGGAGCACTGGCTTTGTCGTGGGCTCTGTTCCAGAAGGTCCCTCCTGAAGGGCGCAGCAGGGCTCTTTCGCCTCTCACTAGCGCGGGGAGCTCAGCAGAGCTGTCTGACAGCCGGACTGGAAAACCGCACTGTGTCAGAGCCCGCTGGGGTGCAGTGACCCAACACAGAGACAGTTTTGCTTGGAAGCAGAAGTATTTCAGTCCTGCAGCGTCAGGTCTGTTGTTCCTCCGTAGAGGGGAGTTCCTCTGTGCTGTGAGTGCCCTCGCCTGGTGGGGAGCAGGGTCCCGAGAGGAGGGTGCCTGAGCCCCCCAGACCACCACTGCCCCTGCTGTGCCTCCGTACCCAGCGTTCCCCGCTCCCGCGGGGCGAGAGGTTGCAATCAGCAGCAATCAGGAGATCGAGCGTGTTCTCCCTAAACCCCAGAGTGTATCCGGGGCTTGCAGGGTCGTGCCAAACTTCCGTGTCCCTGGGTTTTCTACCCAGTTACAGAGAAGCCCTTGCCAGCGGGTTAGACCTTAACGAAGGAGGTGACGTGGTGTGACTCTGGTGATGGGGAGCAGAAGGGCCTCTTCAGGAGCTTGGTGGGGTCGGCAGGGCTCCGTCAGCGTGGCTGCTGGCAGCAGAGGCTGGCGTGAGAGCGAGTCGCTGCGGGAGGATCCGGTTGCTACCCCTGCTCAGGGCACAACACAAGGCTGAGCTTCCACTTTCTCTCCCTGTTCGTTTTCCGGCTCTGATCGGTTCCTTTCTGCCTCCACTTGCCTTTGGCGTTAGCTGTTCTTTGTTTGTCGCTGTGTCTGAGCTCTCCTGGCTCCTGCAGTGAGTTCTGGCAGGTCGGGAGAGCTGGGACCTGTGAGCCAGGCAGGCCGCGGCAGGCTGCATAGCTCTGACACCTGTTGGTAACCGAATTCCCACCCCTAGGCTGGCAGAGAAGTACAAGGAGTGCCTGACCAGCAAGGAGAAGATCCTGAAGGAGATCGAGGTGAAGAAGGAGTATCTGAGCAGCCTCCAGCCTCGACTCAACAGCATCATGCAGGTACCTGAGCTCCGCAGGAAGGGCGGAAGGCCACGCTCCAAGGGCTGCGTTAGAGAGCTGCAGCGCCAGGGCTGATGCTTCTTTGGCGATGTTTTGCTCCGAGTCAGCGTGGATGAGGAGTTAGATCTCCCTTGTGCTGAGGCTCCTCCGGAGTCTCCTTGTTTATGCGGCAGTTCCGCAGAGCTGCAGGTGGAGGAGTCGTTAAACGGGCCTCTCCCTGGAGGGCGATACGCAGTCCCAGCCCCTGGCGGTTGCCTTGGGAGGGAAGAGCGGGAGAAGGAACTGGGTTACTTTCAGATCCAAAAGTTGCCCAGCAGAGGAGAGCTGCCAGCCCTTCCCTGGGGGCTCGCCGTGCCCGTGGCTGCATTTAACCCTGCACCATAGCTGCTGTGCTGCTTTCCAGTCTCCCGCTTGCCAGCTTGGGGTGAAGGAGGGGTGAGGATGGCGAATTGTTCTGTTCCCTGTGATGGAGGTTAGCCCTCTTGTTCCACCAGGCCTCCCTGCCTGTCCAGGAGTATCTCTTCATGCCTTTCGACCAGGCGCACAAGCAGTACGAGACAGCCCGACACCTCCCGCCGCCTCTCTACGTCCTCTTCGTCCAAGCCAGTGCCTACGGTCAGGCCTGCGGTGAGCAGCGAGGGGGGAGCGTGGTGCTCAGCGACGCAGCGAGGGGCTGCTGCCGGCCGAGGCTGGGGGCAACGCTCCCCCACGGGCCGGATTTCACTCCCTCTTGCAGAAAGCGCTGCTGTGGGGACTCTTTGGGAGGTCCTTTTCGTCCCATCTGCTCTGCTGCTGGATTCTGCTGAGCCCAGAGCAGCCGGGTGGCCCCAGGGCCAGCACAACGAGGCAGCAGCATTCGAAACCTTGTTTGCTCAGCTCCCTCGCTGGCAGAACTGCTTGGAAAGCTCGCTTGCCACCTCTGCCCGCCTTCTCAAGGTTGACAGGGACGTCCCGGCAGCTTGCGGGCTGGCTCAGTGCTGACGCAGCCTCCCGAGAGCTGTCACCCCGTGGGGTGGGTGCTGCGTTGTGCTGCCCGTGGGTGGTGGTGACTCCAGAGCGGGCAGTGCCTCCGCCTGCCCTCGCAGAGGGCCTTCCCCACAGCTCACCTGAAAGCTTTCATCCCCAGTCTGGCATTGCGGGGGGCTTTCCGAAGCCTCCCTGGGTCGGGAGGGATTTCCCAGCACGGCTGAAGATCCCCCTGGGGTGCCTGCATCTGCCATGCGGAGAGGGCTGTGGTGTAGTGTGAGAGCTGCAGTCCCCCCTGCTGTCACACTGCTCTGGGAGTGGGGCAGGCGGCGGAGGAGCGTGGCAGGACCACGCCGTGGTACTCGACCGCGCCAGGGCCCTGTGAATGAGAACCTGTAGCCCTGAGGACCCAGCTCCTCGCTCCCTGCTTGAGCTGGCCGCTCCCCAGCCCCTCTTGGCTCTTGGCGGAGGTTTGGCCTGTGCGGTTTCCAGGGATGGTCCCTCAAAACCCAGCATTTTCCCTCCTCTGACCCCGTCCTACCTGGGAGATCCAGCCTTGGGGAGGCCTCACGGAGCCCTCTGGACCGTCGACTCTTCCCGCTCACCCTTCGTTGGAGCTTCCTCTGCCACGGGGCTCTGCCTCGGGCAGCCACGAAGCTGGAGCTTTCTGGGGCAGGGCTGCTTCTAACTGCCCTTCCCGTACAGAAGTGGGGTTGGCAGCTGAGTTTTCCCGTCTCCTCTGTAGACAAGAAGCTTGTGGTGTCCATTGAAGGGAGCGTAGAGGAAGCCAAAGCCCTGTACAAGCCGCCTGAGGACTCGCAGGGTGAGTTGGGGTGGTGTTGCCGCAGGCAGGCTGCCCGGTGCTCTGTGCAGGCGGGGGGTTTGGGCAGAGGAGCGCGCGGGTGCTGGAATGGCACGGTGCCTGGTGCCTGCGCTGCTGGCCAAAGTCCCTGGCAGCTGCTCCTCTCTGTCCCCAGCTCCTCCCTCCTGAGAGGCGTTCACAGCCCCTCATCGGCTGGCCTGACCCCTGGGATGGGGGGGCGCATCCTGGTGTGTCTGCGTTCTGCTAGGGCCCTGCCTCTGGGGGGGTGGCCGTGTCTTGGGGGGCTGTGGTCTTGGAGAAAGGGCTGGTGGTCCCGGTGGTGGGGAAGCTGCTGAGCCCCGAGTGGTCCCTGCTTACACCCCTCTCTTTGCGCAGATGACGAAAGCGATTCTGACACGGAGGAGGAGCAGACCACGGTAAGGGATATTGCTGTCCCCTTCTGGGTCCTCTCCCAACACCGTATCATAGGCGAACCGATCTGCACCTGCTGACTGGGAGGTGCTGGGGAAGCTGGGCCCAAGCGGACCTGGGAACTGGTCCCTACACGCTGCGAGTGTGCATGGAGGTGCGCTGACGTTAAATCCAGCTGTTTCTTGGGAGGAGAGAGGTGCCATTTCCAGTTTCCGTCCCAAATGCAGGGTAGCCAGGGTACAAATCTGCCCTGCTCGTGTGCCACTGCACTCGCGTCCTACCCGGCAGCGGCTGCCTCGCAGCTCTCCGGCTGGAGCTGTTCCACTTTGTATAAATAGCGTCAGGCCGGGGAGGCTGGTGTCCGGCGGGGAGGGGTCCGTGTCCGTCCCCTGCCATCTGCCCGAAGTGTTGGGCTGGGCTCTGTGCCGGGGGTTGTTCAGTGCTCCCTGAGTGCGGTGTTTGGGTCCTGCGCAGGTTGGGTTGGGTTGTACCTGCTGGGTGCCGGGAGGAGCCCGTCGGCGCTGGCTGCCCCCGGCATCGAAGCCCGTGGTGGGTCTGTGCCACCGCTCCCCACCGGGTCTGTCGGGCTGTTGCTGTGGGGAAGAGCAGAAGTAAGGGCCTCGGCTTCTGCCCCTCACCGTGGGGAGGGTTTTGGGGCCAGCTGGTCCTCACCCCATCTCACAGAGGCACTCCTGGGAGCTGAAGGAACGACAGGAACTGGAGCTGCTTTCTCCTCGCCCTGCAGCAGGGCAGAGATTTCCTCTCCTCTCCCTCCCCAGGGCTGCTCTCTGGCTGCTGCGCTGGGCAACTGGGGAATGAGACTGGAAGGGAAGAGCAGTGGGAAGGGAGCGTGGGGACCATGGGTCGCCGAGGAGTGGGAGGAGGAGGGTCTGACAGCTCTGTTTCGCCCTCTCCAGAAGCGGCGCAGGCCCACCCTGGGCGTGCAGCTGGACGACAAGCGCAAGGAGATGCTGAAGCGGCACCCCTTGTCCGTCACCGTCGACCTGAAGTGCAAAGGTGAGTGGGGTCTGGTGGCCCTCTGCAGAGAGCACACGAGGGGGTGCAACAGCAGGTCGGGGAGCAGCCGGCAGCAGCTTGGATCCTTGGGAAGAGCTCGGGGCGCAGAGAGGCTTTCCTGCCCTCGGCCCAGCTGCTCCGACAGGGATGAGCACGGCCTTCCAGGGGAGACTGAGCAAGGTGCTTTCTCAGCTCTGTCTCCTGCGGCTCTTCCCGCCCACGTGGGTGGGGTGAGCTTGCTCTGAAGCTTCCTCCAGCTAGCCGGGAGCTTTGCTCTTTTGTGGGTGGTCTTGGGCCCAACGGTTACAGCCTGGGAAGTGCTGCTGGGCTGGTGCTGGAGGTTGCAATGCACCGGTTGCCAGTTACTCCTCGCGTTGCCTCTCTGACCCATTTGCTGTTGTCCTAGCAGAGGGGCATGTGCGTCCCCCTCTGCAGAGTGCTCCGAGCTAGAGCAGACAGCGATGTTGTCCCTTCTCTGTTGGCACAGATGACAACGTGCTTCACCTGACCTTCTACTACCTGATGAACCTCAATGTCATGACGGTGAAAGCCAAGGTGACGACTGCCATTGAGATGACAACCGCCATCAGTGCGGGGTAAGGAGAGCCCCGGGGGGGCCGACCCCTCCGCTTGCCGCGAATGCCCTGCCCTGGTGTCCTGCCGTGCTCTCTGCAGCGACGCATTGGCAGAGCGATGCAGTGCCAAGGGCAGCGCGTGGTGGCAATGTCCCTCTGCTGAGCTGTAGCTCTGGCACCCAGCGGGCCGGGGCACTCCATGCCCAGTTGCCTGCTCCCAGTGGGTGAGGGTTTAGCCTCAGTCCCTCGCCTGGCCTTACCTGGGGCACCTGAAGGGCCTTTGGGCAGAGCTGCAGTTCCAAAGTGCTTTCTTGGCTTGTCCATTGCTGGGCAAAAGAGTTGCCAAATAGCTCAGCTCCATCTCTGCCTCTGGGGAAGGCTTTCACCTTGTGCGTCCTCTGTCTTGCAGTACCCTTCCCCTTAGCTCCAGGGCCTTGCCGGGAGCCCTGCCAGGCTGCCGCTGCCCAGGCAGCATCGTCCTCCTCTCCCCCTGTCACAGCAAGCTGGGGACAGGGAGGTTGGGAACCTCTTAGAGCAGTGCCAGAGCTGTCAGGAGCTGGGAGAGAACCTCTCTGGCTTGTCGCATTCAATCACCCTCGCATAGCTGGATCGCTTTCCTCCCGCCTGCAGCCTGTTCCTGGCAGCTCCCTGCACCCGCTTGCTCTGCGGGTCACCTTGTCTTGAGCGCTGGAGATGCGGCTGCCTCTCCCTGGGCTCCCCGGAGACCGCCAGAGCCTGATTTGTGTGAGGAACAGCTGAAACAGCAGCAGTGGGAGCCTGCCCAGGGAGCTCCGGTCAGCTGCCAGCTTGCCGGCGGCTCTCCCTGGGCCGGGAGGAGGTGCCTGAGGAAGAGGGAGGTGGAAGAGGCTGGTGTGGGCTAGCTGGAAGCAAGTGCTGCCTCCCCGCTGACCCGTGTGAGGCCTCCTGATCCTCTTGGGGTGCTCTTTTCCCCGTAGGTACCCCAAACCCTCCATGACGGCAGCTGGAGTCTCTCCGCAGGGTTCCCGTGCAGGGGGCTCCCTCCCTCGCAGCTGCCCGTGGCTGCGTTGCCCCGAACCCCGAATCCTAGAGCCCTTTATGCTTGGTTGGGCTTGGGAGCAGTCAGACATGAAGAATGTTGTTTTGTTAGGCAGAATTGCTCTGCTGAAGCTTGTTGGGTGGCAAACGGCCATCAGGCCGTGCCCTGCCTGAGCTGGCCATGTATTCTCCATACACATGAGCAGGTTTCGGAGTTAACACCCTGGAGTGAGCGGTTTCCTGGGCAATAGGAGAGCTAGTCCCCCGTGATTTCCATCTTCTTCGCAGCCAGGGAGGAGACGTGTCTCCTTTCAGAGCTTGACTAGGGGAAAGTAATTCTGGCATTGAAAGCCAGCTTGTGGAGCTTGTAACCCCCAGCTCTGGGCTCGGAGCCTGGTAGTGGGCACCCCAGCAAGACGTGGAGCCCGGGCTGCTGCTGCTGCTGCTGAACCTCTTCTTCCTCCTCCTACCAGCGACCTGCTCTCCCCAGACTCTGTACTGAACTGCCTCTACCCCGGAGACCACGGAAGGAGAACGCCCAACCCAGCCAACCAGTTCCAGTTCGATAAAGTGGGGTGAGTGGGGCGCTGCCCGGCACAGCTGGGGCGGCTTCGTCCAGGCGCTGGCGTGGCTGCCTTGCTCCTGGCACACCGTGTCCTGCCCCACCTTGTCGGGGATGGCTCGGCAGCCGGTGTCCTGCCAGCTGGTGTCGGGTGGGCTCGTCGGGCGCAGCTTGGGATACAGAGAGGGACGTTCCTGCTCCCTCCGGCTGGCTCGCAGGCCGGGTGGTGGGGTGACAGCGGGGACTGCTCTGGGCTGGCATAACTGTTCCTCATGGTCCCCGCAGCATCCTGACCTTGAGCGACTACGTGACCGAGCTGGGGCACCCCTACGTGTGGGTGCAGAAGCTGGGCGGCCTGCATTTCCCCAAGGATCAGCCTCAGGCAGGTCACAGCCCCTTCCCTCTCCACCGGAACACGGAGCTGGGGTTGGGGGAGGCTTTGGGGGATGGTTGTGTCCTGTCCCAGCCCCCAGAGCTCCCACTGGCACCAGCCGCACCAAACCACGGCGCGCCGTGGACGGGCTGAGCCCGGGTGAATCTGTGCAGCGAGGCCGTGCCAGCGCATTTTATCTCCCACCTGCGATTGTTTAAACCCTGACACGGGCACTGAGCAGCGACTCGAGCTCGTGTGCCTGTCCCCATGGCTGGGGGGATGGCTCCCGGAGCGCGGGGTCCCCCGTGGGGGCCCGCAGGCTGGCGCGGCGGTGATGGCCCCTCCTGCCCACAGCACACGGTCGCTGCGGACAACTCGCTGAGCGCCAGCCACATGGAGCTGACGGTGAAGCTGCTGCGGTCGAGGCTGCAGTCCCGCCTGGCTCTCCACAAGCAGTTTGCATCGCTCGGTGAGTGCCTGGCTCCCCACGCCGAGCCTGGGGCTGCGGCAGCAGGCTCCTCTTGCCGAGGGCAGCTGACCCATGTCCCCTTTCGTGGTGCTGCAGAGCTGCAGTGCCACCCTCGGCGTCCCCAGTCGTTCCCTCCGTCCTCGGTGGGAGCGGGGCTGTGAGGGCTGCCCTGTTTCAGGTGGGAGAGGAAGGCTGTGCCCCCTCTCGCTGCCCAGCACCCCTTTGGGACTGGCCATCCCCATGCTGGGAATCTATTCAGGCCGTGCTGGGAGGTGAACCGCACACCCACGCCTGTCGGGCAGCTGTCAGGCAGGCCGGGCATGCGCTCTCAGGGCTGCGAGCTCCCGTGGGATCGCAGCCGAGGCCTCCGCTGCCCCGCTCTGGGCAGCTGATGAAGGTGTCGGACAGCTAACGATGTCCCCAGGTCCCGGCGTTGGAGCATCTCCATCCACAGGACAGCGACAGAGCTCTGCCCCCGCCCTGCCCTGCTCAGGTGGCCTTGTCCTTCCTTTCAGAGCACGGCGTTGTGCCGGTCTCCAGCGAGTGCCAGCACCTCTTCCCTACCAAGATCGTCTCGCGCCTGGTGAAGTGGGCTGCCATTCCCTACGAGGATTACGCGGTAGGCGCCGGACAAGGCCATCTCCCTCCCAGCTCCCGTGCGGCACCAGCAGCTTCTCACTCCTCCTCCTGTCTCTCCTCGCAGGAGCTGCCCTACACCAAAGATGTGATAGAGGCCGGCTTGGCCGAAGACACTCACCTCTACTACATGGCCCTGATAGAAAGGGGGACAGGTAGGCGTCTTTCCTTCCCCTGGCAGTTGCTGTTTCCCGCACCAGATGCCCCCGGGGCAGCTTCTGGGGGTCTCTGGGACATGCCTCCAGCTGGAGGCCCCGTGGGCTGCGGGTGACGTTTCTTCCCTGCCCTGCTCAGCCAAGCTCCAGGCTGCCGTGGTCGTGAACCCCGGTTACTCCACGCTGCCGCCCGTCTTCAGCCTGTGCCTGAACTGGAAGGGAGAGCGAAACAGCAGCAACGACGACAACATTCGGGTAACCCGGGGTGCTGGGAGATGAGGCTGGAGAACCGCTGGCTTTTGGGGGTGTTCCCAGTGGTTCTGTGTCCTTAAGAAGTTGGGGTGAGCTGGTGGCTGGGCAGCTTGGGGCAGGCTCATGCGCCCTGCCCGAGGCAGCAGCGGGTCCGGGGAGGGCAGAGCAGAGCCCCAACGCGCAGCGTCTGCTGATCCCTCTGCCAGGCCATGGAGAGCGAGGTCAACGTGAACTACAAGGAGCTGTGGGGGCCCAAACCAGGCCACCAGCTCCTCACCAACCAGCTGCAGCGCCTGTGCATGGTGCTGGACGTCTACCTGGAGACGGAGCCCCACGACCCCAGTGTGGAGGGGCCCAAGGAGTTTCCCCAGGAGAAGATGTGTCTGCGCCTGGTCAGGTCAGAGCTGGGGGGACGCTGGGGTGGTGAGGGGCTGGGGAGGGGGGGTGAGGGTGCTGGCACTGCCGTCCCCTGGAGCACGGCCTTCCCTGTCTCATGCCAACCTTGAACCCTCTCCTTCAGCCGCCTGTGGGGATCTGCCCCCCCCAGCTGGGCAGTACCCCTGGCCCTTCCTGTGGGTGCGGAAGCCTCCGTGGGTCAGCCTCTCCCTCTTCTCTTCCAGGGGCCCCATGCGCCTGAAGCCCTTCAAGTTCAACTACCCTCAGGGGTTCTTCAGCCACCGCTGAGCACCCACCAGGCGCTGCTCTGGGGCGGGCCCCATCCTGCCCCTTTCAGTTTCTTTCCCAAGGTTTTTTGGGTTTCGTTTGAAGGTTTCGTAGCCAAAGCGATTAAACGCTGAACTGAAGGAAAAGCGTGTGGGTGCCCCGTCTGCGCCAAGGGCTGGAATGGGGGAGGGCCCATGGGGGCTGCAGCAAGTCCTGTCCCCTGGTTCTGGGCTCTGCCAGGCGTCCTGCTGCCGATCCGTCGTCCCCTTGCCTGGGGCGCTGCCTGCCTCCTGCCCTCCCTCCCCACCGCGGAACTGAGCTGGCTAAAAACTGAAATGGCTAAAAATAGCCCCTTTCCGGAGCCTGCACTGCAGCCCCAGCCCGTCCTTGCCTGCGCTGGCCGTCTGCCAGCTGACTCGGCACAAACCCCGCAGCGAGGGGAGGCTTCGCTGCTTCCCTGGGTTTGCGGGGGGGCCGGGAGCAGCATCCTGCGAGAGGCTGGACCTCCTGGCACCCTCCAAGGGGTCCCAGCACCTCGGCTCGCTGGGGCCTGGGATGTGCCCCCTCCCCAGCACCTCACGGCTCCCTGCTCAAGGTCCTGTCCTGCGGCTAGGCTGGCAGATTCGGGGCTCCATCCCCCCTCCCAAGGTCATTGCCTCTCTGTGTCCCCCTGGGGAAGGCCGACGGACCCTCTCGGTGCTGCTGTGCTGCAGTGCGGGGCTGCGCCACAGCGCTCGGGTGAAGCCAGGCCCTGCCACCCCCTGGGAGCCATGCTTAAAGGAGAGAAGGAATTACAAAACCCGCTGAAATCCTTTGCAGAGCGTAGAGCCAGCCCTGTTTTCAGCCCCTGTGCAGGCAGGGATCGCACGGGCAGCCCACTGGGAACCTCCCTGCCACCCCCCAGCCCTGGGTGACAGATCCCAGCCCCCCCAGTCAGGCTTTCCCCTCTCAGAGAGCAGGCCAGGAGAGCCGCAGTGTCTTGTTAAGCACTTTATTTGGTTATTGCACAGAAAGCAAACAACAGTGGGCTGAGGTTCCTGGTGCACCGTGTGTCCGAGCACCCCTGCGGTGCCCGGCCTCTCCCGCCGCAGCCTGGGTCACTGCTCGGCGGGGGGGACACGGTTGCCACCCCCATGCCAGCCCCCATCCCAAGCAGCTAGAGCTCTGCATTGCGCTCATCCATCGATTGCACATACATTAAATAAATGCACTTATTGGAGAAGGGTGGGCAGTTCACACACACACCCCCCCCCGGGTTATATTCAAGTGTTTACTCGGCGTACATCACGTTCTGCTGGGGAAGCTATCGGCCAGGCCGCCGGGGCAGGGCGGCGAGGGGCTGCATCTCTCGCACAGACATATTGCTAAGGGAAAGGCCGGCCTGGCAGGAGTGTCCCACACCAGGCCCGGCCGTCTGAAGGGAGCCGAGCAGCTCCCACACCCAGACATGCTCTTCGGCACCCGGGGCTCTGCTCACTTCTTCACGGCAGGCGCCGGCTCCAGGGCTTTGCCCTCCTTGCTGGAGGGGGCCTCAGCCTTGGGGGGCTCTTTACTGGCTTTGGGCTCATCTTTGGGTTGCGCTTTAGCTTTGGGCTCCTCCACCTTCTCCTTCTGGGGTTCCTCGGCCTTTGTCTTCTTAGGGTCCTTCACAGCTGCTTTGCCAGCCTCCTGCTGAGGTTTTGGTGGAGCCTCCTTCTCGGCCTTTCCTTCTTCCACAGGTTTGGGGCCCGGCTTGGTGGTCTCCTTCACCTGTGGGGCTGGAGGCTCTGGCACAGCAGCCACCTTCTCTTTGGGCTTCTCCTCTGCCTTGGCCGGGACATCTTTCTTGGGAGCTTCTTCTTTCCTGCCCTCCTCAGCTCCGGGCTTGGAGGGAGCCTTCACTTCCTTGGGCTGCTCTTCCTTTGCGGGGGATTTCGGCTCCTTTGGAGGGGAGGAGGTGGGCTCCTTGGCCGGGGCTGCTTCCTTCTGCGGAGACTTGGCTTCCTCCTGCACAGGAGATTTGACTTTCTCAGGGGACTTCACGGTTGGGGTCTTGGCCTCCTCCTTTGAGGGGGCTGGGGGTTTCTCTGGGGACTTCACAGCTGGGGTCTTGGCCTCCTCCTTAGAAGGGGTTGGGGGTTTTTCTGGGGATTTGACAGATGGAGTTTTGGCCTCCTCTTTCGAGGGGGTTGCAGGTTTCTCTGGGGACTTCACGGTTGGGGTCTTGGCCTCCTCTTTAGAAGGGGTTGGGGGTTTCTCTGGAGACTTCACAGCTGGGCTCTTGGCCTCTTCCTTAGAAGGGGTTGGGGGTTTCTCTGGGGACTTCACAGCTGGGCTCTTGGCCTCCTCTTTTGAGGGGGTTGGGGGTTTCTCTGGAGACTTCACAGCTGGGCTCTTGGCCTCCTCTTTT
>Ga0065711_1043013_pt1 | contig 14996 bp, 9 predicted proteins | sample Hoacrofraction12_FD_59098 | JGI IMG/M metagenome (GOLD analysis project Ga0065711, IMG submission 59098) | Hoatzin crop microbial communities from Cojedes, Venezuela - Epithelial fraction 12 v2 (version 2) | ecosystem: Host-associated > Birds > Digestive system > Esophagus > Crop | place... | reverse complement strand
GGCAGCGGGGGAGAAGATTACACTTCCAGTTCTTTAAAGGCTATGACATTTTGATCAATAAACTGTAGGGCGAACTCACTGTTTTATGCTACTGAACCATACACTCACTTTTCAGAATGAGTGAGATACGTCACTGGAATTGTTAAGGTTTATGTAACTCTCAACTTCAAACAAAAGAACCCAAAAAAACCAAACCCAAACATGAAATATGTCACTACATCATTGTTTACTAAAGCTAGACAGCTTGTTTTGGTGGATAATTATTCCTAACAGCTATATGACTCTCTGAAACAAGATGTCTATGTTAAATCACTAAATGATTCTCTTCATACGCACAGAAAAAAATAGAAAAATCGGGGGCTTGGTTACACAAGGAGCACAAACATGGTTAATATTATTATTAGGACTTCTACTGTTAAATTGTTTACAGAAATTAGACTCAGACAAACAGTTGAGAGGACGGCCATGAGCTTGGAAAGCATAAGTTTTGTTTAAGTATGCAAACTTTAAAAATTTCAAAAGAGTGCAATAGGCAACCGTTTCTGCTCAGACGTCCACATTACTGAAAATCTAGCCGTTATGTTGAGCAACCAAATCTTGATAGCAAAGCCCAACGTTAAATCCTATTTTGGAAAATCTTTGCCTGGCATTGCCTGAATATTGTTTTTCAATTACCCAAATGAGCTTATTCAAAACTGAGCATTCTGAAGGCTCTGAAACACTAATCCACCCTGAAGTTATGCTTAGACTGACGGGAAAAGCTATCAGCTCAATCCATAGGCAGCTCAGTGACATTTAAACAGCAGCACACTCGAGCAATTGACCCATTGCTCCCCACGTGCTTCCGCAATCCAGGAAAACCAGCACCACGCTACACCTGCCTGCCTTACGCAGCCTCCCAGTCAAAGCTGACACCAGTTCAGACTTCACCACCACTCTCTGAATTCCCATATATTGCTGACATACTCTCAGGCAGCTATACAGCCCCTCTGACAGCCAAGTGCTTTTTATTGAAACCAAGCAGCCAAGGTACTAGACGAAGTCACTACTACAGGACTGTGGTTTCCCATCCCTGCTCAGATGACCCACAGGTGAGTTGCCACCACGGCTCCCCACTCCTACGCTCTCCCCGGGGTGACCCCGAGCCTGATGTGGAGCTGACCCTGCAGAAAGCTGCTTCTGCTGCCCACTTAACTCCGTGACCCAACCCACCAGAGGACCGTCAAGAGACACCCCAGCAACACAGCAGTGAGGGCAGGAGCAGCCCTTCTGACAACAGCCTGCGCTTACCCGGGGGAAGCAGAGACATCAGCCTGCACTGCCAGTTGCACCAAGCCTGGGGAAGACAACATGAAACTATACGCTAACAACTCAACAGCACATTTCCTTCTGAAGCAATTACTCAAATTCACTGCAATTCATTGTAGACAACAGTAACACTCCAGAACAGCTATAGTTCAGAAGTCTACAGTTTAAAACAGTCAAAGTATTTTCATTTTTTTATTACTATATTAGGTGTTTGTGTCACCATCTTAATTCTAGTACGCAATCAAAACAAGCGCTTAGTTAAATCTTCCCCTGAAGACTTTCACATAGTTCAAGGCAAATCCAATTTCTCTTGTCACATTGCAAGGTTCTTTTAATAGGAGCCACTGCAAAACAGAGATAGGAAGGCAGGAAGCAGAGCGCATCACAGCAGGAAACATCAAGATGGTGACAAACATCAAAGAAACAAAGGGAAGAGCTTTCTAGAACTAGTAACATGTCAATTTTAGAAAAGGAAGCTATTTTAACTGAAGAGCTAAAGAAGGTATATTTAGTCATCTCATCCTTTTTAGTTAAGAGAAACTACCTCCTCTTGCATTGCCAGGCAGCAGCGATTACTCTAGTGCAACATAATAAAGCAAGGATATAAACTACAGATTAGCTACCTGTAAATAACAAAGCATGCTAAAAACTAATAAATGCCAGTTGACATCACTTGTTTGTTGAGAAACAGGCAGTCACCAATTACCAACAGAATGAGAATTTGTTTGTTTAATGATTATGCTAATTTACTGAACTCTTATTAGACAGATACACAGGCAGTATTGATGAGTTCCATAAGGCATTATAAAGCATGGCTGAATTGTTTCAAAACAAATTAAACCACAACATATTGTACACTATTTAAAGGAATAATAAAAGCCTGGTAGTGAGTGAATCCTCAGGATGAGCTCTCTGAAAACGGCACAAGTTTCCAGAATTGTACGGACATAAAAACCTACTGCTGCAGCCAAAAACTTCACATCTACATGCCACACCTATGGGAATTTACACCCCGGGATTCTGACCCTCCTGAACGCAGGTGAGAGAACGTGCCCAGCTGGCACGCAAACGTCAGCACTTTGTAAACCCAGGCAGAGGTACTGGGCAGGTGTCCGCACACGTCTGCTCTAACAGGCAGAGACTTGTGTGAGAAGCTGTCTGAGATGACACACCAGCGCTACTGAGCTCACCAGGGCAGAGGTCGAGGGACTCAGATTAGGGACACTGAAGAACGTGGTATGTTCCGATTTCCACACAACCACCTATTGTACCTTTTTTCTGTTGTTGCTACTAATAAATTCTAACCTATCTACAGGAACAGTGTAGTAGAAGATGGTCCATCTGCAGATTTAGTGCAGTGCAACATGGCCCTGAAAACAAAAGCAGCTATTAAACTTGCAACTCATATTTTTTCTTTGCTAGTGTTGGCGCTGCATCTAGATTCTCTTTTTAATCTCTTCAGAATTTTAAGTTCCTACATTAAGAAGGAAATAGAAATCGGTTTTTCACTCAAGAAAAGAATCACTACAAGCAATACCTGTCAATTTGTAATCATTTATTTCTTTGCAATTTAAATGAGAAACAATATTAGTTTCTCCTTCAAATTTCACATCTTGCCAAAGGAGTTTTATTTCAATAATATCATAGAAATGATCAGCAATTGATATCAAATAAACACCTATAAAATGCTCTCTATATGACATGGCCACATAAGCCACGCTTCTGCTTTTTGAGGAGAAAATGTGACGTTAGACACATGAGACTGCAGCAGGGTGCACTTTTAGTCCAAGTAAGAAGGTCTGACATTTATGTGTAATACAGGACAGTTCAAAGCAGCAAGATCTTGCAGAAACCATTTAGAAAAAGAACAGTTTTAGAATCAACCTGAACAGCCTACCCCAAATGTTAAAATTAACCTGGAAGAGTGAATGATCTCGCTAAAAAAATAAGCCTACTGGATTTTGCCCCAAAGTCATGAATCAAATTCCCTCACTCTCCTCCATTTCCTCACTGAAGTAGGTGAACCTTCTCAAAACTCGCTTACTAGCTGAACTGTCAGCTTTGCAAGATAACTCAATCGAAAAATATGTGGCTCTATTCAAGTTTTTTTAAGATTAAAACTCAAATGCCATCACGACTGGGGAGACTGAACATTTCACTACCTCAAAACTAATTCATTAATAAATATGTAAAATAATCCTGGGGATTTACCTCTTCACCTCTAAACCAACATTCCCTGCGACTAAAAAATATATTTAACTATAATGACATATTAATCAATATTCTGTTTGGAAACATACAATGACCCTTCAACATCCCTCTTTATTTTTGATTCAGTATTTTCTTTCCTCTCTCAATGGTGGAATCCCTCGGCTAGGAAAGAGGAACGTCAGGAGTGTGTCCATCAGTTCTGAAGTGGCTCGATGCTGTCGAGGCTTTCTTTGCTTTATTTATCTCTTTCATTAAAATCCACCTTCTAAATCTTTCCACAGTTGCTCCAACACGGAACAGTATAATTTTGCTGTGCCAAATGCCACAGAAACAGAAGAGGACTCCAGAAGACAGCATCAAACTCATTCACATATTATTCACAATTCTGAAACTTAGGTTTACACAGTCATATAGATTGGATTAAAAAAATGGAACGGTATCTGTTCAGGAACCTTTCCCTTTTTTCTAAGTCATAGCAATATGCACATGAAAAACACAAAGTTTCAGAAGCATTTCAGTTGTATCTTGGATATTTCACAGTACTGCAGATAAAATGGTAAGGATATTTAAAGCTTTGCCAGTCTCTAAGTAAATGTACTCGGAGTGGAAGTGAGGCTGAAAATCCTGAACTGTTATTTTAACAAAACCATAATGCTTCCCTTAATAGTTCTCCCGAATGTTCCTGCTAGCTCCTCTACTGCAAGAAACCTTTTTACTTCAAGGGTTCCTGAATGCCTCCCTCTATATCCTTCTGTCCTACTATGTTCTTTTGATTTTATCTTGTACTGCTGCTTCTCCTTTTATAATCAGTCTGATTGCAAACTGATTGATCCCAAGCTTAACCTCTGCACTCCCCTAGAAATGATGCACTGTGGTCTGATGTTCCTACACTGCAGAACTCATTTGGGTCATTAGCTTAAGAAAAAAGACTCTACACAATCATGTTCTAATGTGCCTTTGAATCACATTTACAAACTCAGCATTCCGATTTATCCTTCTGTTTATTTCTCATGCAAGGAAGCAGAGACAAGAATGAACTTGAAGCAAGTCCTTCACTCATTGCAGATTTAAAGTCTCCAGTAACGATTATACTTTATAGACTTATTTACAGCTTGCTTACACATAGAGATTTTGACAGCTATTCTGTAAATACACTCTCCCACCCACTAAGCTCCATTGTAAACTACCAGGAACATGCACAGGGTCAGACTCAAGCTCCTTCTGTCATCCTTATTCTCCTTATCTCAGAAAACCAGAATCTGAGCCCACATCCTTATGCACTACGAGGCTGATGCTAGCAGCTACCACCTTGTTGATCCTTCTGGGTGTCTGCACTTATGGTTAGGAAAAGAGGAGACAGTGGAAACAACGTCCTCTTAAACAGTAAGACCCTGACGTCCCTACTCCATTTCCCATACCTTGCCAACCTGCTGTTCAGCAGTTGTTTCAGTCAGGCTGCTACAGACTGACCTTCAAATTAAGCAGAACATAGAAAAAATCCCCGACAACCTGCATCCTGCACCTCCACCCAGGTGAATACGGAGGCCTCTATTTACATGCAAGCTCCTAAACAGAAATTGCTGCAAATTAAGTGACAGCAGACTTCTGACACTGACAAGTCCTCTGATGCATTCTGCTTAGTATTTAAGGCTGACTGAGCAGAGATGAGTATACCCCGATCCCACTAAGATCACTTGAGCAGTGAGTCATGAGCAACTTCTGAAAACCCAGCCGAAATATGGCAGGCTCCTTATTCTATGAGATTATGCAAAAACTTTCTTGTTTGAGCAACAGGCCTAAGGTCACCGAACAAAGAGAACGTCAGGAAAACAAAGCAGCCCGCCCAAACAGCAAGCTGCTAGGGCACTCCAAGGGGCAAGCGATTTTGCACTAGGTAGGGAACCTGCCCTCCCCACTTACTTCAGAAAATATTTGCGAAACATGTTTCTATTTCCTGTATTCTTTACCAAACTTCAGGAGAATAAAGCAGTAATAAAAATACTTCTTGTACATCTCATGCCCAAGAAGTAAGCACGCCTAGAGAAGCTTTATACTTCTGGAATCAATTTTCAGAGCCTTTGCTTGGGTAAAGGAAACAAGAATATGAATTCACAGATTCAGTTTCTGCTTTTGTCAATGTGCTAGCCATCAGTAGCACTGCTAATTAATTTTAGTCAAATTATGTTCATTTTGCTTATTTAAAACTTCAAAGCTTTAGGAAAAGCATACTTTACTGACCTAAAAAGTATGGGCTTTGAACTATCTGATGAAAATAAACTTGGTACCATACACAACCGCATAATCAGTTGCAGAAAATACCGTAATACATTCCTTGCCTTTGCAAATGAAAGGAGATTGTTAGTGATGTGCACCACATATTCAAAAAGTGAAATGAGGTATCTTCTCTGCATAAATGAGAAATATTCTTTTATTTTAAATATCTTGAGGGGAAATTTAGCATTTTTGTTCTCATCTCAGTGTTTAACTTCCTACTTTTTACAGTATTAAAATTATACTTTTATGCAACTGTGAAGAAATTCTTTAAATATTAAATGTAACCAGGAAAAATAATTCTAAAACTATTTTACCACCAACCATGAGATATAAAAAGTATGCTTTTCAGAGTATCTCCACTATATTTTTTTGAACGCTTCATCCTAATTAAGCTTCCTGAATCATTCGGAAACTCAAAGCATGGTCAACAGGTTGATCAAAAATGTTTCTGAATTCCTGACTCAAGTAATCATATCTATCAAAGAAGTTCTTCACGCCTACCATACCCTGGAAGAATACTTTTTCAAGTGTTAGGAGTCACTGGTATTTTAAGAAAAACAGCAATAAAATGCCAATTTAGACAGTCTGAGCTCCATTTCTCATCACAGAAAAACAAATATGAAACATCAACACAGTTTTTTTGTTCCAGCTCTTTAATACGTGAAGTCAAATCATGATAATTTCCATGCTACCTAATTATGTCATCACAGAAGATTATGACTTTGAGCACTAAGCAGCATAGCACTCCCAAGCAATAAAGATGCAAATGCCCGCAGTGGTAGAATAAAGAAATACAGAAAATGCAGAAACACTCCTACTGCATGCCTAAGTCATAGCTGGTTTACCAAAGTTGTACCAAATGGACTGTTAACAGTTTCTACACTGGAAGCATTAAAAAAAAAAAACAAACAAAAACTGGTACACAATTTTTGTTCAAATCAGAATGCTTCACGCCTTTTATTGTTAAAATGTCTTGGTTTCAATTAGGCCATTTGACTTAGACTGATGTGAAGTAAACTCAAAGGAACAAACACGCAAGAGGAAGACAGCCTTCTGTCTGCTTGGGCAGAGTTGGGGAGAAACCAGAAACTGCAACAGAATAATCGATGAAAGTATGCTTTTACTAGGAAGCCAAAAGATAGGAACATTTTTCCTTCCTTTGCAGGTCATATCTTTATTAATATTTCCCCATTACTCACACTAGAAAATCACCTGCTTCCTTTCTCAGATCTCAAAGCAAGCCTAGGACACTACAAGTGGCATCATCTCTTCACCTTCAAAGACTCTGACCTTAAAGCAGATTCCTACATGTCTAACACTACTGATCAACCTTTGCAGGCAAATGAAAGTCTATTTCAAGTCATCCCTAAAACAAAGCACACTCTGATTTCTTGTGTCCTGGAAACGCAGATGCGTTCACGGCCCGTGCTTGGCCATTTGGAGTGAGAGACTTGCAGACACGTGGAAGCTGGATGTACAGTAAAAGCTAATCAGTGAGCAAAGGGAGCAGTGGAGAGCAATCCTTCATCAGAAGCATATTCATTGAGTAGCTCTCTAAAAACACTGCCTACTTGCCAGCTGATAACATTAATCAGGCACTAAGCGACAGAGGTCACCAACAAAGCCAATGCCAACCCAAAGTGGCTGCTCTTAAGAGACAGCAAAGTAATGAACAAAGCGCCCAGCCGCTGGCAGAAATCCATCTGTAACCCAGCAGGAACCCTCAGCCAACCTCCCGCATGAGATGGGAAGCACCAGCTCTGCAGGGTCAGAAATTCCCAAGTGGTCCCCCCAGCCCAGGCTGCTCTGTGCCAAACACCAGGCAAGATATCCCATCACCTCCTCAAACCTCCCACCACTACAGGAACAGTCTAAAAAAAGACCTTAGACAACTGGCTATGATGGATGTTTTTTCAGAATATCTGTTACTAAACGTTCAAAGGAGTAAGATGTATTACTGAGGTCTGGGACTTAAAAACACATATTTTGCTTTTTAATCATAAAATCTCATTCTATTTCACTCTTCACAGATGCTACCAATGTGGTGTGGGATGAGACACCTCTGCACCAGTGGAAGAAAATACTGAAAAATGACCAGACGTTACAATTCATTATCCGTAACAGGTTGCAAGACCTCAGAAAACTGGAAATGCCTCACTTCCCCGTCTGACAGATTGATGCCTCCGTCTGCCACATTTTTGTCACCTTGGGTAGGCTATCAAGCAGCTAGAAGATTCTGAAAATGGACTGACCAAAATAACCTCTCTGTTAGCACCACACAGAGAAGTAAGAACTGAGAGGACATGGAAAAGATCAAAAATAGACAGGTCATGCACCAGGGTTTTTCTACCCTTGGCTGATGCCTGACGTAAAAAGATCCATGCAGCTCCCAAAACCCAAACGTGTAACAGTCATAACATAGATCACAGGTAAACTAAATGTAGCCTTAAAAAAACCCAGTCAGAGTATGCATAGCTCTGAATGGCACTGATAAAGTTCTTAAAACATATGGCCTGACTATATGGAGGGAGAGGAGAGAAAAAGGTTTTAATTCAATGGAGTAGAACTTCCAAGCCAAAAGCACGATGGCACTACTCCACTGATTAAGGAAATCAGGAATATTCCCAGCCTTGCTCCTAGTACCTTCTTACAGCTCATGCTGTATTCATCAAAATAAGCAACATCCACTGCTCTTCCCTCAACTACAAAGCCAGTCACCTCACCAGAGAAGACTACTAGGTTGGCCAAGCATTTCCCCTTCTCAACTCCAGGCTGCCCCAGCCTTCACACCCCCAACCAATTCTTCCTGGTTTCTATGCATGAGGTCCAGTAGCATCTCCCATTGTCGGCTCCTCAGTCATCTGCATTCAGAAGCTTTTATCAATGCTCTCTAGAAACCTCCTGGATCACTTGATTACTTGTGCCCCACTGCACTGTCACTCCAGCAGATACTGGTATGAATGAAGTCCCCCATGAGGACCAGGGCCTGCTAACATGAGGCTTCCTCCAGTCATCTGAAGCTTCACCTGATTCTTGCTGATGGAGCTGCCTGTAGCAGACATGTACAATAACACTGTCAATAATGCTGGTCTGCCCGCTAATCCTGACCTGTAGGCTCTCAGATGGGTCATCATCCCTCCCCAGATGGGGCTCCACACGTCCCGGCTGCTCTCTCACATGACTTTTCACATCATATTTAAAGCGAGCTCTAAAGATCGGTTCCTCTGTTCCCAAAATTTACGGCATTACTGCAGACTATTTTCATCTGAGCCATTTAACTGAAAAAGAAATTCAGACTGAAACTCTGCATGAAAGGATTCGATTAAATAGATTCACTATCTCCAATGGGTTTGGAGTGGCAGAGTTGAAGAAGCAAATTTAAGGGAAAATAAATTTCTCATGCCATCTTCAGACGTTAAAAAGCTAAGCAAGTAATCTGTTGACAATAAAAATTTTCTGTTGGTTTTAATAGCCCTTTCATGTACCATTTTCATAAATATATATCTGCACCTTTTACCTTTGCTTATCAATGTTATCTATAATGTGTACATACAATTTTTCCCATAACTGGAATTTCCCAGACACTTTTATATCAATATTGTGTATGAGCAACTTCACCCCCCCCCCCAAGGAATTAACTGCTTTCTTGGCTGCCATTGAATTAGCAGATGTCAAATTAAACTATTCTTTTGTCCATGAATCCCTCAGAGGAAGATCTCAAAAGAATGTTGACATGTTCCACTAGTAATTTGTGTCTGTTTTTTAACTTGCAGCTTCCTATTTTTTGGTCAACAGTCTCGGATAAGCAGACAAACCTACCAACTATGAGCAAAAATCTCCCTTAATTCTCCATTCCTGGCAATTCCTACAAATGTTTTGCATCTTCACCAAGAATTTAAGAGGACAAGAGTTAGACACCAAAAGTAAAGTAACTACAGTAATTCTCTCTCCTCCTGACACAAATTGAGACTATTGGTCATTGCTTGTATTCCTCAGAGTCTGTCTACTCCTGTAATACCTTGCCATTTTTCATCTTTCCCAGTTATTGTTCCCATGAGCTTGCTTATTACTCCGGAAGTATTCTAAATGCACCCTGTACGAATGGGTGTTTAAAGCTGCTGCTACTGATGCTCTCAAAATATCTATCCTTTTTCAGACAAATAAAATTCTTTCATTTACAGTTGAATCGTTTTTTTTTAAAAAAAAAAACACAAAAACACACCTTTTGTTCCAAACTGAATTACCACCCACTGAATCCTGAAGGTATTTTGTCTTTTCCACCTTCCTTAAGACAAACCACCAAATTTATTAACTTAAAATGCCTAGGCACTTTATATGAAGAGTCACATCTTTACAAATGCAGAAAGCACACTGCAAAGTTGCAACATCTATAATGCCTCTTGTACAAACTAATTTAGCTGATAAGGATGTGCACATAACCTTTGGTCCTTCACTTGTAAACAACATGAATCTATACCTTTTTTTTATGAAAAGCAGAAAACTAAAATCCAAATCATTAATTATACCAAGATACAAATGATAGAGGCAAATTTAAGCTACTCTGCTCTCTAGGGCAAATCAATAAAGCACTACTGCACAAATTAAAGGCAAACAGGGTGGACTGAAATTGATCTGCCACAAAGCACCACCAATGCGCAAGGTAAATAAACCCAAAAGAGTAATAATGTATCACTCACAAAATATTTTAAAAGTGCCTTTCTTAAACGAAGCTGGTTTTGAGTGAAATAGCCCAACCCACCTTCATGCCCAATGGGAACAGTGCCTAGAGCTTTATTATTTTGGATTCAGAACATCACAGAAATAAAACAAAATGTAATTCAATTTTGGGATACAGACTCTTGTAACAAGTTTAGGAAACTCAGAAAAAAATGAGGAAGCTGAAAGAGACCAGATAGAGACCAGGAAAAAAAAACTCATGGGTAAACCTCACTCAACAAACCAGCACCTTTTAAACTAACAAACCAATCAACCAAAAAAGTGAAACTCAAAAATTTTTGTTTACTGAATATATGATACCAGTATAAAATTTTTACTGAGGATTTTAAAAAGTGTTTCAACAAATAAGTGTAAATACTTGCTTATTTTCAATTCCTTCACACTCAACATGTAGCCACTAATTATATAACAACATCACTATCAGCATAACATCACCAGAAAAAACCCACCATAAGAAAACCACCAATCTTGCATTCTTATTTTTTTATTTCCATTACAATATTAAAGAATGGCTTCAGCTGTAAGTTTCGAATTTAAGTATCATTCAAGCATCGGAGACTTCAAGAGCATCTACTCAACAGCACAGAACACCTCTGCAATTAAGGAATTTTTCACAATAGTCCACCTTCACTTTTCATAGTTTCATGCCTACTCCTGCTGTGTTATCTACTTAAAATAAGATCAATAGCCAGCTATTAATTATGGATCAATGTTTAATTACCAGTTCCAAAGTTACTGTCATAATCAGTTGCACAGATAACATGATTTCTATGTCCCGTGTTTTATTAAAATGCTATGGAGTGGGGAAGAGATGAGTATACAGCTGATTCACAGATGGCTAGAAATTGGTTTGCTCAGCAGAGAGTATTAAAGAAGGGAGCTTTTTGGGGAAAATCCTTAGGGTATCTACACAAAGCTGCAGATAATAGTCTCAAACATGCACAGAAAGATTGGACTGCCGAAGGCAATAATGAGCTGAGCTACGCACCACAGGTGTGGTCAACAGCAGCCAAAAAAAAAAAAAAAAAAGAAAAAAAAATCTATCAGTTGGGGTTAAGTAATCCTGGAACTGCACCTGTGAGTGAGTCCCCAAAATGGAGAGGGGGAGAATCATATCTCTAAGTACTAAATGGATACCTTTCCAATTATTGCTGAAAATGAACCTTCCAAACTAAGGAGGGGAAAATACAGTGGAGAAATGATCTGCTTCTAAGAAACAACCAAACCCCAAGTGTTTCTAAACACTCATCTCACTCTTCTGTATTCCCAAAAGGATCTCACACTTTCTTCACACTATTCTTGTTGGCAGTCATCAGCCAGAAAGACCAAATGAAAGTCTAAAAAACAAAAAAATAAAAAGTAATAAATTGCTACATGCACTGACCACATTCCGAAGAAAAACAGGAGGAAACAATCACTCAGATAACTGTAAAGAAAACAGAGTTTGTCTATTGACACTTTACCTAGTGCCTCAGGAGGCAGATCAATGAAAAACACACTTGCTTTTACAGCAAAAACTTTTAATTAATCCTAAATATACCCGTGCAAGGTAAGGAGTCTCTCTGGGTAAACTGGTTGGGAACTCAGGTGGAGGACCAGGAGGAAGAGTTTACTTATCCACAGCCAGGTTTAAGACCACAGGTGTCCCAGCTAATTCTCAGCCTAATGTCATATTCATGAAGGCTGTCTCTTCTTATCTAATTAGCCCTATCCCCTGATTATATCTACACGAGGTACAAAGAAAGGTAAATAAATGCAGCAGTGTGCAGCTTTTCTACTTCAAGAAAAGCTGTGAATATTTGTGCCAGAGCCAGATTGCTCCTAAGGCCAAAGCTGCACCAGTATGAAACTACCTGAAAAAATAATTAAAAAAAACTAAAAAGAAATCACAGTCTAAGGTTATCTTTATGTTCTCATTTCCCCCTTTGATCTCCAAAAAGGATTCAGTAACCATGTGTTTAACAGAACTGCCAGGGAGGAGTGGGCCAAACATCTGCTCTGCTTTAGCATTTCAGTTTTGCCTAGTTTAAAGAGGGCTTTCCAGTCATTTGGTTTAGGTACCTATAGAAAAAACTGTTTTTGAAAGTCTGTAGGCTTGTGTATTTCCTGTCTCTAAATGTAAAACCTTAAAAATCATAGCAAAACTGTCAACCAGGAAAAGCCAAACAGGGAAGCAGTTGGAACCTTCAAGAAACTTTCAAGAACTTCACATAAAACCAAGAAAAAAAGTAAGAATTTGGCATTGAGGTAGCTTCTGAAGTCATGAATTGAAACTTATTTTCAGTAATGTTTTCTGTTGCATGGAAGATCATTAAACTCACAGCTGATAGCTTCTTAACAAAGAAAGAACTTTCTTTGCTCAGCATTAATAAGGCTTCGTAGGCATTCAAGTCTAGGAACTGAAGGCATCTGCGGTGAGCAACCTTGTACAGTTCCCTATTTTTAACATATATACCATTCAGCAGATATATAACAGAAATATTGTTTAATTCCATCTCCCTCCCCTTTTTTTTTTAATGTCTTCAATAGGCATAAAATTTGGAAATGTTGCAGCAGGACTGAAGACCGTGTTGTAGGCTAGGATGGGGTTGCATAATACACCAGCCAATCTGTTCCCTGTATTAGAAAACTCCAGAGTTACCTTAAGCAAATTATTTTTTTTTATTATTCTGATTTAATTGTTCCTTATTTATATTCATCGCTGAAATCCATTGCATCTGAAGCTATTTTGAAAACACAGCATTCTCCCAAAGGGCCCAGTCCAACTCCCATTCAAATAAACAGCCTTCAATGGAGCCTATTTGTTGCTAGCCAACAAGATTGAATTCTGCTGCAGAGTGGTCCCTGGAGCGTCTGTCACAGCTCTTTACAAATACTGCTCCAGTAAGAACAGGTCTAAATACGCTTGTCCACATGCACCGCAGACAACTGAAATCCATCTTTTATCTTCTTGAAACACTTGGTCAGATTTAAACTCCAAAAGCACAAAGAACTCATTCTATCAAGAATATAAAAAGTAAAAAGAGTAAAAAATGTTTAACAGTTAGAAAAAGGTAAAGAGCCAAAGAGAATGTAGAAGGACGACAAAGTATTTTCATGTGATAGGATCAAGTACCATTTATTCCACCCTCAAAATGAAGTTACAATGAAAAATATTTTGTGTGTAGATTATAATGACAGTATACCACCAAACTTCTCAAAAAGCTGGTTTCAACACAGCTATGAACATCATTAACAGTTCTGAAATAGTAAAAAAAATTTGCATCGGATACAAAGCTTACAAACACCAGTCCAGTAGTAAGTCCTGAAGGTTATGAGAAAAGATTTTACATCTCATCAAGTATCTAGTCACAGAGGTTTATCAAAACAACAAGGTTCAAGGATGGTATTTCTTTATTAGATCCTTACCATATGGAAGACCCTTATCTGTGAAACAACAATGTGATAGACTTTGAGAAGAGGACAGGTTTTGCTGGCTTATGGTAAACAAATAAATAAAAGTAACAGTGTAACTTCTGGTGTGAGCTAAGTAGTGAATGATGCAAATAAGAAAAACTCTTTCAATGGAAGGACTCTAACTCTCAGATGCTTTATTCTACATCTTAGCACAGAAATCCAGACTGTAGCTGATGAACTTACTTGCAGTTGAAAGTCTGAGACAGTGGAAGATTACAGAGATTATTTAGATGTGAATTCTGTCATGTAACACTGCAAAAATTAAGACCTTTCTACATGAAAATGTTTTACTTTGCAACTAAGAACTTGATTTGTTGCTCTTGTGTTTGCAGTTTTTGAAGATAGTCTCCTTGGAAAGCACAGATCTTGGGAGACGCTCTGTCAGAGTCCAGGAACAAAGTAATAAAATGTGATCTATAATAAAATTTCAATATCTCTATTTCGTAAGTAACACACAAAAAAGATTTAAAAGTTTTTTAAAAAGTTGGTGACCGTAACATCCCAAGCACACTCTCAAGAATCTGAGCTGATCCCCATTGATTTCAGCGGGGTAACTTACAGGATTACTCCGTGCTTTGAGAGATGACAGAATATAGAGCACGAACTCCTAATTTCCACCTCTACCTAAATCCCCACTGCAGCACCCGATAAAGGGCTTGGAACTGAGCTCAACCAAAGCACCTTCTACACTTCATCCTGAGATGACTCTGTCCAGACAGCGCTCCATACTCAAGCCCTACAAACACCCTCCATATCAGAGCCCTACAGAAACAGCAGGAACACACAGAGAAACAGGGAGGTTACCTCCACGTTCCTTACTGTAGGCGCAGAGTCACATAAGCCATGACAGCAGGAACACACAGCTTCAATCATGTAACACACAAGCACCAAACACTGCTGGGACTGACAAGATTGCTCATCAACCAGAATAGGTTAGATATGTATGTACACAGAGAAATACATGTATATACACATTTATTTGTATGTATATATACACATACATACACACT